>Ga0102955_1000303_pt1 | contig 10730 bp, 8 predicted proteins | sample SalPonF2_A_D1_MG_FD_78512 | JGI IMG/M metagenome (GOLD analysis project Ga0102955, IMG submission 78512) | Salt pond soil microbial communities from South San Francisco under conditions of wetland restoration - Salt Pond MetaG SF2_A_D1_MG ... | reverse complement strand
GAGTAATCTTCATTTGTGGACTCCTTCTCTTCCTGTGACTGAGATTCTTCGTATCGACGAATTACTAAATCCAGTCTGGCACATTGCGATGCCGTAAGGTGAGGAGGAGTCCATCCCATTGCTCGTGACCCAGGGCGGATAGTCTTCAGTATTTTCCCGCATTGACAAATTGGCTCGTTGGAGGAAAATTCGCTCCGCGATAAAGGCAAATTTGGCGAAAGCCAATGACGCAAAGCCACGGGTCCTCGCTTCTTTCGCGACGCCTTCTGCGACGCCACGAAGGACCCCAAGATCGCCGGGCTGCCGACCCAGATGATTAGGTTGATCAAAGGAGGTGGCTACGATGCGCAAGTATCTATTCTATTTCTTCGCGCTTCTCTTAGTCGGTTGCGGCAGTAACGGAGATGGCTCCAGCCCGATCGAACCGGAGGCGCTGCCGGTCGAAAGTGCCAGCCCCGCGATCTCGAATCTGGTTGTTTCACCCGACACCGTTCTGCTTATGCAAGGTGACGGGAGCGTTACGGCCATGGCTGAGTTTTCCTTTTCGGATGAGGACCTGGATATCGAAACGATGCACGTAGACGTGTCCGATGGTAGCAGTCTGTCGATTCCGCTTGCATCACTTGCCACCGCATCCGGGACGCTGAGCGAGGAGTTCGCGGTATCTACTGAGGAGTCCGGTATCCTGATCATAGAGGTCTGGCTTGTCGACGCGGCGGGCAATTCTTCGAATCGCCTGAGCGACGCAATCGTGGTTCAAAACCCTGTTGCGGAAATCACAGGGCTGACTCCGGACAAGATCCACAGCGGCGAAACCGGGGTTGAGCTCAACGTGACCGGTACCGGCTTCCTGGAGGGCGCCACGGTGATCTGGGATGGTGCTAACCGCACGACCAGGTACGTGAGCGACACGCGGGTGGTTGCCTCCATTCTGTCGTCAGATATAGAAGCACCACGCACTGTCAGCGTGCGGGTTCGTAATCCCGAGCCGACAGCTGGCGCCAGCAATGAGCTAACGTTCGACGTTGTCGCCACGGGAGGCGTCGAGCCCAACGGTTTCCCGATACTCATTACGGAAACAATCGACGAATCGCCGCCCAATGGACCGATCGTGAACGGCGGATTGGATTGGGACGGTGGGTTCGTGACCTTCGTTTCGAAAGCCTCGAACCTTGTTGCCGGTGACAACAATGACGCCTACGACCTGTTCATCCGCGATACGTGCTTGCGTTACATTCCCGACGACGCCTGCACGCCGGCAACGACCCGGCCGGTGATGGGTGTCGGGGGAGCAGAGCCGAACGGCGATATCGGATGGACCGATACCAGCCCGGAAGGCTCACTAGCGGTCAGCTTCAATGGCCGATACGTGGCGTTTGTGTCCTCGGCCAACAACCTTGTCCCGGGCGACACGAACGGCGTTGACGACGTGTTCCTGTTAGACACATGCATCAAGAGCTACCCTTTCACCAGCTGCACGCCGGGCGTCATTCGTGTCTCGGTCGGCAACGACGGTGCACAGGCAATCGCACCGGCCAGCTATCCGGCCGTCGCGGATGATGGCCGTTACGTCGTATTCGTGAGCGCCGACTCGAACCTGGTCGCGGGCGATACCAATGGAGTGGCGGACATATTCCTGCGGGACACATGTCGAGGGGCTGGCGTACAGTGCACGCCAGGCACGATGCGGGTCTCTGTTGCCAACGATGGTGGTCAGGCGAACGGCGCGAGCGGTGAGCCCGTCTTCACAGGCCGTTACGTGGCTTTCAGCTCACTTGCAAGCAACCTCGTGCCTGGCGATGTGAACGGCTTACAAGACGTGTTCCTTCGTGACACTTGTCTCGGCGAGCCTGGATGCGTCGCCACCTCTACCCGACTGGTATCGGTTGGTCGTCTCGGCGGCCCGGCTAATGGGGCTAGTTCAGACCCGCAGGTGAGTTGGGGCTTATCTGACAGCCAAGGTCATGATTACCACGGACGTTATGTAGCGTTCGTGTCCTCCGCAACCAATCTCGTGGCGGGCGACTCGAACGGTGCCACGGATGTCTTCCGTCGAGACACCTGTACCAACGAGCCCGAATGCAATCCATCGACAATCCTTGTCTCAATGACCAGCACGGGCGCGCAAATCTCGGGTGACTCATGGGGCCCGGACTTTTTGAGCTGGTATGGTGGGTCCATACCGTTCGTCACTGCGGCCGACGGGGTCGTGCCCGGAGACACCAACGGTTTCGCGGATGTCTATGTATGGTCTGGAAGCACGCAGCGCGTCTCTGTCGGTGCGGACGGTGTTCAAACGGACGGGGCCAGCTACGCGCCCAGGATGTCGCACCATTTCTATGGCCCATGGGCGATCACGTATATCTCGCAGGCCTCTAACATCCTGCCGGATGCCGTGGTTATTCCGAACAACGGCAACATCTACATGGACCTGAATAATTGACCTCGCAGGGTTGAGCGGGGCGCCACAAGCGACGCGGCGCCCCGCACGTTTAATCGGCGCCGCTCGGCGACGGCTGGGAGGATAAGGTCTCCAGTCAGTCAACGCATAGCGTCTGAATTCAAGCCAGGAAAAGTCCGCCAACCACGCCAAGGCTGCCGTTGGCTGAAACTGGGCTAGAATGGCCGCTACGGATCTCAAAAGCAGCATCAATTTTTTCGTAACCACGGGAGTGCACGCATGAACTTTGGTTTTTCGACACGTCTTTCCGGCGGGCTCCTGTTGAGCTTGGTCATGTTTGCGAACGCTGCCGCCGAAATCGTGGTGGGCGACCGCAGCGTAAGTTGCGCCGAGGATCCGGCCTGCATCAATCGCCTTCATCCCGACATCCCGATGGTTGCCAAAGCCGATCCCGGTGAGCGCATCGTGTTCCTTGGCCGCGATGCTTTCGACCTGACCCTCGACCCGGACAAGCTCTCAGTTGCCAAAAGCATGCCCCGGCAAGGATTCGGCATTGTCCATGCACTAACCGGGCCGGTTTTTATCAACGGTGCCGAGGCAGGTGACGTATTGGCGGTGACGATCGAGGCGTTCGAGCCGGACGATGTCGGCTGGACCGAAGCTGGACCATTCGGTTTCGCTGGTGACCAGTTCGGGACCGATGAGCGCTTCATCGTATGGCGCATCAATGACGACTATGCCGTCAGCGATGCACTACCGGGGGTGCGTATTCCGAACGCGAGTTTTCCCGGTGTCGTGACGACCTTACCGGGCCAAAAGTTACTCGCCGATGTGCTGGCGAGAGAGACACAGCTGCTCGAAGCGGGCGGTGCCGTCATGAACCCTGACCCGACCGAGGCTGAACCGGCAATGCTGTGCGGCGTGGAAGGGACGAAACCGTCGGAGTGCCTGCGAACGATCCCGCCACGGGAGCATGGCGGCAATATGGACATTCGCTACATCACCACGGGAACAACCGTGTATCTGCCATGTTACATCGATGGATGCGGACTCGCGGTCGGCGACTTCCATTATGCGCAGGGCGATGGAGAGGTGGCGGGCACGGCGATCGAGATGGGCGGCAGGATGTCAGTCACCACCCGTGTAGTCGAGGACCCGCCGGATCTGTCCCGCGGCCCTCACTACGAGGGGCCGGCATCGGTGCTGAGGATTCCGTCCGAGCGCTTCTATGCCGTCACCGGTTTCCCGCTGAAAGAAAAAGACAGCACGCCTGCAGACCTTGCCTATCTTGACTCCCCGAAGATTGCAGGCCTGAGCAATCTGTCGAGCGATATCAATCTCGCGGCAAGAAATGCTCTGGCCGCCATGATTGACTACATCATGTCCGAGTATGGATATGACCGGACGCAGGCTTACATGATCGCGAGTATTGCCGTCGATATGCGGATAGGTCAGTTGGTTGACGTTCCGAACGTCGGCGTGACCGCGGTACTGCCTTTGGACATCTTTGTCGGGCGCGACTAAGCCTTTTTCACCAGGCGTAACGTGTACGGAAGCAGCCGGCTATTGCATGTGCCATAGAACCGATAAACAAAAGAGAGACCGGAGATGCCCTGAATGAAACGGACCGTTTGTTGCAGAGTGTCACCGAAGACGCTCGTGATTTACTGGTGGTGAACTTTCAAGAAACTGATGGTGTCCCGCAAGGACACTTTCCCATCGTGCTGGCGAAAGTAGTCTAAGGGCCCGTCGGGCCTGCCGGCATCAATTGATACGCCCTCGCCTTTGCCGATAATGAAACTGTACTCGACAATCACCTGCCCGGAATGTGGGCACGCCAGGCAAGAGTTGATGCCCACAGACGCTTGCCAGTTCTTTTATGAGTGCGACGGCTGCGGTGTCCTGCTCAAGCCCAAGAAGGGTGATTGTTGTGTGTATTGTTCATATGGCGACACCAAGTGCCCACCTATTCAGCAGGGAAGCGATTGCTGCACCTGAGCGTAATCCAGCGGCGTGTATCTGATCGGTGGTGCGTGGTTTTGCTCCTGTGTTTTGTATCGGGGAACGCTGCAGCCGAGGACGGTTACATGGCAGAGAAGATAATCACATGGCCTGACGGCCGTAAGATGGCTATCAGTCTTTCTTATGATGACGCCCTCGACTCGCAGCTGGACAATGCGATTCCGGCGTTGAACAGGCATGGGTTAGTCGCATCTTTCTATCTAACCCTCGCATCTCCAACCGTGAGGCAACGCTTGACAGAGTGGCGGACGGCAGCCATGCAAGGACACGAACTGGGTAATCACACCATCTATCATCCCTGCAGCGCCGCTTTGCCGGATAGAGAGTGGGTCCCGAGTTACTACAACATAGACGACTATGTGATCGACGAGATAGTCGATGAGGTCACTGTGGCTAATAGCTTCCTGCACGCAATAGACGGTCGAAGCGAGCGTACACTGACACCACCATGCGGCGACACGTTGGTCAGCGGTGAAGACTACATACCTGCTGTGCGAGAACAGTTCGTCGCGATAAAAGGATTTGAAACCGAAGACAAGACCTTTGCGAACGTGTGGGGGCCGGTTGGGGCTTCAGGACCGCAGCTAATCGATCGCATAAGTGCCGAGGCGGCCAGGGGCACCAGGCTATTCAACATTATTTTTCATGGGGTTGGCGGGGATTACCTGACTGTGTCCTCAGAGGCGCACGATCAACTACTGAAGTTTCTGGCTGATAATAACGAGACTTACTGGGTCGACTCCTATATTAACATCATGAAGTACGCGTCCAAGACGACCGTGCTCGAGATACCTCAATAGAGTCAGCACATCAAGGTCGCAATCAATAATTCGGTGCGTACTTCTGCAACATAGTTTGACGTACGGCGATCAGGCAGTCAGGTAAAGAATCAGGATGGTGTAGCCGGCGAATACGGCCGACAACCACTTGAACCACTGCGGCTTCAGAATCATCAGCACCAACAGGCCGCCACCAAGAATCGGAAACCCATAAGACGGCAGTGGGGGGTTGCCGAACATCGTCAGGTTCACGTACGGCCCAATGACAAAATAACCAAGCAATGACATCGCCGACACGCGCCCAAGTGAGCGGCTGTGCGCCAGGAAATCCAATTCGGTGTCGTCGGTTATATCGAAGTCCTCGGTCGGCAGCGCGAGTTCAGCGGCGCCGTAAACAAATATTGATCCAATCACCAGGGCGAAGAAATCGATGATGGACCAGTCCTCGACCAGGCGTAGCTCCCAGCCGACCCACCATAGTTGCAGGATATAGATCAGGATACAGGTGCCCCATAGTGCTGTTGCCCAGTGATAAGTCACCCGAGCGTGGGCGCGAACCAACAGGGCAGCGGTGTGGAGCAGGCGCGCCATCGCCAGGCCCAGAACGACCGAGATGGCGATAAAGATGTATTCGTGTTGGGTCATACGCGACGTATTCGGAGCAGGCTGTGCATCTTGATCAACAATGGAGGTCCTCAACCGGCAGCTTACAGCTGCTTAGACTGTAGTTTGCGACATTTGGGCCACCTCGACGATAAACTGTTGAACGGCTGTTGCCGACCCGAAGCGGTCACTAATTTCTGGTTGCCTAATCAGGATACCCGGCAATACATTCCATCTCCACGCGCGCGTTGTCCGCCAAACCACTAGCGCCCAACGCGCTGCGTGCCGGGTAAGGGTGCGAGAAGTGTTTTTTGTAGATTTCGTTGAAGGCGCCCCATTCAGCAATGTCAGCCAGGAACACCGTGCATTTGACCACATTCTCCATACCGAGCCCGCGCCGGGTGAGCGCAGCCTCGATGTTCAACATCATCTGCTCGGCTTCGGCCTGGATACCGCCTGGCACCAGCCTGCCGTCTGCATCTTCACCAATCTGACCAGCAAGAAAAAGCAGATTGCCAACCCGTGCGGATTCAGAGAAGGGATAACCCTTGCCCGCGTATGGCCCGTCGTCATACCTGGCAATCTCGGCCGCAGAAGTACCGGTGGAACTGGCCAACAGAAAAACTGCCAGGACGATGTAGATCGATATTGTCAGGCGGTTCATAGTGAAGCTCCGATAAGAGACGATAGGCCGAACGATATCAGAGTTCAGTGCCGTAAACGGTTTAAGCGCCTATCTCATTTCTGGCTGTTAGCTGCCGCTCGCTCGTCAACACCGCGACTCAGAATTATCGCGGCCGCGGAACTATGGCAAACTACGGCTGTGCTCCAGGCAGTGTCTGTCTGGCCCAAAGTCATTGAAAAGGAAATAGCTATGAGATTGAGTTCTGTTACGGCATTTGCCGTCCTTATATTCAGTATGTGTGTAATGAATGTCGCACAGGCACAGGAAGAACCGCCGTTCATCAGCGGTGACTACTGGGAGGTTACCGGCATCAAGACTGCCGACGGCGCTGGTTTGAAGTACGCGCGATGGCTTGCCGGTGAATGGCGTAAGAACAGCGAATTTGCTAAGTCCCAAGGCTGGATTAAGGACTTCATGGTCATCAGTAATGTCCACGCCCGTTCGGATGAGCCGGATCTTTACCTCATTCGGGTTTTCGAGAATATGGCGACCGTCGAAGAAGGCGAAGATCGCCGCAAGAAATATCTGGATTGGGCGAAGAAAAGCATGGATAAGATGGCCGAGGAAAGCGGCAACCGTGCCGAGTATCGGACAGTCATGAGCACGTCGCTGCTGCGGCACATGAAATTCCGCGACTAGCCTGACAGTCCGGTTACAAGTTCGAGGCAGGCATGTTTCAGACATGCCTGCCTTTTCTGTTGCAGGAAATCAGGCGTTAATCTGAGTGTTCGTACGTCTGCTTTGCCGCCGGAAGCGGACATTGGACTAATACATGCCGAGCTGCGGGACCATGAGTGCATGGTGGATACGGCCGGTGATAGATGTATCGCGGCAATCAGCTATAGTTCGACCTTCGCATTTTGTTCGGTAAAGGAAACGCCTTCATGGGAATGAGTAACGCGCATCGCTCATTGGTCTTGTCACTGCTTTTTTTGTCATTTGCAGGAACAGCACAGGCGGAAACCACGTACGTTGTTGCCGGCTCGCTGGTCGACCCTTTGCAAGGAAAGGCAATCGCTAGCCCTGTGGTCGAGATCGAGGATGATCGCATCGTATCGGTCACGTCCGATGGGGATATTCCCGATGGAGCCAATGTCATCGACCTGGGAGATGCCACGATCCTGCCAGGCCTCGCCGATTTACACACACACCTGACGTGGTACACGACCGATTTGGGCTTCAGTAGCTTGGCCGTGTCTGAAACTGACGAAGCGATACGGGGTGTCATCAACGCGCGTAAGACCCTGATGGCAGGATTCACAGCGGCGAGAAACCTGGGATCGACAGGTTATGCAGCCGTGTCACTGCGAAACGCAATCAACGATGGGCGCATCCCGGGGCCAAGGCTCCAGGTTGCTGGACCAGCACTCAGTAGTACCGGTGGCCACTGCGACAACAACCTGCTTCCCGCTGACTATGGCGTTACCGCCGGTGGCGTTGCCGACGGGCCGTGGGCGGTTCGGCAACAGGTGCGAAAAAACAGGAAATACGGCGTAGATGTCATCAAGATATGTGCAACGGGCGGAACGACGAGCAAAGGAACAAGCCCCGGCGTGCGGCAATATGCATTTGAAGAAATTGAGGCAATTGTTGACGAGGCGCACACGCTTGGTATGCAGGTAGCGGCGCACGCTCATGGCGCTGAGGGTATTCGATTCGCGATCAGGGCCGGTGTCGACTCGATCGAGCACTCGAGCTTGATCGATAAGGAAGGCCTGGATCTAGCGAAGCGCAATGGGACGTTTTTGTCTTTAAATGCTTACACACCAATGTACATGGTTGCGCATGGTGAGGCGGCGGGCATGCTCCCCGAATCCGTGGAAAAAGCGCGCGCGCTCAAGGAAGTACGCCTGAACAACTATCGTATAGCTATTAATGAAGGCGCAAAAGTCGTTTTTGGCAGCGACTCCGCCACGTATCCGCACGGAGACAATGCGAAGCAGTTTTCTGTGTACGTGGACCTCGGTATGTCAGCAATGCAAGCCATTCAATCAGCGACGACAGTGGCCGCCGAGTCACTGGGCTCGGTGGGTGATACTGGCGCCGTTGCGCCGGGCTACTTCGCCGACATCATTGCAGTGGAAGGTGACCCACTTGAAGACATAAGCCAGTTAGAAAACGTGGTCTTCGTTATGAAAGGCGGCATGGTTTACAGACAGCCCGATTAGCCGGACCGCTTTTGGCGGATACAGGCGGTTGCTATTCCACCGTAACTGACTTGGCCAGGTTGCGTGGCTGATCGACATCCGTACCCCTGAGTACGGCGACGTGATACGCGAGTAGCTGCAACGGAACGGTGTATACAATCGGCGCGATGAGCCTGTCTGCATGTGGCATCGTTATAACCTTCATGCCGGGCTCACTCTTGATGCCGGTTGCGGCATCCGCAAACACATACAGTTGACCGCCGCGCGCCCGCACTACCTGCATGTTGGACTTCAGTTTTTCCAGCAACTCATTGTTGGGTGCCACAACGACAACCGGCATTTCCTCATCGATCAACGCCAGCGGGCCATGCTTAAGCTCACCAGCAGCATATGCCTCGGCGTGAATATAGGAAATTTCCTTGAGCTTCAACGCGCCCTCCATCGCGATGGGCCACATCGGTCCGCGACCCAGGAACAGCGTATGACTCTTGTCAGCAAAATCCGTGGCGAGTTCCTTCAGTTCGTCGCTCATCTTGAGCGTCAGGTCTGAAGCGGCAGCCGCGTGCGTCAGGTTGGCTACAAACTCTCGCTCCCGCTCCGCTGACAGGCCACGGTGTTTCGCCATCATCAGGGTTACAAGCAGTATGGACAGTAACTGCGTGGTAAACGCCTTCGTGCTTGCGACTCCGATTTCCGGACCGGCCTGAGTCATCATGACGAGGTCGGACTCACGCACCATAGAACTGTGCGCGCTGTTGCAAATCGTCAGCGTACCAATGTAACCGAGATCTTTGGCCATACGCAGCGCTTCAAGCGTGTCGGCCGTTTCGCCGGACTGCGACAGCGTCACAAACAATGTCTTCGCCGGTACAACGACATGTCGGTAACGATACTCGCTGGCGATCTCGACCTGCGTCGGCACGCCGGCGATCGCCTCGATCCAGTACTTGCCGACGCAGCCCGCGTTGTAGCTCGTGCCGCAGGCGACGATGTGAATGTTCTCGACCTGATCGAGCATCTCTCGCGTTTTCGGCCCAAGCGACTCGGGAATCACTCGCTGATTTGATACGCGACCGTAAAGCGTGTCCGCCAGCGCGCTCGGCTGATCGTAGATTTCCTTGAGCATGAAATGCTTGTACGGTGCCTTCTCTGCTGACGCGCTGTCCCATTCCGTGTCGTGAACTTCGCGGGTGACCTCGTTGCCAGCTGTATCGACGATACGCACACCGTCACGACGGATCTCGGCAAGGTCGCCCTGCTCCAGGTAAATGAAACGCTGCGTGACCGGCAGTAGCGCGGGAACGCCGCTGGCCACGAAGTTCTCGCCGTCGCCAAGACCAATGACCAACGGGCTCGCAACACGGCTCACAACAATTCGTTCAGGATCTTCGGCATCGATGACGAGCAATGCGTAGGCACCCTCGAATCGTTCTACAGCCTTGCCGACGGCCTCTACCAGGTCCAGCCCCTGCTTCAGGTAGTGGTGGACGAGATGCGCGGCGACTTCGGTATCTGTCTCCGAGTGGAAATCGTAGCCCTTCGCCAGCATTTCGTCCTTGATCGGCTGGAAATTCTCGATGATGCCATTGTGAATCACGGCGACACGACCGCCGGACAAGTGTGGGTGGGCGTTAGCCTCGGTTACGCCGCCGTGTGTTGCCCACCGCGTGTGAGCCACACCGATATTGCCAACCAGCGATTCGTTCTCCAGCTTCTTGCTGAGCTCGGCGACCTTGCCAACAGTACGACTCAAACCGATCGAGTTATCGTCGCGAACGACCGCAATCCCCGCCGAGTCGTAGCCACGGTATTCGAGACGCCGCAGTCCTTCGATAAGTACGGGGACGATATCTCTTTCGGCAACTGCGCCGACAATTCCACACATCTATTCAGCTTCCTTCTTGGCCGGTTTTTTCCAGCCAGGCACGACCTTCTGGCGTGAGCGCCCAAGTGCCAACTGGTTGTCTTCAACATTTTTTGTGATCGTCGAGCCGGCACCGACTGTAGCCCCGGCACCAATTTCCACGGGTGCAACAAGCTCGACGCCCGAACCAATAAAAGCACCGTCACCAATCCTTGTTTTGTACTTATTC
>Ga0102955_1000301_pt1 | contig 10753 bp, 9 predicted proteins | sample SalPonF2_A_D1_MG_FD_78512 | JGI IMG/M metagenome (GOLD analysis project Ga0102955, IMG submission 78512) | Salt pond soil microbial communities from South San Francisco under conditions of wetland restoration - Salt Pond MetaG SF2_A_D1_MG ... | reverse complement strand
TTTCCTGGGGAAGTCGACGATTCGGACTCGCGCCAGCATGCTGTCACCTTCATAGGCGGATTGCAGTCGTTTCGCAATTATGTCCTGTCCGGCCAGCATGAAAAGCGCAAAGCCGAATATCAACAACCCCGCCCGTCGCAAGCCCTCCCAGGCCAGCATAAAAATGGATGCAACCAAAAGCAGGCTGCACTGGTCTGAGCTGGCAGACAGCGTGGTATGCTGCGCCGCGAGACCGCCCGCAAGTAGCAGGAGACAGGGTTTGACCATGAGTAACAGCACCTGGTGGCTTTGCTCCATGGAACCCTTACGGCAAGTAAATGCCCAGACGATTTTTTAGGAAATTTGCGTTCAAACGCCACGAGGTGTCCCGCCAGTGGTTCATGACGCCGTTCCGGCACTTACTGCACGATAGCCGCCTGTGGGGCGTGCGCCGGCGCTGGGTTGTACCTGCTTTAGCGATCGGGCTATTCGTGGCGTTTATGCCCTTTCCCGGGCACACGCTCACAGCCGCACTGGCAGCACTCGCACTGCGCGTCAATATCCCGATAGCTGCCGTTTCTACCTGGGTGAGCAACCCTGCAACGATGTTTCCGATGTACTACCTCGAATATCAACTCGGCTCGTATATCCTGGGCTGGGAGCTGCAACCGTTCGGTTTCGAAATGTCTATCGACTGGGTGACGCACACATTCGTCAATATCTGGCAACCAATGCTGCTCGGGAGCGTGCTGCTGGGTGCCGCCGCGGCGATGCTTGGTTACGTCACACTTGATGTCCTGTGGCGACTTTCACTCGGCAACTACAAAGCACGTAAACGCAGCGATCGGAAGGATCGCGAGTCAAGCTGATTCCTTGAGCACTCCGTCCTCGAGAACGAGGATCCGGTCCATCCGTTCCGCAATCGAATGGTCGTGGGTGACGATGATCAGGCTCGTCTGCAGCTCCTCATTAAGCTCGAGCATCAGCTTCAGAACGTGCTCTCCATTGCCCGCATCCAGGTTCCCCGTCGGCTCATCGGCAAGCACGAGTTGCGGCCGCGTAATCAACGCACGCGCAACCGCTGCCCGTTGGCGCTCACCACCCGATAACTCTCCCGGTTTGTGCGTCAGTCGCTCCCCAAGTCCTACGCGACCGAGCAGGTCACGCGCTTTGCGAAGTGCCTCCGGCTTCGGCTCGCGACGAATCAGTAACGGCATTGCAACATTCTCTTCAGCCGTGAATTCGGGAAGCAGGTGGTGAAACTGGTAGATGAAGCCGATGTATTTGTTGCGCAGGTCACCCTTGGCTCTTTCATTGGTGCCGTGCATGGGCGCGCCATTCACGAGCACCCCACCTTCCGTCGGTTCATCAAGACCGCCCATGATCTGCAGCAACGTCGTCTTGCCCGAACCGGAGGCACCGATGATTGCCAGCCGCTCGGACGGCCGCACTGCAAGATTCACCCCGCGCAAAACCTGCAGCGTGGAGTTACCTTCGCTAAATTCCCGCACGACATTGCGGCACTCTAGAACTGCTTCAGTCATATCTCAGGGCCTCTGCCGGGGCGGTCCTTGCCGCTACCCAGGCCGGGTACAAAGTGGAAATCAGGGCGAGCACCAGCGCGATCAATGCAATTCTCACGACGTCGCCGTACTTCAATTCTGACGGTAGATCGCTGATGAAGTAAACATCAGCCGCCAGAAACTTGATGCCGAACGCCGCTTCGAAAAAGCCGACAATCGATTCGAGGTTCAGGGCGATGAGTATCCCCAGGGCAACGCCAGCAAGTGTGCCGACAACACCGACGATGCTGCCCTGTGTGACAAATATCCGCAGTATGCTCGACGGTTTCGCACCGACGGTACGCAGTATGGCGATGTCGGACTGCTTGTCTTTCACCACCATAACCAGCGTCGACACGATATTAAAAGCGGCGACCGCGATGACCATGAGCAAAATGACAAACAGAATCGACTTTGTGATCTGGATCGAGCGGAAGAAATTGACGTGGCGACGCGTCCAGTCACTGACGAGCACCAACTCGCCATGCTCGCGCGCAACCTCGCGCACGATTTCCGGTGACGCATAAATTTCTGTTACCGATAAACGTACGCCTGTCACAGCATCCCCCCGACGGTACAGACGCTGTGCATCGGCAATATTGATAAACGCGAGCCGGCGGTCGAACTCGTACATACCGACGCGATAAATGCCGCTCACGGTGAATCTCTTTGTCCTGGGAATGACACCGGCCGGCGTCACGATGCCCTCCGCCAGCGTCACGGTCACCTTGTCGCCAACTCCGACCTGCAACTTCTCAGCCAGTTCGACGCCCAGGACGATATTGAATTTCTTCGGTTCGAGCTCCGCCAGCTCCCCGGACTGCATGACGTCGGCGATGCCGGATACCGAGTTTTCGAGCTCCGGTTCGATGCCACGTATCTCCGCACCGCTCAACTGCTTGCCTGCAACGAGGAGTGCCTGGCCGTCGACGTACGGCGCGGCGGCGCGGACGCGCGGATTCTTCAATGCCGTTTCACGAAGTACGTCCGCACTGGTCAGCTTGCCATCAACATGTTCAATGCTCGCATGTGCAGTCATCGCAAGCAGGCGGTCCTTCAATTCGCGCTCGAAGCCGTTGACCACCGACATGACGACAATCAGTACCAGTACTGCGATTGCAATACCGAGCATTGAAATTGCCGATATCAGTGACACAAAACTGTTGCGACCGCGGGAGCGCACATAACGACTGCCGATCCATGTTTCGAAATTGCTGCCCATGGCGCTACTCGTACCTCAGCGCCGCAGCCGGATTTACGAGCGCGGCCCGGCGTGCCGGGTACAGGGTCGCGAGCGAGGTCAGGACGAAAGCTGAAACTGCAATAACGCTGACATCCCGCAATTCCAGCTCTGATGGGATGCGCGTCACATAGTAGACGTCCCCGGGCATTATCTGGAAACCAAACATCTGCTCGAGGAACGGCACAATCACGGGCACATAGATTGCCAGAACAACGCCAAGCGCGACGCCGATCAACACCCCTGCCCAGCCAATCATTGCGCCCTGCACAAAAAAGACACGCACGACACCGTCCGGTCCCATACCCAGTGTGCGCAGTACCGCAATGTCAGTCGTTTTGTCTGTCACGACCATTACCAGGCTTGCAACAATATTGAACGCCGCCACACCGATAATCAGCGACAGAATCAACGACATCATCATTTTCTCGATACGGATCGCCCGGAAGTAGCTGCCGTTCTCAACGGTCCAGTCGCTCGTGCTGACGGAGTCGCCGAGCCGCTCCTGCAATGCCTGCGCGATAGCGGGCGCTGCCATTACATCGTCGGCAAGGAAGCGCACCGACGTAACGGCATCGCCGATGTCGAGAATACCCGCAGCATCACTTGCGTGAACGAGGGCCAGAACACTGTCGTGATCAGCAAGCCCTGCTTCGAACACCCCGCTCAGCACAAACCGTTCGAGCACCGGTTCTAACGTGCCATCGCCAACGGGACGCGGAATCAGCAAGACGACGCCATCTCCCAAGCGGGCACCGAGATCGTAGGCCAGGATACGACCGAGCACGATGCTGCGGCTGCCCGGCTGAAGTGTCTCCAGGCTACCCTCAACCAGGTTGATACGGTCGCCGGTCAGCCCGGCCTCATACACGGGATCTATGCCGTGGACCATGACACCGTGCAGGTCACGCCCTGATTGGATCATGCCCTCCAGCGGCACGAATGGCGCGGCCGCCCGCACTCCCGCCTCGGATCCGATGTCGTCGACAAGCGACTGCCAATCCCGGATGACACCATTGGTGCTGCTCACAGTGCCGTGTGCCGACATGCTGAGTAAGCGGTTTCGGAGTTCGCCTTCGAAACCGTTCATCACTGACAGGATGACGATCAGCGCCGCAACACCGAGCGAAATTCCGAGCAGGGAAATGAGCGTGATAAAAGACACGAATCGGGTACGCCGCTTGGCTCTCAAATAGCGCAGCCCGACAAATAATTCGACTGGTTTCAGCATTGGGCCGCATTGTGACACAGTTCGCATGTCTCATCCCGCGTGGCAATGCTATAGTCGCCGGACCATTAATCGGAGAAGGATCATGGCCAAATTGCGTACGATTTCACTGGTCGCGTTGCTGCTGGCAGCGATGGGCTCGGCGAATGCTGACACGCTGCAAATGACAGGGCCATCGGCCGGATCAAATGACGGACGTCCGACCCGCGGGATGACACAGGCGAGCGTCGAATCGAAATACGGCAGCCCGGTTGCGGTCAAGGCGCCTGTTGGTGAGCCGCCGATCACGCGTTGGGAATATGCCAATTTTGTCGTCTTTTTCGAATACGACAGGGTGATTCATGCCGTCGTGAAGCGCTAGGCGCACAAACAGAATAAAATGCAGCCCGGACTGGCAACAGTCCGGGTTTTTTTATGCCCGCAGGACCCGCCGCGGCCGGTCCCTGTGTAATAATCGCGGCCCGTTTTCGCCGAGCGAACTATTGACAGCGCCCCTGCTCATTCCTGCCCAGATAAACCTGCCCAAGCCCGGCACCGAAGCTGCCTGGGGGCGGCTGATCGGTGCAAGCCTCGCACTCGCAGCTGCCGAGTTCGCGCAAGCCGTTGATCGACCAATACTCCTGCTCGCCGAAGACCCGAGGCACGCCGATCAGCTCGAGGCCGAGATTCGTTTCTTCGCAGGCGGCGACATGCCGATTGCACACTTCGTCGAATGGGAAACCCTGCCGTGGGACAGCTTCTCGCCTCACCAGGACATCATCTCGCAGCGACTTCGAGTCCTGGCGCAGCTGAGCGGAATGGATCGCGGCATCGTTATCGCCGCGGCGACCGTATTGCAGCAGCGCCTGCCCCCGGTGGAATACGTCGCCGCACGATCACTCTCCCTGAGCGTCGGACAAGAGTTGCCGCGCGAACCATTTACCGAATCCCTGGTTGCTTCCGGGTACCTGCGTGTTCCGCAAGTTTCCGAGCATGGCGAATTTGCCGTTCGTGGTTCCCTGATCGATGTTTTCCCGATGGGCACGGACGCACCCGTCCGCATCGACTTCTTTGATGACGAGGTCGAATCGCTGCGTTGGTTTGCCGCCGAAACGCAACTTTCGGGCGACCATGTCGATTCGCTTGATATCCTGCCTGCCCGCGAAGTACCCCTGGATGCAGACGCCATCCATACGTTTCGTCATCACTACCGCGAGCGTTTCGAGGGCCAGCCCGGAAAATCGCGCGTTTACCGGGAGGTTTCCGACGGCATCGCCCATGGCGGCATTGAGTATTATCTGCCCCTGTTCTTCGAGGCGACGGCATCGTTCACCGACTACCTGCCGACGAACTGTGTCGTGCTTGCGCCTGCCGGCCTCGAGGCCTTACTTGACCAATTCTGGGCGGAGGCGCGCGAACGCTACGAGCTTTGCAGCCTCGACAAGGAACGCCCGATCCTGAGCATCGAAGAGACCTTCATCGCGCCCGACACAATTCCCGGGCAACTGGCCGCGTTTCCCGGTATCCGCTACACGTCCCAATCGCTGGCGGCAGCACCCGGCAAACTGAACCTCGATACCCGACTGCCTCCGGCCATGAAAATCGAGGCGCGCTACGAGGACGCTGCCGCCGCACTTATCGCTTTCCTCAAGGAGTTTGACGGCCGCGTGCTGTTTTCGACGGACTCGCCGGGGCGGCGCGAACAACTGTTCGACATGCTTACCGGGCGTGGTCTGGATCTGTCGCGCATCGACACATGGCAGGAGTTCGAGGATGGTTCACATCGTGTCGGCGTCGCGATCGCACCTGTCGACAACGGCGTTCTGTTGCCGGGTGCGCATATTGCAATCATCAGCGAACAACAGTTGTTCGGAGAGCGAACCACGACGCGCAAACGGCGCCGCAAAAGTGATCGCGACCCCGAGACGATCATTCGACAACTCAATGATCTCGAGCCGGGCTCACCTGTTGTCCATGAGGAATACGGAGTCGGCCGCTACCTGGGCCTGATAACCCTCGAAGCCGGTGGCATCGAGGCGGAGTTTCTGCATCTCGAATACGCAGATGGCGACAAGTTATATGTGCCCGTTCACGCGCTCGACCTGATTTCGCGATACACGGGCGCATCGCCCGATAACGCCCCGCTGCACCGACTGGGCAGCGACCAGTGGAGCAAGGCCAAACAACGCGCTATCAAGAAAATTCGCGATGTCGCGGCGGAACTACTGGATGTCTACGCGCGACGCGCCGCACGTCCCGGCCATCGGTTCCACTGGCCCGAGGAAGATTACCGCAGCTTCGAGACGGGCTTCCCGTTCGAACTGACTGAAGATCAGGCACACACAATCGACGATGTGCTTGCCGACCTGGCAACTGACCAGCCCATGGATCGGCTGGTCTGTGGTGACGTCGGCTTTGGCAAGACAGAGGTCGCCCTGCGCGCGACATTTGCCGCGGTACACGGTGGCAAGCAGGTTGCCGTACTCGTTCCCACAACGCTGCTCGCACAGCAGCATGGCCAGAATTTTCGCGATCGTTTCGCCGACTGGCCGGTCCGGGTCGAAGTCTTGTCGCGTTTTCAGTCGGCGAAGGAAGTCAAGGATATCGTGGCCGGTCTGCGCTCGGGTACTGTCGATGTCGTCATCGGTACGCATCGCCTGTTGCAGCATACGAAGGACTTCCACGATGTCGGTCTCGTGATCATCGATGAGGAACATCGGTTCGGTGTGCGTCACAAGGAAGCGATTAAGTCGCTTCGCAGCCAGGTCGATGTGCTGACGCTGACAGCAACGCCGATTCCTCGCACGCTCAACATGACGCTCGGCGGTCTGCGCGAAATGTCGCTGATTACGACGCCACCGGCAGAAAGGCTCGCCGTCAAGACGTTCGTCTCCGAATGGAACGACGTCGTCATCCGCGAGGCTTGCTTGCGCGAGATCAAACGCGGCGGCCAGGTTTATTTCATTCATAACCGCGTTGAGGAAATCGGCCGCATCGAACAACAGCTCGAAAAACTCGTTCCCGAGGCAAAGATTCGTATCGGTCATGGCCAGATGCCGGAACGCGAACTCGAGCAAGTCATGCTCGATTTCTACCACCGGCGATTCAATGTGCTCCTGTGCACGACGATCGTGGAAAGCGGCATCGATGTGCCAACGGCTAATACGATCATCATCAACCGTGCTGATCGCTTTGGCCTCGCACAGCTGCACCAGCTGCGCGGACGAGTTGGTCGCTCCCATCACCGTGCCTATGCCTACCTGCTGGCGCCGCCGAAAGCGGTGATGACGGCCGATGCCATAAAGCGGCTGGAGGCCATCGATTCGCTCGAAGATCTTGGTTCCGGCTTCACGCTGGCCACTCATGATCTCGAGATCCGTGGCGCGGGTGAGCTGCTCGGTGACACACAAAGTGGCCAGATTCAGGAAATCGGCTTCTCTCTGTACACGGAGCTTCTCGGCCGAGCCGTCGAGTCGCTGCGCGCAGGCGACGAACCCGATCTTGAGGCACCGTTGCACGCAGGCGTAGACATCAACCTCCATATCCCCGCCCTGCTGCCCGACGACTATGTGCCGGATGTCCATTTGCGACTGATTCTTTACAAGCGCATATCGGCGGCCGAAACGACAGAACAGCTGCGAGAACTCCAGGTCGAACTCATCGATCGCTTCGGCCTTTTGCCGGACAGCGCAAAGAACCTCTTGCGAATTGCGGCAATCAAGAAATCGGCAACCCGACTCGGCATCGAGAAAATCGACGCTGCCGACGGTGGCGGTTACCTGGTATTTGGATCAAACAGCCGCATTGACCCGATCGCGCTTGTACAATTGGTGCAGAATGACAGTCGGCGATTCCGTTTGCAGGGCTCTCACAGGCTGCAGATCAAGGATGACCTGGCTGATCTCGAGAAGCGATTCGTTACAATCGAAAACCTGTTGGACCGCCTGGCGGTCAAAGAATAGTAAGAGTGCCTGAATCGATGAAGAAACTGACTCACTGCCTGCTGTCCCTTTTGCTGATTCTGCCAGCCGTGGCGCAGGAGCCTGTGGACGATATCGAGGAACAGGAAATTCGCCGTTACACGGTGGAGATTATCGTGTTCAAGTATGCGGAGGATCTATCCGCCGGAAGTGAAGTATTTCTCGGGGACAGGATCAGGATCGACGAAACGCCTTTCGAGGACGAACTGGAACTCCTGGAGTTACGGCCTCTCAGGTCATTGGACGAGCTCAACCGTCTGCCCGACATCGAGTTCGCGCTTCTCGCGGAAGAGGATTACCAGCTGACCGAGGCTTTGGGGCGGCTCCAGCGCCTTGACGCCTACGAGCCCATCATGCATTTCGGCTGGACCCAGGCGACCTGGCCTGAGGAAGAAACAGAACCGCTATCACTGCACCGCTTCGCCACTCCCCCTCCCGAGCTACGCGGCAATCTTAAACTCTACCTCAGCCGCTTCCTGCATCTCGTCGTCGATCTCCAGCTCGATGCGCTCGATGCATCACCGCCGGATCTCCCGATCGTCCAGCAGCCGCGCGGCCCGATTCGTTACGTGATCAATGAAAATCGCATTCTCAAGAACGGCGAACTGCGGTATTACGACCATCCGAAATTCGGCGTCCTGGCGAAAGTAACGCGCGTCGAAGAGGATGAAGACGTGGAGGAAGATCCCGCAGATTCGGAATTACTTGGTTACGGTCCCGAGTAAGCCATCCAGGTATTCGCCACCGCTCATTTGCTCGCTGGCCGCATCGGCTACCGAAACATCAAACGTAACAGTCACGAATTTCGACGAACTCGAACGAGGATGATGTAGACCCAGCTCGCGCACGGCGGTCGAAATTCGGGCGGCAAACTCGCGTACCCCATCTTCCTCTGATGCGTGCGACAGGGCGACAAAAATCGCACCATCGGTACGCGCGACCACGTCACTGGCGCGCCGCAGGCAGCGCCGGATCGCGCGCCCAACACGGCGCAAACACGAATCTGCCGCGTGGCGCCCGAATACCTCAACGTAGGCATCGAAATCATCCAGCGTAAACGTGACAAGCGCCAGCCGGCTTTTCTCGCGGGTAGCGACCGCCCAATCGTGCTCGAATACCTCGCGGAATGCCCTGCCGTTCAGAAGCCCGGTGACGGGATCATCCCGCGACAGATCACGAATGCGGCGTTTTGCCTTGAGCAAGGCGTGGTGCATTTCGGCGCCTTTCCCGGTTGCGGAACTCGCACCACTGCGCCAGTACGCCACATAGTGACGCGCGTCATTTTCATCGCCGATCCCAATCGGCTTGAGAACAAGCAGGTACTCACGGCTGCCGGACTCTACCGGAAAGCTCGTTTCCTGCTGCGAGCGCACGGATTCGCTCACTTCAAGCGCAAGCTCACGCCCAGCCAGCGCCTCAATGACATCGGCAAACGGTTTGCCCGGTACATCTTCGCCGCCGATCCCTGAAAACGCGGGGTTCGCGAATACTACGGGCCAATTCGGCTGGTCAGTGCGCACGATCACAGTCGGTTCAGAACTACCGGACAGCACCTGTTCGAGAATCTTGCGTTTCACGGGTTTCATTAGCCGACCATCATACCTGTCTGAAAAATGCCTGCAGAGTCGACATTGTCGCATCTCGTGCACCCGACGTGCTGGCCGCAAGATCATCATGAATCGGCACGTCGCCCCGGCCAGCGGCCTGGTTCACGACCAAAGCAATGCAGGCATAGTCAAGGCCCACTTCTCGCGCTATCGCAGCCTCGGGCATTGCGGTCATGCCGACATAATCCGCACCGTCGCGTTCGAGGCGGTCGATTTCAGCCGCGGTCTCGAGGCGCGGCCCTTGCGTCGTCGCATACACTCCACCGTCATAGCAATCCACGCCTGCAGTCGCGGCCGCGCTGAGAATGCCCTGCCTTACCTCGGCCGTGAATGGCTGCGTGAAATCGACGTGATTCACAATGCCGCGCCTGCCATCAAAAATCGTCTGTGCGCGCCCCCAGGTGTAATCCAGGAGCTGGTCCGGGACGGCTATCTGGCCCGGCCGTCTGACCGAGGAAATTACACCAACCGTATTGAGGGCGATAATTGCGGTTGCCCCGAGAATTTTCAGCGCGACAACATTGGCACGGTAGTTAATGATGTGTGGCGGTAACGCATGTCCCTCGCCGTGTCGCGCAACGGACAGGACGTGATGATCACCGAAATGAAGCCGGTGGACAGGAGCAGACGGCATACCGTACGCGGTTTCAACTTCCGAGCCGGGATCGCCTTCGGCAAGATCTTCCCAACCGCTGCCAGTGATGAGTGCGTACGTCGCGGCCATGAACAGGCTCCTATGCGTCCAGGTGAAATTCGGGACGATCGCTCCAATGAGCGAATCGCTTATTTATCGCCTGCCACTCATCACTGGCCAGCAAGGTCTCACGCAACGGATGCCCGGTGCCATGTAAGCGCGCAAGCCGTACAAGCGACAACGGATTGGAATATTCATTGAGTGCATCAACTGCCTCGTGTGCCGCATCACGATCATTGCAGACGAGAATCATGTCGCAGCCGGCTTCGAGTGCGCACCGTCCGCGCTCGGCCATCGAGCCATAGTCGCGAGTAGCCTTCATGCTCAGGTCATCACAAAACACAGCACCACCAAAACCGAGCCTCGAACGAAGCTCACGCTGAATCCAATACTCGGAAAATCCCGCAGGTAGCGCGTCGATCTGCTCGTAAACAATGTGGGCGAGCATGACACCGGCAATCGCCCCATTGCCGATCAGTCGATC
>Ga0102955_1000286_pt1 | contig 10918 bp, 8 predicted proteins | sample SalPonF2_A_D1_MG_FD_78512 | JGI IMG/M metagenome (GOLD analysis project Ga0102955, IMG submission 78512) | Salt pond soil microbial communities from South San Francisco under conditions of wetland restoration - Salt Pond MetaG SF2_A_D1_MG ... | reverse complement strand
CTGACAAGGAGATATTGGGCGTCGCCGTTGACATCGAGTTCAAAAAGTTCGGCGATTGACTCCTGCGCAAAGATAGGCATGGTGAACGACTTGAACGTGTACACAGCCGCCAGCAACGGGATCGCCGCGCCTGCGACAAGGGGCCAACGCCTTTTCCTGCTGTTGGAGTCAATCACTTGAACTCGCGGCGGCGGCCTCAGGGTCCGCAGCAGACTCAATCATGAACGCACCTTGCATGGCCGACTTGACCATGGCTCTCCCCTTTGTTGGCCTGTTTCGCAAGAAAAACAGGCTGCCCGTGACCGTCCGCTTTGGGTTGCGGTCTCAATCGGTCGATGCAACACCTAGACTCTATCACCGTAGAGGAGGATGTTGCAGATGGGATACCCGACGAGGATTTACTACAGCGAAGCAGACAAGGCGTTGATGTGGGATCGCTGGCGAAAAGGCGAGTCTCTCAATGAGATCGGTCGTCACTTCGGCCGCAGTCATACATCGATTCAGAACATACTGTCGCAGACCGGTGGCATCCGCCCGCCAAAGAGAAGGCGGTCATCCAGGTCGCTGTCACTATCGGAACGAGAAGAGATATCGCGCGGCATAGTCGTCGGCCGGTCTCTGCGCTCGATTGCAGCCGAACTCGGACGAGCACCTTCAACGATAAGCCGGGAGATCAGCCGCAATCACGGCCGGCGACGCTACCGGGCGAACAAGGCTGACCAGTCGGCCTGGGCGCGAGCGAAGCGACCCAAGACCTGTAAACTGGTCGAGCACCCGGCGCTGGCGCGTGTGGTGACCCTGAAGCTAAAGATGGCATGGTCGCCTGAGCAGATTGCCGGTTGGCTGAAGCATGAGTATCCGGGCAACGAGCAGTTCCAAGTGTCCCACGAGACGATCTACAAGAGTCTGTATATCCAGGCCCGCGGCGCCCTGAAGCGCGAGCTGTTGCAGCATCTACGCCGCACTCGAGGTATGAGGCGATCACGCCACCACACGCAGAAGAAGGATAACCACGGCCGGATACTCGATACCGTCTCGATCAGCGAACGGCCAGCTGAAGCGGAAGACCGTGCCGTGCCCGGCCATTGGGAAGGCGATCTGTTCTTCGGCAGTAACAACAGTCAGATCGCAACACTGGTCGAGCGGCACACGCGCTACGTGATGCTCGTCAAAGTACCCAGCAAACACACCGAGACCGTCATCAACGCGCTGATCAAGCACGCGCACAAGTTGCCCAGAGAGCTATACAAGTCTTTAACCTGGGATCGTGGCAAGGAGCTGGCTGCCCACAAACGCTTCAGTCTCGCTACCGACATCGATGTCTTCTTCTGCGACCCACAACAGCCTTGGCAGCGTGGCTCAAACGAGAACACCAATGGACTCTTGCGACAGTACTTCCCGAAGGGAATGGATCTGTCGAACGTGCACCAAAACCGACTGAACGCTGTTGCTCGCCAGCTTAACGAGCGGCCAAGGAAGACGTTAGACTTTAGAACACCGGCCGAACGCTTTGCTCAATGTGTTGCGTTGACCAGTTGAATCCGCAGTCATTAACAGACCTTCAGCCTAGCCTGGTGCTATGTCCGCGTCGCGGTGCGGACACTGGCTGCCGTCACAGGGGGCTGGTCGGGACTGATCGCCCAGTAAGCAGTGAAGCAGGACGAGATTTTCAACGCGAGAGTGTCGGAAAAATTTACATATTCACGGAATTAAAATAAGGCACTTCTTATTTAACGTAATGCAAATTACTGACTTCTTAAAAGATTTCCCGAGCGGGTCCAATTTTTGCATTTAGTTGTGTATCCACACGGGCCGAATCTTGCTGCGCAAGTGATGCGCACAGGTGTCGATCCGGCGCCCGCCGGTCTTCCGTGGGGAGAGCGCAAAGAAGGGGGTGCGTCATGAGAAACACGGGTCTACTATTGACTCTTGGCATCGGGTTGCTATGTCTGGGTTCGGCCAACGCCGGCGTCATTCTCGACTCGGCCATCTGGGACGTAAACGGTCATGAGTACGTTCTCGTTGAATTCGACTGCATTCAAACGGATTGCGACGCCAGCGAGCAAACATGGGACAGCGCCGTTGCCGACCTGGATTCGACGCTGGGAGACGGTTTTCGTCTCGCCTCGATAACGAGTGCGGAGGAGAATGACTTTATCCGGGCATTGATCGACGGTTTTGGCTGGGACGTTTGGGCCGGCGCATTCCAGGACCCGATAGACGAACCGGTCGCCGACGCCAACTGGGTCTGGGTCACCGACGAAGCATTCGACTTCACTAACTGGTGCGACGGTGAACCCAACGATGCCGGCCAACCGGGATTCGAGCAACACATGAGCCTCGTTGGCGGCGGCGCATGCTGGAACGATGAAGGTTCCGCGATTTCCGCAGTCGGCGGCTACGTTGCCGAGACTTTCGATGCCGCGGCAGTATCGGAACCAAGCCCGCTTTTGCTGTCTATTTTGGGCCTGTTTGCGCTGGCTGTGGCGCGACGAACGTCTTGATCAGAAGTCCTTTTCCGGTGATTGAAATGATCTTTCTCGGGACGGCAAACACCACGCTCGATACGCCAATCAGGAGCTAGCGTTTCGTCCGCGGTTTCCGCACCGAGACCAGCAGGAGACCATCCATGAAGACACGTTGCCCGTATCGCGTTTCACTGTTATCGCTTCTGGTGCCACTGTCGTATTTGTTCGCATCACCGTCCTTCGCGGTCCCAGTCCAGGACCAGGGTCAAATCTTCGGGACCGACGGTGAGGTGAGCATTACGTCCGACACGTTGTCGCAATCGATCACGACAGGGGTCGCCGGACAACTCGTCGGCATCCAGATTCAATACAACGGGGACGGTGCGTTCCCGGCTCCATTACTGGATTTCTCTATCGTCGCGGGCGGCAATCCACCGGTCGGCGAATTGCTTTATGAGGAGATTCTCAGTTTGGGGGACGTATTGGACGGCGACCTGATCACCTGGGATCTGACCGCCACAGATCTTGTCTTCGATATCGGCGATCAATTTTCGTTCGTAATGAGAACCGTCGAAGATGCCGAGTTCATTATCGCCGGTAATGATCCGCCGGGTTACGATGGAGGCGAACTCTATCTCAATGGAGAACCACTCCCGGGGGACGCGGTCAACGACATCGCTTTCATCACGTATGTCGACCCGGACGGTGGCGTGACACCGGTTGATGAGCCCTTGACCTTCCCACTGATGTTGATGGGCCTTTTGGCGATTGGAGTCATCCGTCGAATACGCAACTGATCTCGATTCGAGGGACCCTCTTGAACCCGGCCTGGGCGGGGCTTCTTTTTTCGCCGAACCTGATTTCCTCGTTTCGACGAGCGCGGTATTTGACCTGCGCGTCACTCTGTGGCCCCGGTATAACACGGGCGCGGTAAATCTCAGCATTGACTCTAATCGTGGCAGTGGAAAAATTAGTTTGTGGCGACTCAAAGTCCCGCGGTAGCGGGACGCCACGAGAGCGGCGCAGGCGTGCGGCGGTTCATCTGTTGCCCTACGGTTCACCGGCCCAAGGGCCGGGGAAAAGATGGCTACGGATTCTTGCGTCTACGGTCTCCGATACATCGGCGTATTTTTCAGCGAAATGGTCAGATACACCCCCGATGTTCGATTCAGAAAGGGCTTACCCACTATCCGGAACAAGTCTTCACATTTTTCGCCATGCTGATCGCAAACTTTCAGGAACTTCAAGGTATCCAGTCTCCAGCAAGGCACATTAACCATGCCGACAACCCCCTCATCTGAAAAGTTTGGAGCTATAGGACCGAAACTCACCTCGAACCGCGACGAAGGGGGATGTTCGGCGGAGTCATCGGCAAGTATGCCGACCTCCACTTCCAGTGCCGGTGAAAGGGCTTTTTCCGCAGTCATGTTTGTGACAATCATACTTATCTCACACGCCCTCTCGGCGACCAGGGTGCGCGCGATACTGAGATCGATCCTTGGTCCGGCAAAGCTCGCTTTGTCCGCGGCCGTTTCGGGCTCGGTCACCATGTTCAGGTTCTCGAGGTAGCCGAGAAGGATCCGCTCTGTATCGATCGGGCCGCTGCAGACAAAGTCGGTCGGTGAACATTCGACCAGCGGCACCTGGGAAAACTGTTCCAACATGGGTTGACGGGTCCCCTGATCAAAGTATGGCTGCCCTAGCGGTGTCAGGAGCGGGAAACGCGTGACCACTCGCTTCGAACGAGCCTCCCAAAACGCGAATACCTGCAGTTCCGAGCAAGGCAGGTCCAGTGTCGCAAGCGATTTCGCGCCGGTCTTTCCAGCGGGAATCTGGTCGAAAAGTATATTTTCCATCTGTCCGTAAGGACGGATTATGCTTGTATGAAAAAAAGGTTTCGGAACCTTGGCCCATTCTTCAGTCGAAAGGATCTGGACCTTGAAAAATGGCCGCACGGAGCCATCTTCGCTGAAATTCGTCACCGACATATCGATCCGGCATGTGTTGGCGCCCGTCGCCACCGGGATGACCCGCACGCCCACCGTGTGCCCAACAAGCCGATCCAGCGGTGCACTCGACATTAAAAAAGGCCCTTCGCAACCACACAAGGTCGCCAGCAACACCAGCGTCCCCGCAGAAAATAGGATCTGCCGTTTCAGTTGGGCACGACTACTCATGACGCTCTTTAGCCACCCCACTTGCGACCATCTTCGCTCTCAGCTTCAATTTCTATGCCCCTGGCAACCAGAAATCAATTCGTATTCTTGGCAATCCGGGCTGCCTCTCATGTTCGAGAAAATACACACGAATTCTGAGTGGGCGTCGACTCGCGATCGGACTCACGTATTTGCGAAAGCGTCAGTTAATTAACCGGCTGAATGGTCGATGTGGACAGCTCTGATGAGCGTCTGGAGAGATGCCTCCGGTGGCGCGGGAAGTGGGAGGCTCGGGGACAAAACCCCTGATTTCGAAAAAGTAACACCGGTCGAAGGGTCGGGAGAAAGATGGTCAAATGGGCCCGCCATTCGGTGTGTTCCGATTTATCGAATAGGGATGGTAGCTACCGCCCAGAACCGGCCCTTCACACGATGTGAATCCCGAGACTACTCTGCGGAAAACTCCAGCGAGTCGGCAAAAAATCTAAACCCGCGAGTCTCTAGTCTTTCGGTAACCCTATTGCCATGATCACCGCCTGCGTAGACCTCAAACACGAATGGGATACCCCGTCGCGCGAGGACTTCGGCAAGTTCCGAATTCCCTGAAACCAGGGCTTCCATTTCATGCTCTCCGTAGTCGATCAATATTCCGCGGAGCGACCTCAAGTCCGATTCGTGCTGATCAACGAGCCGATATACGGACAGAGCCAATCGCCTTTCCAGCGCACTCGGGCTGAGAACCAGGGCCCCATCGTGCATTTCGAAAAGATAATCGCCATAAAAGGGCGCCCGATCGGGGTTGGGCGAATAGGCAGCACTCGCGGCAAGCTCTGCGCTGACATAGAAATCCTCTAGTCGATCCGTAAACGTGTTCGGTAAGTCACCGGTCGTCGAAAGCGAATGAATCCGGGTATACACCTTGTGCCAGAACGGTGTCGGGTGCCCGGTATCGGGATCTATTAGCAACGGCAAGGAAAACGTCTGCCCCGAGCAGCAGGGTGCCATAGCGTAAACCGAACCGAATACGTCCGAGTGTCGCATGGCGATGAACAGGGCGCCGTTGGCGCCGCCAGAGTGCCCCGCAATTCCGCGGCTGCTCGCTGTAGGCAGGGTGCGGTAGTTTGCGTCGACATAGCCCACTACGTCTTCAATAACATAGTCTTCCCAGCGCCCGGTTACCGTGGAATTTACATAGAAACTATGCTTGTAAGCGTTTCGCCCATTCGGTGCGACGATAATCAATTCCGGAATGGTGCCGGCTGCGATCAAGGCATCGAGTCGCTCTCGCTTAAGAAAACCGGCGTATTGGTATCCACCGTCACGCGGGTCCGCGGCTGGTTCAGTAGCGACGCTATCCGGATCGATCATCCAAGTTCGGTTGGTGCCTGTAAATCCATGCAGCAAATACAGCACAGGGAATTGCTTGTCCGGCGATGCGTTATAACCGGGTGGCAAATAGATCGACAATCGCTGTTCTGTCGGGTCGCCCAGGAGGTTGCCTTGCAATGCGCGAGCGGGTATCACTATTTCACTAATGGACCCAGGCGCCGTATTCGAATTTTGCTGAGCACATCCTGCCGCTAGCAGGGTCAAGCACAGAACTAAAATTGCGTCGGCTGGCTTGCCCATAATCTGAAATTCATTTGTCTCATCAGTGGATAATCAGGACGTCGGCACTGGGTTCATTTGCAGCCCGTCCTCCCCAGTTTAGCGCAACGTCCGCTTTGGGGCAGGGACACTGGCTGCCATGTTCCGCCCTGGGACCACATTTCCTGCTGATAGTGTGGATTCCATGGTTTCAATGCCGCCCTATAGCTTCTTCCACCGGTAAAACATCTGCTCGGCGATATCGAGCTTACGACCGATATCCGCCACCACGATCTGCTCCACCGAATATCTTTCGGCTTCATCTGACCACCTCCATCTTGCGGTAGAGTGGGTCAGAAATCACATCCTTCGTGGACCTGTTCCCGGGGAGTTCCCCTCAGTATTGAAGGTCACCCCGATGCCGAGCCAGCCGGCAAGCTATCCAACGAATCCGGCAGGTTCAGCGTGTCGGCCGATACGAGTTTGGAGGCAGGGTTTCTTCGAAGTCCTCGATCAGCTGCCGGGCGTTACGCACCCATGTGCATGATTCGCAGGTGCACGCCGTCCCGTCGTGCGGCAGCTCGCTGTTCAGTGCTTCGACCAACTTGACTCCGTAGCGCAGGGACGCGTTGATTGTATGCGTGGACTTGTCTTTGAAGTCGGCGAACTCGTTCAGACAGGCCACCCAGTGACATTCGCTATTGATGCCGCACTCGCGGCAGCGCTCGCTGGTCGCGTCGAACAGGCTTTCGTGCGGGCAGTCCGTGCCGTCTATGATTCCCCGCACCAGCGAGCGCGGATAACCCAGAGCTTCAATCAGTTGCTTGCGCATCGTGTTCTCCCCCTCTTTGCCGCTTTACGATAGCAGCACAAAGTCTTGTGTCTATTGTGAAAATTGCTTACTTATTCGCGACACTGCCCGGTGCATCCGCCACATTTATTGGGCTGCTCTGCAAACTCCGGATCGGATTTCTTCAGTCACAATTGGAAAACAGCCCAGAATACGCACAGCGCAACAATGCCGAGCAGCGAAATCACATCCTCCGCAAAAAACGATGGTACGGTTTCTGCGCTTTGCGGTCCGCCGTTTCGCGACCGGCACGAGGCGCCGTCCGCCATGGACGGGGCGTGCGCGGGACGGGGGCCGGAGGTGGCGGGATATGACTTCCTGGCGGAACGAAAAGGGCCGCCACTGGCAGGGGCGGCCACGACGCCGGACACAATGGCCACTACCCGAGGCCGCAGCAAGAAAACCGTTCGATTCAGCATTTCTCCCCGGACTAAGGAAGTACCCGACTTCGCGGATTTTTCTTCCGACATAGACGCGCAACCGGATGCACGGGTTCCCCGCGCGGTGGCGTTTGATCGTGTCAGCGGACAGGTAGTTCAAGGTGCCCCTCATCTTCGAAGCAATGCGTGGAACGGTCCATATGTCAGCGGCGAAACCGGGTAGAATAGGGCGTCCGGCAGCGCCAACCCGCGACGACGACAACCTCGAGGAGGGCCCTTGCGAACATCCAGCGTCCGCCGTCGGAGCTTCGGTCTTCGACGAGCCGTCCTTATCGTGTTCGCCGTCACCCTGCTCGGGGGGCTGGGTGCCTGGCCCGCCGCCGCGCAGGAGATCTGGTATCCGGTGCCGGTCAACGTCTGGGAACCACCCTTCAATGCCGACCGGACCCGCCGCCCCGAGGAGTATCGTCCCCTGGAGGCGGCGCGTGAGCGCTGGCGGATCTGCGTGCTCATCCCCCATCTCAAGGACGCCTACTGGCTCGCCGTCAACTACGCCGTGCTGGACGAGGCGCGACGCATGGGCGTGAGCTTCGCGGTCTATTCCGCCGGCGGCTATGAGTACCTGGACCGGCAGCGCGAACAGTTCGATGAATGCCTGGGTGAATCCCCGGACGGCATTCTGCTCAGCGCCGTATCCCTGGACGGCCTCAACGACCTGGTCGCCGTCGCCGCGGGCCAGGGTGTGCCTGTGGTCGATCTGATCAACGGCGTCTCGGCGGCCGAGATCAGCGCCCGCGTGGGCGTGGACTTCTGGGACATGGGCGCGGCCACGGGCAGGTATCTCGCGGAACGACCGGGGGCATACGGCCGCTCTGTGCAGGTCGCCTGGCTGCCGGGGCCCGCAGGGGCGGGCTGGGTCGAAGCCGCCGACGCGGGCTTCCGCGCAGCCATAGACGAGAGCGACATCGCCATCGTGGAAGCCCTCAACGGCGACACGGGCCGGGCAGCCCAGCGGGCGCTGATGGAAGAAGCCCTCGACCGGCATCCCGGGGCGATCGACTACGTGGCGGGCACCGCTGTCACGGCGGAGGCGGGGGTAGGGGCGCTTCGCGACCGCGGTCTCGCCGACGAGATCGGGCTGCTCGCCTTCTACTATTCCCCGGGTGTCCACCGCGCGATCAAGCGCGGTCAGGTGCTGGCGGCTCCCAGCGACCTGCCGGCGCTGCAGACGCGGATTGCGATGGACACCCTGGTTCGGATCATCCAGGGGGACGACTACTTCCCTCACGTTGCGGCCAGCGTCGTGATGGTCGATCGGGAACGACTCAAGCAATGGGACGCGTCGTCCTCGCTGCCGCCGCGGGGTTTCCGGCCGGTGTTCAACCTGGCGTGGCATTGAGCGCAATTAACCGAAACGACGACACTGGTGGGTCCCGGGGCGTGATGCCGTCCGGCCTGCTGATCGCGCTGGCGATCCTGGCCGTCGGGCTGCTGATCACCCATGCGGTGGCCGGCGCCCTGCGCGCCCAGGCCGTCCGCGCCTGGGAGGACAAGGCCGAGCGGGAAGCCCAGGCCATGACCGCCGTGATGCTCGGGTGGCTGGAAGAGAGCTATGCGCCCCTGACCGCGCTGTCGGTCCTGTTCGACCAGTCCACCGCGGTGTCCCTGGCCGAGTTCCTGGGCGCTGCGGACTCCCTGGAGAGCAAGTCCCCCGCCTCGTTCCTCGACTCCATGGCCGCGGTCAGGGTGGCCGACGAGATCGGCGCGAGCGAGGTGTTGCTGTCCAACGACCCCTTCGGTCCGCTGCCGACCGGGTTGCGCATCGCCGACGAACCGGCGGTGCTGGACGCGGTCGCGGTGGCGGCCGCTCAGCCGGGTCGCCACGTCCTGGGCGGACCCGTGCAGATGGACGACGGCGTGCCGTTCCTGCCGGTCGCGATGGCGGCCAATGCCCCGTCGGGGCTGACTGTCGTGCTCGGCGTGCTGCGGCTGGACGAGCTCGTAGCCGGGCTGTTCGACGTCTACGGCCTGGAGGGGATGGGCGTCCAGGTCGGTGGCCGATTCGAGCAGCCGGATGGGCTGAGTCCCCGCGAGCCAATTGTCGGCATCCCGCTGGCTGAGCCCCGCCTCATGATCCCGGCCCGCAGCCTGAGCGCCTCGGCCGAGCTATTCATCGACTGGCGGATCGGCGCCGGATTCGAGGGCGGCGTGGCGGCCGGTACCGCCAGGCTGACTACCATCGCGGGCGCCCTGGTTTCGGCCCTGCTGGCGCTGCTGATCGGCTTCCTGCTGCGGCAGAACCGCATCGTGCGGGGCCGGGTGCGCGAGGCCACCCGGGAGCTGGCGGAGAGCGAGGCGAAATTCCGGGCGTTCTACGACCTCAACCTCGTCGGCCTGGCCGCGACCTCGGCCGAGAAGGGCTGGATCCTCGTCAACGAGTACCTGTGCGACCTGCTGGAATACGACAGGGAGGCGCTCCGGCAGCTCACCTGGAGCGACCTCACCCATCCGGATGACCTGCCGCTGGACGAGGTGGAGTTCGAGCGCATGGCGAGGGGCGAGATCGAGCGCTACGACCTCGAGAAGCGGTTTATCTCGCGAACGGGGCGCGAGATCCCCGCGTACATGTCGGTGAGCTGCGTCAGGAAGCCCGACCGAAGCCTGGATTTCGTCGTCGCCGTGGTCGTCGATATCACCGACCGGAAGGCGGCCGAAGTAGCGCTCAAGGCGGCACGCGACGAGGCCGACGCCGCGCGCGAGGCGGCCGAGGAAGGGACGCGGGCGAAGTCAGCCTTCCTCGCGAACATGAGTCATGAACTGCGTACGCCAATGAACGCCATCATCGGCTACAGCGAGATGCTGCAAGAGGAGTTCGAGGACGAAGGTCAGGACCAGTACCTGGCCGACATCGGCAAGATCCGGACCGCCGGCAAGCACCTGCTGTCGCTGATCAACGACATCCTGGACCTCTCGAAAATCGAGGCGGGCCGGATGGACCTGCTGCTCGAACGCTTCGACGTCGGCGAGATGCTGCGCGAAACCGTGGCCACCGCCCAGCCACTGATGGACGCGCAGGGCATCAACTTCGAAACCCGGTTCGCGGACGATCTCGGCGTCGTGCGCGCCGACCTTACCAAGCTGCGGCAGGCCGTCCTGAACCTGTTGTCGAACGCCGCCAAGTTCACCCGCGGCGGGCGCGCCGAGCTGCGCGCGGAGATCGTCGACGACGACGGCGCGCGGCGGCTTCGCATCGCGGTCGAGGACACCGGCATCGGGATCCCGGCGGACAAGCTCGACCACATCTTCGAAGAGTTCTCCCAGGCCGACGTCTCCACGACCCGGGAGTACGGCGGTACCGGGCTCGGCCTCGCCATCAGCCGCCGGTTCTGCCGGATGATGGGTGGCGACATCACGGTGGCCAGCGAAGTCGGCAAGGGCTCGACCTTCACGGTCGAGATCCCGGCGAACGTCGACGCG
>Ga0102955_1000284_pt1 | contig 10950 bp, 9 predicted proteins | sample SalPonF2_A_D1_MG_FD_78512 | JGI IMG/M metagenome (GOLD analysis project Ga0102955, IMG submission 78512) | Salt pond soil microbial communities from South San Francisco under conditions of wetland restoration - Salt Pond MetaG SF2_A_D1_MG ... | reverse complement strand
GAAATATCAAGACGGCGCTGTTCGGTGGCGAAGGGCTCTTTTTTGCAACCCTCCATGGTCCCGGGAAAATATGGCTTCAGTCTTTACCGTTTTCACGTCTGGCAGGCAGGATGCTTCAGGCTTCTCCGGAAAGGGGCGGCGGGAAGGGAGAAGGCTCCATTCTGGGATCTCTGGGCGATATTTTTGATGGGGACTAGTGCGCAGACCCTTTTTAGAAGGGAAACAATAGCGTTTTAGTTCATATTGTTATACACTGAGATGATCGGGCCCATAACTATAAGTGTCGAATTCTTTACTGAAAATCAGAACCAATCCTCCAGTTTCGCTCATTGACTCACCCTTTGGAAACGAATATAACATCCTTATATACCTAGCTTTTATATATTATGTTTGACATGGTTGAATTTTCTATGGTATAAAAAAAATGAGCCTATCAACAATGTATACGGTTTTTCAGTTCAACGCATTCTAAACTACACGAATACTACCCCACACTTGATATTCTCATTCGGTTTTCGCTTATAGCGATCTTGTCAACACAACGACGTTTCTGTTTATCATTGACGAGAAACTGGCAACCCATTCCTCCTGTTTTTCGAACTATCTTGAATTGATCGGCTTCAGTTTTTAACGTAAATGTTTCCCAATCCAAACGTTGAACAATGAAAGGATGGTTATGAGAATAGGTTTTCTGAAAATTCCCATATAATGTCCCCAAAGAGCGCTATTTCATCTCTTTGGGGACATTTGCCAAACGTTAGGGGTCAACACATTTTGACGCTTTATTTTAATATCTCCATTTTGATAATCACGGACTCTGAGTCTCTTTTTTTACATGATCCGTGGTAATTCGGAGAGAAAGGAGGAGCCATGTATTTTCAACAAGCAGATCTTTTTTGGGATATGAATAGAAATTTTGTAAAGAAAGTGATGGAGGCTGCAGAAAAAGAATCTCATCCGAAAGGACATTTTCTTTTTCATGAAGGAGATCCCGCCACTTATTTTTACATTTTAATTAAAGGGCGAATTAAGCTAACCATCGGTGAGGTCGGCCAGATGGTTCATACCGTCGATCATGCAGGAGAAGCTTTCGGTTGGTCGAGTCTTATCGACCGGGATGTTTATTCTGCATCAGCTGAATGCACAAAAGACGCAATATTGCAAAAATTTGACAGAAGAACTTTACAAAAGATAATAGAAGAAGACTCGTCAAACGGAATCATCTTCTATAAACGCCTGGCGGGTACGATCGGCTATCGTTTACTTTGCAGTTACAAAATGAGCAGCGCTTCGTCCATAGCGGATACTTCACCAACCTTAGGTTCCGGCCAGATTGAGCACTCTGAAGCTGTCGCATAATTTTACTTCTCATTGATAAGAATTAAAATCGGTCAATAAAGGGATGCCGTTAGCTATTTCGATTTCCATTTCTTCGGGCTTTAGTGTTTCAAATCATCTCCCATTATTCACCGAGGTAACGAAAGGAGAGCATTATGGCAGTCAAAGTCTTAATCAAGAGAAAAATAAAAGACGGTAAGCTGAACGAGGCTTCTAAACTCCTTATCAAAGCACGGTATGCTGCCATGGGGCAGCAGGGTTATATTTCATCGGAGACGCTGACTGACTGCGACGATCCCAATAAGGTGGTGGTAATATCCATGTGGCAGAAAATCGGGAATTGGAATCAATGGAAAAGTAGTGATTTGAGATCGGAAACCGAGGCTGGATTTAAAGCGTTGCTTGATGGATCGACCAATTACGAAACCTATAACTTAGGATTGGTGCTTTGACCGGGCCAATTCAAAACAATCTGCACAGCTTGCTGAAGCGAAGCAGATTTGTCCGGCTGTGTCGTGCGTCGGAAACCCCGCTTCGCTTCAACAATGCTGAGGGATGCTTACTTTTCGAACCTTTCACATAGTTTTTAAATACTCTCGTATGATCAAAGTTGCACTTGCTCCTTCACCTGCGGCACTCGCCACCTGTTTGGTGCTTTTGTCTCTCACATCGCCTGCAGCAAAAATGCCCGGTACACTCGTCTCTAAAATGTGAGGGTCTCGATCCGCATAATCTTTTGGTCGCTCCCCCCTGTGCAACAGATCGTGACCGGTAACAACAAAACCCCATTGATCCAGAACAACACCGCTTCCTTCAAGGAAACCGGTATTCGGTGACAAGCCAACAAATATAAAGGCACCGTCCACCGGCAATGTTTCCTCTGAACCGGTCTTATTGTTTAAAAGCCGTATCCCTGAAAGTTTGGCATCTTCTCCGATGAATTCCTTAACTTCAGTGTGCCAGCGAATATCGATTTTAGAATTACTGAAGACACTCTCCTGAATAATCTTAGAGGCCTTGAATCGAGAGTTTCGCACCAGTATGGTGACCTTCTCTGCAAACTTGGTAAGCAGCAAACTTTCTTCGGTGGCGCTGTTCCCGCCGCCGATTACGGCAACCCGCTTGTTCACATAAAAGGGTCCATCGCAGGTAGCACAAAAATGAACTCCAGCGCCAAGATACTCGTTTTCACCAGGTACGTTTAAACGCTTATAGCGGCTTCCGGTGGCAATAAGCAGCGCTCGAGCGCTATACACCTGACCATCTTCGGTTTTCACACGGTGATAATTTTCATGGCGCCGGACTTCTATGATCTCCTGAGCCTGCAACAACTCAACCCCAAATCTTTCAGCCTGCAAACGCAACCGTCTGGAGAACTCAATGCCCGCCACACCATCGGGGAACCCGGGCATGTTGTCCAGTTTTTCAGTGCCGGCGGCCTGTCCACCGAAAGCGGCACGCTCTATGACCAGGGTGTCGATATATTCGCGAGCCGCGTAAAAGGCCGCGGTGAGCCCTGCCGGACCACCCCCCAGAACCAATAAATCATAATGACTGCGACTGGCAGAGGTCTTCAATTCCAGTTTGGCTGCCAGTTCAGCGTTGCTCGGTTCAACCAGAAAAGATCCATCACCGAATACAATGGTAGGAATAATGCGTTTTCCTTTGTTTGTCTTGATCACGAATTCTTCGGCTTCTTTGTCTGTTTCGATATCCACCCAGTTATAGGGAATCTGGTGCTCACCCAAAAACTGTTTGCTCTGTCGGCAATCAGGACACCAATGGGCACCATAAACCGTAATCTCAGGGTTTGTCATAACCGACCTCTCTTCATTTGGCATGTTTTGAGTCCATTAGCAGGACAATCGTCATCCACATTCAAGGTAATGATTTCTCAGACTTTCATCATTCTTTATTTAAATATTAGATTGGATATTCTAGGATTGAGATGTTTCGGCGTCTATACGCTCGATATAATATAGAGTGGCCCCCACCGGCGCAAAGGATAAAAAAAGTATGTTTAGAACCGGAATCAGAAACCACAGCCCGAAACCGAGGTGAAAACCAAGATTCTTAACCAGAAATTTAAACCGGTTTCCGAAGGATTCGTGTCTTCTAGCCGGGATCAGGTCCGTGTTGTCCCAGGCCAGGAAAACCCCGGCCGCGAGGGCTGAAATAATCGTAGTTATAGGAGACAACGGCGTGAGCCATCCCATAACCATGAGTATCAAGGCAATCATTATCGGAATAACAGCTCTGGGAATTTCCTGTCTGAGCAGATAGAAAAAATACTTAAACCAGGACATGTGTTTGGCTTCTTTTTCCCGACCGGTCACCCGCTGTTCAGTAATCCTGGACATGGTATCCATGATCATGACGCTGAATAAAATCTGTGCAATGAGAAATGAAATCACCGCCGAAAGTCCCATAAGCAATAAGGTCAAAAGCCAGGAAACAACATACCACAACCAGACAATCCAGTTGCTCTCCGGTTTTCCCCATAAAAGGTTCAGAATTTCATTGTGATATTTAAGGATAAGGCTTGCCGACACAACCGTGAATATTAAAACGACGAGAAATCGAACAAATCCCAAAAATAGGAGCATCGGCGTCTTCAATCCTAGTTTCAGTCCTCTGTAATTGTATGTGATGCCGCTGATCAAGTTCATGAATCCAATACCTGAATTTTGTATGAAAATTAATAAGCTTTTTTAGAAAATTGAAACGCTCAGCTTAGGGAATAATATATTTCGTCTTTATACAGATGTCTATGGTTTTTTATTTGAATTCCCCATTCTTTGTATTCATTCTACAAGGCGCTGGAGAACTGTCTGAAACACGTGATAGTCACGGGTGGCTTCCTTTTGGGCCGAATCGCGAATGTCATTCATCTTGGCATAATGTTTAAAAACCACATCGACCAGACTATTATCCAATTCACCGGCATCCACCATCGATTGCAACACCGCTTTGGTGTCTTTAGTATCCATTCCCTTCCGGTAGGGTCGATTTTCCGTCAACGCCGTAAAAACATCGGCGACGGCCATAATTCTTGAGCCAAGAGGCAATTCGTCCGATGTCAACCCAAAAGGATATCCCGTACCATTGAGCCGTTCTTGATGTAATGCTCCCCAGGAACCTGCGACTCTGAGCATTTCAAGAGGTTCGAGAACCCGATACGTATGATAAACATGAGAACGCATAATAAACCGTTCGTTATCGGTAAGCTTGTCCTGTTTATCAAGAATTTCAGAAGGGATGGCAAGCTTGCCGAGATCATGCAAATAAGCGGCAATTTCAATAAGCCGTCGTTCATGTTTTGAAAACCCCGACAATCTTGACAGCTCAACGGCCACCGCGGCTACCCCGTTGGAATGTGCCGCCGTAAATTTGCTTTTGAAATCGATCAGACGGCACACCAACCGAGAAAAATCAACCATTTCTTCGATGGTAAGTTCCTTTGTCCGATACAAAACCGTCCGTTTTAAAATCTCTTCCATGGATCCTGACATGATATCTAACCAGATATGTTCTCTATTGGCCATGTTTATCAAGGCGTCAACATACTCAGGAACGAAAACATCACCTTTGTGCTCTGAAATCTCACGGCAAATATCGCGCACTTGACTAAGAACCGGGGCCTTCCTGGATATTTTGACCGCCACTCGATCCGCCAGATGGATGATATGACTTCCGTTGGGAACAGATTCACCATTTTGAAAGGCCCCTTCTCCATTTTTCCAGTGAACATGGTGAAACTTTATCAGTCTGGCGATACTCGAAAATGGTGTAAATGTTTCAAGGATGAAACTGCCGGCCACGGAATGCTCCCCGGGTTTTGTATCCTCAAATTCAAGCAGGTCCAGCCGATCCTGGAGGGAGAATGCACCGATATCATGCAATGACCCGGCGAGAAAAAGCTCATATTTTTGGTCAGCCGACAACTGGAGCTGTTCACCCAATCGATAGGCCAAATAGGCAACCTGCATATGGTGATTTCCAACAACCGGACTCATCATATCGATAACTCTGGCTATGGAAACCACCATGTCGAAGATATTGACCCGAAGTTTATCAGCAGCCACGGCTTTTATCCTTTTACAATTGTCCTCATCTTTGACTTGAATGTTTCACCTTTAATTTCGCATCGATGAGTTGGTTGTGGGAAACACGCAGTAAGTTCTTAAGCTTGTTCATCAGATAATGTTCGTATTGGTCCATTTTTCCGTCGACGTAAACGATCTGCCACAGGGTCTCAATGATCTCCGTTTTTTCTTCATTGGAGTAATTTTCGTTGATCAGTCTGGCAAATTGCCATAAGTCGACACTATCTTCCAGTTGCTTTTCAGCCTCTACTATCAGCGCATCTATGTTTTCCCGGGATAGGCCATATTTTTCTTTTAGAATCGAAATAACAGTCTCCATTTCTTCTTTTGTGAATGTTCCATCTATGCGCGCTATTTCAACAAGCAGGGCGCAGGTAGCGACATGTATGTCGTGACCTGTTTCCTGTCCGTTAGCATCCGGGCTTCCCAATTTTTCTTTACTAAAAAAACGCTTTACGATATTAAGCATTTCAGGTTCTCCTCACACGATTTTATTCCCTGATCCATAAGTTATTTATACCTAAATTGAGCGATTGTCGAGTTTGCCGAAGATGCAAGACATGAGACATGCAGCCGTAGTCTACTACTGCAAATGTCTCATAACGCAGCAGATTCGGTAAACTCGGGCCGCCCGAAGGGTTTCAAATGGTGACAATTTTTTGCTTAATTAAATCCACCGATTAGATGAGACCTATTAGCGACCTTAGCAATGTATATTTATTTATAATTATTGCTTTTTTATAGCCCTGTCATTATTTGAAACGCTCAGTTTAGGTTATACTTAAACGCCTTGCACTTGCAATTTATTTTTTTTTGTCATTCATCCTCATGCATGTTCTGGTACATGTCATCATATACGCGGAAGTGAATCCGGATTACACGGTCAGACCCGAGCCTGAGGAGATCATCGGCGTACTGAAGGGATTGTTATCTTAACCTCTAAAAATTTAAAACATTAAACTCTTTGAACTTCATCCGACAATGCCGACCACTGCGCCGGTCATACAGGTGGCCAGTGTACCGGCAATAATGGATCGAAGTCCCAAAGAAACGATTTCGTCCCGCTTTCCCGGAGCCATTGTCCCCATACCACCGATCATAATGCCCAGACTACCGGGATTGGCAAATCCACACATGGCATATGTCATAATCATCAGGCTTTTGGGGTTCAGTGTTCCCTGTGGCAGACGGCTCATGTCCAGATAGGCCAGAAATTCGTTCAGTACCGTCTTGGTTCCCATCAGCGCGCCGGCAATTGGGGCTTCTTTCCAGGGGACACCCATAAGCCAGACCACCGGAGCCATGATCAGTCCCAAAATTCGCTGCAAACTTACGGGATGCCCACCGATATCAGGCAAAATTCCAAGCATTAAATTTAACAGATGAACCAGTGCCACAAGAACGATGAGCATGGCAATGATATTGATTAAAAGCTGTACACCCTGAATGGTTCCTTTGGTGATAGCGTCCATCGCGCTTAGCGCCGGTTCAGGAGGTGTTAACCCCCCTGATGTGCATTCTCGGGTTTCGGGTATCATGATTTTTGAAATCGTGATGGCTGCAGGGACACTGATAATGGATGCCATCAGTATGTGCCCCATAATATCGGGTATGGCCTTGCTTAAAATGCTGGCGTACAGCACCATTACAGTACCGGCGATGGTGGCCATGCCCGAAGTCATCAGTGTAAAAATTTCGCTCCGTGTCATTTCATTCAAATAGGGGCGAATAAAGAGCGGAGATTCCACCATACCGACAAATATATTTGCAGACACACCGAGTCCCTCTGCACCGCCCAGCCCCAGTGTTTTTTGCAGCGCATATGAAAACGACCTGACCACCATGGGTAATATTTTCCAGTAAAACAGAAGTGATGAAAGTGCGCTGATAACAAGAATCAAAGGAAGGGCCTGGAAGGCTAAAATAAAACTGGATCCAGGAAATTTTTCAGCAAACGGCAAGTCGCCGCCCCCAAGATATCCGAATACCATGGATGTGCCGGCTTTGGTTGATGCTTCTAGTGACAGGACCAGGTGATTCAACGAAATGAAAAAACTTCTAAAAAAAGGCAACTTCAAAAAAATGAATCCGATCACCAACTGGATAACAATACCTGCGATGACCAGTTTAATTTTAACCTGTGTACGGTTTTCGCTGATCAACCAGGCAATGCCTGAAAAAACAAAAAGCCCGGCCACACTTTGGATGATCATGAATCAGCCCTTTTGGGGAGAGAAACATTCATTTAAAACCTCGACGTATCAATAAATGACCTTTTTCATATGCACTTATATTCTCAAAAGATTTAACTTGCTTGTCAACTTATTTCAATAATAGATTTAGATATCGCGTGCAAAGACTTTTTACGAGTTCATCAAGTTTCAGCAATGCTGATAGACCTGTTAAAAACACGGCAAGATCGGTCTCGGCGGAGAAGGCGTCCTTAGAACCCATGCTTTAAATTTTCAGGCCCGGAACGTTTTTCTGACGGCCATTGACAATGGAATCTCTTATTTTGATTCAGGACGAGACTTTAAACCTTTATCCAGCCAGGAAAAATCTTTTCTTCTGAAAGCCTTCAAACCCCATGCCCTGCGATTAGGCTATTATCGCGGCGTGATATAATTTTCCACCCGGACACGCCCCTGCACCGCCCCGTAGAAAGGATATCTAAAAACCGGCATCTACGAAGTGATATTATCCGCGTTTTTCTGACTCAGAGAAACAAATGTTCATTAAAACAAAAAATATCTGACTTGACTTGGGTATTTTAATGCCTAGGTTTAGAAAATTATAAATTCGAATCAAAGGAGAACATTGTGGAAAAAGTTGAAAACGGAATGTTTGTCAGTGTGGACTACAAAGGATCATTGCAAAACGGAGAGGTATTCGACACCAGTCACGGACGTCAGCCTCTTGAAATACAATTGGGTGCGGGCCAGTTGATCAAAGGGTTTGAAAAAGAACTTTTGGGAATGGCCGTAAATGAAAAAAAGGTATTTACCCTCCAGCCGGAAGATGCTTACGGTCATAAAGACGAAAACCTTACCCAATCATTTCCCAGATCAGACGTGCCGCCTGAAATGAATCCTAAGGTCGGCATGACGGTGGGACTTCACACCCCGGAAGGACAACAGGTCCCTGCTCGAATAACCCATGTGGATGATGAAAAATTGACCATGGATTTGAACCACCCTTTAGCCGGTGAATCATTGACGTTTGAAATTGAAGTGGTGGGTATCAGCAGCACCCCCACCCAGGCTCCGACCGCCTGCGGTTCAGGCTGTAGTTGTTCTTCAGGCTGCGAATGTTAACGGTTGATTGAAGCGGGGCCGGTAGATATGTTGAATCGATGCGGCAAATCTTGTTTCGAGCAATTGCGATAAGCTCGTTCACGGATATTCGTTTAGTTATTCCTTGACAATGGATATGCCATGATGTAAAAGTTGTCAAAATTTGTAATGGATATTGACGAGTTATGCTAAAGCCAAAGGGCCATCCCGACTCGGGATGGCCCTTTTTTTTATGGAGGGAGGAAAAATGAAGACCTGTAAAAACCGCACGTTATTTTCATCGTTCATCACCATTTTAGCACTTGGAACAATTATTCTTTTTTCAAGAACCACATACGCCGAATCTCCAAAAGAAATTCGAATCGGGGCAACGGTTTCCATGAGCGGTCACTTTTCCACGGAAATAGGCCCTTTTAAAAAGTTAATGGAAGCGTATGCAACGACCATCAACAGCCGGGGGGGAATATATGTCAAATCTGTCGGGGCCAGACTTCCTGTTAAATTCATCGTATATGATGACAAGAGCGACGGCCCCACCGCCCGAAAGTTTTATGAAAGGCTTATTTCCGTGGACAAAGCGGATATCCTGCTGGGGCCTTATTCCAGTCCGGTAACGTTTGCCGCCAGTGTGGCTGCGGAAGAAAACAAGGTGCCATTTATTGCCATCTGCGCCAATTCCCAAAAAGTCTACAATCGCGGTTTCAAATGGATCGTCTGCGTCATTGATGCGGCCCCCAGATACACCCACAGGTACTGGGACATGATCAAGGCCGAAGGATGGGCCAAAACCGTTGCTTTCGTTGTCGAAGATACCCTGCATCCTCAGGGCGTGTATCGTGGGGCTAAAAACCTGGCGGATTCAGCGGGATTGAAAGAAGTTTCCCTCAACATACTTCCGGCGAATACCCACGATTTTACAGCAGCCATAGTAAAAATTCAGAAGAAATCCCCGGATATCGTATTTGTTTCAGCCAACGTGCCGTTTTCCATTGCATTTATGCGCCAGGCCAGAGAACTTGGCCTGAGCCCCAAAGAATTTCACGTTATCCACCACGGCGGTGTTTTCAAAAAGGGCTTAGGTGCCGGTTCAGAAAGCGTCATCGGACAGTCCTACTGGACCCAGGGAATGAATTACGGAAATCCTGAACTATTTACGGAGGTCATGGAGCGTTCCGGAATCATCCTCGATGATTTTCCATGGGCGCCGGCCTACATGATGGCATTTGAAACAGCGACCCAGGCAATTGAAAGGGCCGGAAGTCTGGACAAGGAAAAATTGATGGCGACTTTAAAACGGCTCAAGGTTATGACTGTCGGCGGTGAAGTAAGCTTTGCCGAAAACGGTGTGGGAACCATCAACACCTATCCATCACAGATCATCGGCGGGCAGTACCACATTGTTTGGCCGCCGGAGGTCGCCACCGCTCGGCACCGTTATCCAGGTTCCGGAAAATAAAGAATCCGGGTCCATCTTGGACCCCGCCACGCAGTTGATCTAAGAAAAGAGGAAAGAGAAAATAGTAATTAGAAAAACAGATGACAGAAAATTAACGCAAATAATTATAAATATTATTATTTTCATTTGTTTTTATCCGTAGTTTCCTCTTTCCTCTTTTCTATTTTCTCTTTCTGATCTATCCCATCGAAAATCCCGCATTTCGGGGGAGGACCAGGTTTTTCAAGACTAAACAAACTACATAACTTAAAGGCGATGAAAAAGTGATTCAGGTTCTCATCAGCGGCCTTTTCCTGGGCGGCGTGTATTCCTTGCTGGCTGTAGGTCTTTCGCTGGCATTCGGGATCATGGGGGTTCTCAATCTTGCCCACGGAAGTATGGCGGTATTGGCGGCGATACTTTATAAAAAGACACTGGTCCTGTATCCGTTCTCGCCATGGACTTTTTGCGTGCTGGCAACACCGATCTTTCTCGGGTTTGGATTCCTTTTGCACCTGATCATTGTGGCGCCGTTTCGTCACCTTTCCCTGTCCGCCGGTGTTGTAGCATCTCTGATCGCAAGCCTGGGCGTTGCGCTTATCCTGGAAGACCTGTTTGTATGGTGGCAGGGCTGGGAACCCATTTCGACGTATATTACCTTCCCCACCTTTAATCTTATGGGCCTGAAAATTCCAGGTCTGAGAGCAATTCTACTGGGAATGGCCGCTGTCACCATCGGTCTTTCCACCCTTTTTCTGAAAAAAACCGATCCGGGAAG
>Ga0102955_1000282_pt1 | contig 10971 bp, 13 predicted proteins | sample SalPonF2_A_D1_MG_FD_78512 | JGI IMG/M metagenome (GOLD analysis project Ga0102955, IMG submission 78512) | Salt pond soil microbial communities from South San Francisco under conditions of wetland restoration - Salt Pond MetaG SF2_A_D1_MG ... | reverse complement strand
GTCGTGTTCGGCAAAACGACAACAAAAAAAGAGATGAAGATTATGTTCATAAAGTATTTATTTCAGAAAATACCGCCTTGGATAACATATTTTGGCTCACCGGATTTTGATGAAACTTATGTGCGGGAACATCAAAAGAGTTTTTATATCATACATTCGTTGTTGAACATGGAGTTTGATATCTTATCTAAACTTATCATACACTTCAAAGTAGAAAATTATGTTTTGGGTTTAGACAAAAAAAATGCTGTTTTTCATAAACCGCTCGTTTATACCGGGAAACACAAATTTTTATCATATGCACTACGTCGTGAAGAAGCAAATTTTGTCTTTGGTACACTGTCACAGAGACTTATAGATGCCGGAATTGATTTTTTCACTATTCATGATGCAATCGTAGTACCAGAGAGCAGAGCTAATCAGGCGTATATAATCATGACGACATCTCTAGTGGAACATGATATTCCGACAAGCGTATCGTGCATCGAACACAAAAAAACAGAGCATATACAAATTTAATGTTGTCATCGACTTGTTAAATGATATATCTTATTAACGAGTGAGATGATAAAAATAATTTTAAAACATTTTATATATGAGAAATGTATTAACTTGATTTTTTATAAAATTAGTAATAATTTTTCAAATCCAGTTAGAAAACACCGTATCAGATCTGTAAAATGTCCTGTGTGTGATATCACATTTCATGTGGAACTTCCTCCCATGCGTGAAGTAATGACCGTGGGGTGGATATGTGAATGCAATCGATGTGGAAATCCGTTTGATATAATCGAGTCCGAAGGTATGACTTATATAGTATAGTGATATGAGTAATACATGATAAAAATAATTTTAAAACATTTTATATATGAGAAATGCATCGATGTTTTTTTCTCATCAGTATCAAAAAATTTTGAACGGCCAAATATTCAACATGAAATTGAAAAATATTTCGAAATACTCAAATTCCGAATTTTCATTATGGAAAATCAGGATCGAATTGTTAAAGATATTTTTACAAATCCAAATTTTTTAAATTAATTGCATACACCCATACAAAAAAACATATTTATATGTTTGTATGTCTATCACTAAATTTATTCACGAACATCCATTTCCCCCTGACGGTGAGGAACAAAACAATAAAATCGTCGCTGATATACAGAATCCCGCAAAAAAACGCGATATAAGAAAAAATTTAAAAAAGCTTTTTGAACTGAACGCTCGTCTCATACCCATAATATACAGTCAGTATAACTATAATCAGTCAATCGAGAGCATCGCTTCGTTTGTATACGAAGGACTCAAAAAATCCGCTATGAGATATGATCCGAAAAAAAATTGCAAATATTATATATATGCGGTCTGGGTGATAAGAGGTTCATTACAAGACTACAGTAACTATCACGACTCTATAGTACATGTCCCGGTAGTTAAAAAACATCGAGTGGATAAAAAAACACTGAAAGAGAGCGGAGTTAGAATAACGTATGTTCCGATTGACGCTGAAGACTGTTATGAAGCGATTACATATGATGAAGACGAAAAAGATCCTCGTTCAGAGGAACTGGATATGATCATCGGCGAATATGAGAACTCAGATTTATCTGAACAGCATAAAAAAGACTTAGAAATATTTAAAAACGTAAGAATATACGGTGCCAAGAATACAGCAAAAAAATTATGTACATACGATGAGGCCGTCAGACAGGCATCAAAACGCGCAACTGCAAGAATTATACAATTTAGAGCTAATATGGATGTGTAGTGTTTAGATTTCAATGTAGTTTTTCATCAAAACGCAAAACCATTTTTGACTTTGTATAAACTATATACATGAAACACACAAAACACCATCAAAAAAACTATAACATCACTCAGCGCATGAATTATAGAACTGCATTGCGTTATGGAGTGTATGCTGCAGAGATGTTATTGAAACGGGCCGCTGATAAACCCGTGGCAGAGTTAGCTGTCATGTCAGTTCGTGAATGTATACATAACCCATCAGAGAGCAATAGAAGCTGCGCAGCTACTTGTTCAGCCGACGCATTGCAGACTGACCCTCATATAGCGTTATTAGCTCATATGGCTGCATATGGGACGTTCAATAACATGTGGATAGTTACAGAGGCTGTGTATACACAATTAGGATTATCAGCGTTCATCAAAGTTGTAAAAAACGCAGAAATTATTTATTTGGAGGAAAAAATGAAAAAAATAAAATCAACTATCGGAGAATTATTTAATTCTAACAAGGATGAAAAACCGAGAAATAACCATCCTAATAGTAGAGAATCGTTAGCGAAGTTGGACGGATTAAGTAGGAGACAACTAGTATTTTCCGTTTATAAGAAGAGTAATTCTCCGCTGTCAGACAGGCAGGTTATGAAATATCTTGGTCAAGAAGATCCCAATTATGTGCGTCCTCGCGCTACTGAACTGCTAGAAATGGGACTTCTCAAGGAAGTTGGGAATGTGTTGGATGATGATACCGGACGCACGGTTCGTCTCATGACAGTAAATGAAAAAACCTCGTAAACGACAACAACGAGTGGCGACTGGTGGTGGGTATACGTACCTACCATCACTCGCATTAAATAAAATGACCTATATTATTAATGGGGGGTGAATATACATGAATAAAACTACAAAAAAACTGATTGAGATGAAGAGTAAATCTGTTGTTACAGTTGGTATGGGGATTGGTCTAACCGATGAAGACCTAGAAAATTATTTTAATTTTGAGATGACAAAATGGATAGATAAATTTTATCGTGATTTAGTTAATGTGGAGAATGGTACATATGAAGGAAAAAATATCGAAGAAGACAGTGAAGAAGACAGTGAAAAAGACGGTGAAGAAGAAAAAAGAGAAGATAGTGAAGAAAAACCCAGTGGGCCGTCCGACGACGTATAAACCAGAATACGCAGAATCTCTATTATCGTATTTTGCTGATGCGGAGTTAACTACAACTCATACAATTAAAGAAGGTAAAAAAACTAGGACTGTTACTGAGGTTAACCCTCCGCCAACATTGGTAGGATGGGGAAAAACAATCGGCGTTTTTAATGATCAGATACGTGATTGGGCAAACATGAAAAACAAGGACGGGACTATTCGTTTTCCAGAATTTAGGTCTGCATACATGAAAAGTAAGGATTTATATAAAGACTTTTTAAACAAAAATGCTCTTTTAGGCCGTTATTCTAACCAATATGCTATTTTTTTGGCTAAAAACACAACTGACATGTCTGACAAAACAGAGACAGATAACACACATCGTTTTCCAGATAAAATAGAGATTAACTTTAAAAAACCGAACGGGTAATATGGACAGAAAACAAAAATATACTAGTAAAGAAATAAAACAATGTATAGTTGATATGCGCGGTACCATGGATGAGCTTAAAATTGCCATGATGTTAATTTCTCATAATATTGAGGACGTTAAATATGATGTGGAAAAAATAAAAAACATTATCGAGTCATATGATAGTTAGACCGTCATTTCCCGAATGCATGCAATTTCTTTTTACCCCTGCTAGGTATAAAGTTGCATATGGTGGGCGTTCATCTGCTAAATCTCATTCATATGCAGCTGCGTTGATAGTAAAAGCACTTGAACGTAAAAGAAGAATACTCTGCACACGTGAGATACAATCCAGTATTAAGCAATCTGTACATAAATTGTTATGTGATAAAATAGAATCTCTTGGTTTATCTGAGTTTTTTTATATCAATGAACGCTCCATTAAATGCAACAACGGTAGTGAATTTATTTTCGAAGGTCTATTCAGGAACGTGGATCGCATTAAATCGATGGAAGATATATCAATTGCATGGATCGAGGAAGGTCATTCATTAACGAAAGAATCGTTTGATATACTCACCCCTACAATGAGAGCGGATGATTCAGAAATATGGATAACATTTAACCCAATGTTTGAAGATGATTTTATATACGTTTTTTTCGTAAAAAATACTCCTCCTGATAATGCCATTGTTAAACGGGTGAATTTCTCTGATAATCCGTGGTTACCAGAAGCGTCGAAAAAGGAGATATCTCAGGATAAAGAGCGTGACATCATATTATATAAACAAAAATGGTTAGGTATGCCAGTTGGTCTCGGCGGTAAGGTTTGGCCAAAATTCGACGAGAAGATACATGTCAGAACATTTGACCGTAAAATTATTGCTGATACAGGTAATGTCATCTCCGGCATGGATCCTCATTCCAAATATTATAATTTCATCGTTTGGTTAGCTATCATTCCTAAAAATGACAGAATGGAATGGCCTGATGATTTTTACAAACATGTATATGCTGAATGGCCTACATTCGAAGATATGGGTGGATATTATCATGAGTATCGCAAAAAACTATTATATCCCGGAGCGCCATCAGATATGGCACGTGAGATATATGCCAAGGATGGTTCTGATTATGGTATCAAGGTATTACATCGATATATTGATACGAGATTTGCCAGAGGTGCTGGTGGTGAGAACAAATCAACAGATACATTAGGTATGATTGAGGTGTTTGCTAAACCAGAAAATGGCGGTTTACAGCTGGAATGCCCATTTATTAAACATATAGACGCACAACGCGGTGTGATACAGGGAGATATGTTATATAATGAGTTTTCTCCTATTTCACAATATAATGAACCAACATTTTCCGTTGATCCGTCATGTAAAAATCTGATATATTCATTAAAAAATCACAGACTTGAACAGGATCCATCTGGTGGTAGCCGGGAAAAAGAAATGGAGAAGTTTAAAGACCCATCTGATGCATTGCGCATCGCGTATGCTGGACTCGTAGATTTTTCTTTTAAAAATCCTGTTAAAAATAAAAATATATTATCGAGACCGCGTCGAAGATCCTATGGTAAAGATAGTTGGATGAAATAATTTAATTTTGTCATAAAAAATGACATATATTAATTGTGTGGACGGTACCCGTATATACGATGAATCTATTTCAGATGTAGATCTCATAAACGACGCATACAAACTCTGGCTTGACATTGAATCATTTGAGAGCAATGCACGAGAACAGATGAAGGATGATGCTCGTTTTATTAATGGAGAAGTATATTCTACCGGTTTTTATAACGAAAGAAAACTAACTGATAGACCCGCTCTCAATGTTCCGAGAATTAATCAGTTTACAAATTTCCTAAAAAATGGAATGCGACAGAGCAAACCTAGCATTAAAACATATCCTCGATCTGCAGAAAACCCAGAAATAGAAAAACAAAGAATTAAAATAGCCGAAAATAGGCAAGGTCTCATTCGTGCATTACAGTATGACTCACAGTCAACTGATGCATATCAAGCTGCTTTCGATTCAGCAATTGATGTGGGACGTGGGTTCGTCCGCGTTTTAACGCAATATGTATCGGATAAATCATTTGATCAAGAAATAAAAATTGAACTTGTACCTGAACCTTTTGATGTATATATGTCACGTCATCGTAAGATGCCCGACTATTCTGACGCTAAATACGGGTTTATATTATCAACAGTATCAAAAGATTCCTTCGGGGTTATGTATCCTGATGCAAGTCCGGGACATTGGGGAAATGATTCTGAAAGCAAATGGCTATCATCCGATGATGTAACGATTGTCGAGTTCTACTGTACATGGATTAAGAAACGTACACTATTTCAACTACCTGACGGCCAGAAAGGTTACTTGGACGAGTTAGGTAAACTTCCAAACGAATCTAGATACGAAGTTGAACAACTTCTAAAACATCCAGAATCCATGAAAAGAGAAGTGTCTGAACCATATATCATGTATTATAAAATGACACACCTTGAGATTTTGGAACGTAAACCCGTATTAGGTAAATACATACCTATTGTTCCCATGATTGGTTATGAAACCCGCGTCAATGGCCAGCTGAATATTAAGGGAATCGTCAGAGATTTAAAAGATGTAGCAAAAATGTATAATTATGCAGCATCTACTGAAGCTGAACGTCTTACATATTCTCCTAAAATACGCTTTATCATAGCTGAAGGACAAATAGAAACACACGAGAGTGAATGGGGTAACGCTAACGACAGTTCACAAACAGTTCTATCATACAAACCAACATCAAATGCAGGGCACCCTGTACCGCCTCCACAGCAGATTGCTCCTATGCAGATAGACGGAGCATTGATACAGGCTAAAGCCGGTTATGTAGATGACATGCGAGCTATATCAGGAATATCAGCTCCAGCACTTGGTATGATGGCCCCGCAAAGGTCTGGAATAGCTATAAAAGAGCTAAAAATGGGTACTGACATAGTAAATCTGCATTATACTGACAATGCGAGAATATGTATAGCTCATGTAGGTAGGATAGTAAATGAATGGCTTCCAAGTGTATATGATACACCACGTTCGCTAAAAATACTTGGTATGGAACTTGAGGAGAAGACTATTAATCTTCATCAACGTGATAATGATGGTGATCTAGTGGAACTCGGTGATGATGATTACGATGTAGTTACCACGATGGGTTCTGATGTATTGACCAAACGTCAGGAATCACTTGATTTTATGATGGAATTAGTCAGAGTTGCACCACAGATTACTCCTCTAATTTATGACTTACTTGTAAAGAATATAGATGCACCCGGAAGTCAAGAAATTGCCGAACGTCTGAAAAAGACCATTCCTCCACAGATACTGGCAGAAGAGGGTGGAGAAGCAAAGCTCAGGAACAAATTACAACAGGCCATGCAGCAGTTACAACAGGACAAAATGGCTATTATGCAGCTCTCAAAGCAGCTTGAACGTGCTATGTTAGAACTTCAGAACAACGATGCCGATAGGGCCAATGATATAGAGGTAGAAAATATTAAGAATCAGGGTAAAATTGCTGTAGCGGAAATTAACGCCATGGCAAAACGTGAGGCTGACGCGACTAAACGGGCACAGGCGTGGTATAAGATTTTTAACGATTATGAGAAAGAATCTAACAATGGAGAAGAAAATATTCAGTTCAATAATCAAAAAGACATATTATTACAATAAAGGAGTGAATAGTAATGAGTGAACAAACAGTGGAAACACAAGAAATTACAGAAAACGTTGATACAAAAGAAGCTACAACAGAACAGACCGTTGTTGAAGATGGTCAGGGTGTTGTAGATACAGAAAATACAGAGGATGTTAATGAAGACGTAACTGCTTCTGATAATAATTCTGATAATACTTCTGATAATACTTCTGATAATGCTTCTGAGTCTCCCAAACCCAAGAAAACGATTGATGAACGTCTCGCTGAACTCAAACGTCAGACGTGGGAAGCTAGAGAAGCTCAGAGACAGCTTGCTGAAGCTCAAGCTAAATTACAACAGGTGCAACAGGAAGAAGAAGCACTTGAGGAACCAAACATCGATAATTACAACGATGACGATTCATATAAGAAAGATTTACAAAAATTTTATCATAAAAAGGCTTCTATTGAAATTGCTAAACAACTTAAGGAACAGCAAGTACAACAACAACAAGCAAAAGAATTGTCTGATACTATGGCAATGTGGGATTTCAAACGCACCCAAGAAATCGAAAGGAATCCCAATTTTGAGCAGAATGAAATTCGTTTCGGTACTACACTGAGACAATTGACATCTCCACAAAATGCCGCATTATTAGCACAGGCCATTACAACATCTCCAAACGGAGTTCATCTCGTTAATTATCTTGCGAATCACACGAAAGAAATCGAGAAGATCGCCAAATTATCACCTATGAGTGCAGCAATGGAGCTGGGTGTAATAAACGCAAAACTATCACAGACTACAAAAAAAATCACTACTGCCCCGACCCCTGTGAGTCCAGTGAACGGTAGCAGTGCGCCAGTGAGTGATCTGAGTAAAATGTCATACGCAGATTATGAGGCTAAAATGAATAGACAAGAATTTGGTAAATAAGTTTTTATTTGTCAATTGGTTGAAGATTTTTATAACATATCTCGCCTTAGTGCGCTTCTGATACCAGATTAACTGAAATTTTTATTTAATAACATTGTATGTATACATATACATACATGGTTTAAAATAAGGAGTCAATTAAAATGGCTAACACAATTTTAACCGCTGATGTCATTCTCAAAGAAGCAAAGAGAGTTTTCAAGAACAGTTGCCCTTTCATCACTTCGATGGAACGTAGCTATGATGACACTTATGAAGCAATGGGAGCTGGCGCTGGCGACTCAATTAGGATTCGTAGACCTATGAAATATACGATGCGTACCGGAAAAACAATGGATACGCAAAACACAACTGAAGATTATGTAACTCTTCCTAGAACTAACTGGAATGGTATCGATATGAAGTTCTCTCAAAAGGATCTCACATTGGACATCACCAGATTCTCCGAGCTTTACATTAAGCCTGCTATTTCTATTCTTGCTTCTGGCGTGGAACGTGCCGCAATGAACACCGTATACAAACAGGTGTACAATGCAATTACGCTTCCTGTCACTAATCTTGATAGAGATGATGTACTTGAAGCTCAGCGAATGCTGACTGAGTTTTCTGCTCCTGAAGATGGCAGATACGCAGTTGTAAGTCCTAAAGGACAGGCTGATCTTATTTCTCAAAACGCTAGTATTTTCAATCCTTCTAAGGAAGTTGCTCGTCAGTACAAAACTGGTAGCATGGGTACTATGTATGGTTTCGATTTTGGCGCAACCGCCAATGTTGTTTCTCATACAACTGGTGCTGATGCAACTGGCGCTGTTGATGGAGCAAGTCAGACTGGTGCCACACTTACTGTTGATGGATATTCAGCTGCTCCAGCAGAAGGTGACGTAGTCACACTCGCTGGTGTTTATGCGTTGAATCCTGTTACACAGCAGTCCACTGGCCAATTGCAGCGTTTCGTCATTGGTTCAGGTGCAACCACTACTTCTCTTCCCATTACTCCTAGTATTGTTATTACGGGTAACCAGAAGACTGTAAGCGGATCACCAGCAAATGACGCTGTTATTAGTACAGTTGGTAGTGCATCTACTGCATATCCACAAAACTTGTTCTATCAGAAGCAGGCTTTCGCCTTCGGTTCTGTAGACATGGCACTTCCTAAAGGCTTAGATTTCGCAGCACGTAATAGCGAAGATAATTTGTCCATGAGCATCATGTCTGATTTCGACATCATCGGAGCAGATATGCTTACTCGTTTGGATATCTTATGGGGTATCATAACTGTTACTCCTGAATTTGCTACACGTGTATACGGTGTATAAGTTTAGTTAAGCAATTATCTGAGAATGTTGGGTAGGCTTTCGAGTCTACCCAATAAAACAAAAACAATTTTTTTATTTAACAAAGGAATAACATCATGGCTAACAGTGCAACATACAATGTAATCGGCGATGGAATGGACAAACTTTCTAGTTCTGCTCAAGCAGCGGTAACTGGTACTGTCACTACGACAGTAACCACTACTGCTCTCGCAGTTGATGTAGCAGCTCTTATAGTGCTTGCTAATAGACTTCGTGCAGACTTAGTAACTTTGAAAGCTATCAAAGGTTCTGCCTAAAATGGCAAAAGTAATGAGCTGTGGTTCTAACCGAGCCACAGCTTTTATTGCTGTTCCGTGTTATGGAGATATGAAGAGTGAGTTCGTTTTCTCAATTCTGAAGGCTCAGCAATTTTTACTTGAAAAAAACATAAAAATACGCATCGAAATATTATCTGAGAACTGTCATGTAGATGATAGCAGAAATAGATTGGTGCGAGATTTTTTAGAAACGGAATGTGAGCGTCTTATATTCATAGATGCTGATTTAAGTTTTAACGCCGAAGATTTATTAACATTAATTAACCACGATGTTGATGTAGTTGGTGGTACTTATCCGTTAAAACATGATAATGAAGAATTTCCGGTATTAGAATTACCGGGTGGTAAAACACGTACTGACGGACTTATGGAGGTCAGAGGTGTTCCAACTGGATTTTTGTCGATTAAGAGACACGTTTTAGAAAAGTTATACGATAAGGTTCCAAACTTCCCACTCAAAAATGAGTATAATCGCATGAATTTACCATTAATATTCGAGAGAACATTCATAAATGATGTTCGATATGGTGGAGACTACGAGTTTTGCCGTAAATGGCGAGATATGGGTGGTTCCGTTTATCTGGATCCAACTTTCCGTTTCGCTCACTATGGTTCGGGTATGTGGGAAGGTTCATATATATCTTATTTGCGACATAGGAATGGTTTTGAACTAGGAAATGTAGAATTAATCGAAAATATCCATGATTTAACAAAACAATGGGGCAATTCTATGTATTCATGTACACCAGAAATGTTGTATGTGTGCATGTTATTGGCCAAAGAAGCCAAAGTAATCTTAGAACTTGGTTCCGGGTTGAGCACGTTAATAATGGCTAAATCTAATCCAAAAGCTAAGGTGTATAGTTTGGAACATGACCCTATATGGGCCAGCCATATTATGCTGCAGGCTGAAAAATGTAATCTGAAAAACGTTAATGTCATTTATAGTCCGATTATTCAATATGACGACTATAAATGGTATAAACGTCCAGAAGGCATATCACCGGATCTTGTGATATGTGATGGGCCAACGAGAGAGTTCGGTAGAGATGGTATACGGGAGTTAAATATTCCCGGTGTTACTATGGTATTTGACGATTATGAAGGCATGGAAGGCTTGTGTGAGTCTATCATGGAAGATTATAAGGTAATGGGCGAAAGCCGTAAATTTGTTGTAGGTAAAAGGAGTAAAAATGAAAAGAGAATATCCAAAAGCATTATATAAACCTCTGGTAAATCGTGATAAAACGAAACCAATTAGCGACAAAACTGAATTAGAAATTCCGGGTCGCGGTTATTTTTTATACAAAAGTGTCAAAGACATCGAAGAACATACAATGTTAGTCGATGAAGGCTATGGAGATTTTGACATTACAATAATGGGAATAAAACC
>Ga0102955_1000277_pt1 | contig 11117 bp, 13 predicted proteins | sample SalPonF2_A_D1_MG_FD_78512 | JGI IMG/M metagenome (GOLD analysis project Ga0102955, IMG submission 78512) | Salt pond soil microbial communities from South San Francisco under conditions of wetland restoration - Salt Pond MetaG SF2_A_D1_MG ... | reverse complement strand
TCAGTTGCTCTAGAATTTTGACCCGCCTGCTGCGCCTGACCCCTACCAGAGGAGAAAGAAGATGAGTGAGATCAAAGTTGAACATGAACCCAGTGAGGACCGTTTGAACAAGTTGGGCGTACCCAGTTGGCCAATTTGGATGAAAGAGGTGTCTGAGTTCCCCTGGCAATATGATGCCCAGGAGACCTGCTACCTCTTGGAGGGTGATGTGGTGGTGACTCCTGACGGTGGTGAGCCAGTTGAGATCAAAAAGGGTGATCTGGTGACTTTTCCCAAGGACATGAAATGCAGGTGGAACATCCGCAAGGATGTCAAGAAACACTATAAGTTCGAATGAGTGTCCATGATGGTATGTCAGACTGCGATCTCAGGAAGTGATCAAGAGTCGGTGTTTTTGAATTTGGAGTGCTGGAGTATTGGAGTACTGGAGTATTGGGGTGACAAAAAATCAAAATAACAAATCACAATAACTGAGGTTTCAGTGTTCAGGACTTTGTGCTTTAGCTATTACTCCCTGAAACCTGACACCCGACACCTAAAACTCTGAGATTTGGTATCCAGTAAGGTATTGTTTTTTCTGGATTCCGGACATCCGCCTCCGGCGGATTCCGGAATGACAGACGTGGTGTTCGCACTCCAAATATCGAATTTTTCAGCACCCTGCTACTGCTTCGTTGGGCCTGTTAAAGACAGAGAGAGTAGGCTGAAGGTTACAGATGACGAAAAATCAGTTAAGACTCGCTCTATTTGACATTGACGGTACCCTGAGAAGGGTGAGGGATCCGTGGATTCACCTCCATCATCATTTGGGAGTAGCCGAGCAGACCAAGGACTTGCCGGCTCGCTGGCAAAGAGGAGAGATTACCTACGAACAATGGGCCCAACTCGATGCATCTTTTTGGCGTGGCTCTACCCGAGAAACGATAGTTGCAGCTCTAAGAACGAACCCGTTTCGTGATGGTGCCCGGGAACTAATCAACTGGTTCACCTTGCGCGCAATCCCCTGTGTGGGCATTAGTTCCGGCTTGTCCATATTCAATGAAATAACCGCTGCAGAGTTAGGAATCAAAGAAGTCATCAGTAATGAGCTGCAATTTGACGGGGATATTTGTAATGGCGAGATCTCGATTCAGGTCAATGAGGAGAACAAGGGAGAGATCATGGACGAGATACTCGAGCGTTATTCGGTCGGGGATGAGCAAGTGGCTGCCTTCGGCGACGGAAGGGCTGACATCCCTCTATTAAGAAAGGCCGGCCTCGGTATTGCCATATGCCCCTCCAACGACAAGGTGCGGTCTAGTGCGAGACATGTCGTAGGGGATGAACCAATTGATAGAGCGATAATGCTAGTGGAGAAGCATTTCGGAATGGGGTGATTGCTGATTTTTTCACCACGGAGGCACAGAGGCCACAGAGGAGATTATGTTTTCCCTGGCCGGGAGACGACGGCCAGGGAAAAAAGCCATCGCCTGACGGCGAAAGGCTTTTTGTCTCAGAGCTGACCGCCACCTCGGGGTCCAACGCAAAAAGTAGATTGCCCGCAGGGCTGGGTTCTTTTCTCCGCGCTTCGCTTGGAGTCCCACCCTTCTGGCGGGTTCCCGGTTTGCCCGATCGCCGTCTCCCGATCGGGCAAAAATAAAGTTTACTCTGTGCTCTCTGTGTCTCTGTGGTTAACCAATACCGAGAAGCTCGCTTAAAAAAGAAGTCTCCGAACAAGGAAAAGGAGTTCAAGCGTGAAATCACTCATGAGCCGTGCTCTTGATCTGGCCCAGTCGGCTGGCGCTCAGTATGCCGATATTCGGGTGGTAGAAAATCGTACAGAAAGCATTCAAGTTAAAAACGGGGTTGTCGAGTCGCTAAACTTCTCAGACTCTATGGGCTTTGGCATCCGCGTTCTGGTAAACGGAGCCTGGGGCTTCTCTTCCAGCCGTGAGTTGACAGCAGAGGAACTTGACCGGGTCAGCAAACAAGCCCTGGAAATCGCCCTTGCCTCAGGGCTTGTGCCTGGTGAAAAAGTGGATCTTGGCCCTCCCGTATCCAGTCAGGGTAAATATGTAACCCCGGTGACAATAGATCCTTTCACCATCTCCGTGGAAGACAGGTTGGGAGTGCTCCTGGCTGCTGACGCTGAGATGGCCCGGGTGGATGGTGTCCGCGTGAGACAGGGTAATCTGGTTCTTATCCGAGAAAAGAAATGGTTTGCTAACACCGAGTCCGCTTTTACTGAGCAGACCATCATTGAGACCGGGGGCGGGATTGTTGCCACTGCAGTGGGAGATAGTGAGGTGCAGACACGTTCCTATCCCAATTCTTTCGGCCGCCAGCAAGTGACCGGTGGCTGGGAGATGATGCCCCAATGGGATCTGCCCGGCAATGCTGAGCGCATTGCCAACGAGGCTGTTGCGCTCCTGACTGCGGATCCCTGTCCAGCCGACACTACCACCACAGTAATTTTGGCCGGCGACCAGCTTGCTCTTCAAGTCCACGAGTCTTGTGGTCATCCGATTGAGCTCGATCGAGTGTTTGGCAGTGAAGCTGCCTATGCCGGAACTTCTTTTCTTACTCAAGAAAAACTGGGGAACTTCCGCTACGGATCTGAACTGGTTAACATCACTGCAGATAGTGTGAGTCCCTATGGTCTCGGTACCTTTGGATGGGACGATGAAGGAGTGGAAGCGCAATCTGCGCCCATTGTTAAAGAGGGTAATTTCGTTGGCTATCTGATGTCTCGGGAGACCGCCACAAGACTAGAAAAGGTTTCCAATGGGTGCATGCGGGCTTCTTCCTGGAACAGAATTCCGCTTATTCGTATGACCAACGTTAGCCTGGAGCCCGGTGAATGGGAGTTGCAGGACTTGATTGCCGACACCGATAAAGGCATCTACATGGCGACCAACCGTTCGTGGTCCATAGACGACAAACGTTACAATTTTCAGTTCGGCACTGAAATAGGCTATGAGATCAAGAATGGTAAATTGGGCCGCATGCTTCGCAATTGCACCTACACCGGCATTACGCCCGAGTTTTGGTATGGTTGTGACGCGGTATGCAATAAAAATCACTGGAACATGTGGGGGACGCCCAACTGCGGTAAAGGACAGCCCTCCCAGATTGCTCATACTGGTCACGGTGCGGCACCCGCTCGGTTCCGCAATATACGCGTTGGAGTATATAAACAAGAGTAGGCAGTAAGGAGTAGGCAACGGGCAGCAGAGAGTCATTTGGCTACGCCGTCATTTGCCTGCGGCGTCATTAGGCCTGCGGCCGTCATTAGGTTGCTCATTGAAAGACCTAATGACCTAATGACAGCGCAGCGTAATGACGGCCACGCAAGTGGCCACATGACAATAGATGACAGTTCAACGCGAGGGACGAAATGCTTGGGAGAGAAAAAGCTGAAGATATATGCAAAGAAGCTCTCCGGCGTGCCGGGAAAGATGCTGCCGAAGTCATACTTTCATTCGAGGATCAGAGTCTGACGCGTTTCGCCAACAACTACATCCACCAGAACGTTGCACAACGCAATGTCACCCTGATGGTTCGCCTGCTTCGGGGCAAAAGGATGGGTTTGGCAACCACCAACCGACTGGATGGACATGGATTGGACATCTTGGTGGAGAGAGCCCGCGCCAATGCGAAGATCAGTCCTGAAGATCCGGATTATCCTGGGCTGCCTGAGCTAGCACAATATGTTGCTGTGGATGCTTTTGATCAAGCCACGGCTGGATATTCACCCCAAGAACGTGCCAAGGCTGTGGGCACGGCATGTCGTTTGACCGGGGAGAAGGGATTAAACGGCTCGGGTCTCTTCTCCACTGGCACCAACGAGATCGTTGTTGCCAACACGCTCGGACTGTTCGGTTATCATTCCAGTACAAACGGAGATTTTCAGATTGTGGTGGCGGCAGAAGACGCTTCAGGCCGAGAACAGGGTTCGGGGTGGCGGGTAACAGATATCCCGACAGAATCCTTGGCGCGGGCCGCAATTCAAAAGGCTGAAGATGGGACCAATCCACGCCAAATCGATCCGGGTGAATACGGTGTTGTCCTGACACCATATGCAACCGAAGATCTTCTCAACATGCTCAATTACTACGGCATGGGGGCGCAAGCAGTATTGGAGGGGCGTTCGTGGATGAATGACCGCTTGGGAGAGAAGGTCATGAGCGAGTTGGTTGATATTCGGGATGATGGTTTGGAGCCCGAAGGTGTTCCCATGCCTTTCGATTTTGAGGGTGTGCCCAAACAAAGGGTAGAGGTTGTTGAGAGAGGTGTGGTGCAAGGCCCGGTATATGATCGTATAACAGCCCAGAAAATGGGCAAGACCACAACCGGCCACGCGCTTCCGCCAACCATGCGCTCCCTGGGGCCGATAGCCACCAATCTCTTTATGTCCCCGGGCAAAACCAGCACTGAAGCAATGATCCGTTCGACCGAACGAGGTCTCTACATCAGCCGCTTCTGGTACACTCGTCTGGTCCACCCACGGGACTGCGTGATAACTGGCATGACCCGCGATGGAGTGTTTTTCATTGAAAATGGGGAATTGGCTTATCCGGTAAAGGATCTGCGCTTCACGCAGTCATACGTTGAGGCATTGGCGAAGGTGGAAACCGTGGGTGAGGAGACACGTTTGCTCATGAGTGAATTTGGCGGTCAGGCGACACGGGCCCCGGCTTTGAAGATCAGTGAGTTTAGTTTTACCGGTTTGACCGCCTGAATGGGCTAGCCTAAAGCCTCCCTGAGTGCCTCTGCCAATTCTACTATGATTTTTGCCATTTGATGGTACTGCACAAACATATTCATCTGGAGTTCAATTAATTCCTCTTTGCTCAATTTTTCAAGTTCACTTTTCACTAATTCGGAATTGAACTCCTTTTTGCTTAGACGTTCAAATGTGGCCAGATCCTGCTCAATCATCTCCAGAGTTTTTTCTGGGCCTAGCTGATTTTCCATGTTTCTACCCTTACCCTCTCCCATTGTGAAAATATAGCGAAAAAATGCCCCCATCAACCCGGCGCACTTGGGTCGATGGGGGCTAGGGGCACCGGGCGAGGCGATGATAGGCATCATCGAGATCCTCGCCCAGTTTTTTGTTTATCACAAGTGGATAAAACATGTCAAGAATTGAAGCTCCCTGCAGCAAACTGCAGGGAATCTTCGAAATGTAAGGTACTTCGACCATTTTATTATAGATCGCTCGCTAACCCCGCAGCCCCGAAGGCGGGATCTCCGCTTCGCTACGACAAGCTACGGGGAATGCGCTCGCTAGAGCATTTTCATGAAATGCCCCACCTTTACACCCACGGGCAAATCTTTTACCATAGCGTAGCCCGGCGCAGAGAGTAAGTATCATGTGCAGGTTAACAGAACAATGACTATCCCCCGTCATCAAATTCGCCAGTGCGACCGGTTAGACTGCCACTTTCGTTTTCCTGTTGTTGAAAAGAGTGGGCTCGGGGAGGAGTGTCCAAAGTGTGGTAGCCAAACCAGGGTGGTCAATTCTCCTTATAACGCTCACGAAGTGGAGACCGGCAAAATCGTGCCCACCGGACCTGAAGTCGAAGCTTTATTGGACAACATCCGTAGCGTTTTCAATGTAGGGAATATTTTAAGATCAGCGGATGGTGTTGGCATCAGGCATGTGCATCTATGTGGGATCACACCTACTCCGAGTAATCCCAAATTAGCCAAGACCTCCCTGGGTGCTGAGCATACTGTCGCCTGGAGTTACCATAGGGATGGGTTGGCTGCAGCACTATCCCTGAAAGAAAGTGGGCTGCGTTTATGGGCGCTCGAAGGTGGTCTTCGCTCGGAATCGTTGTTTGAAGCAGTGGGTGACCTTCGTGGCCCTCCCATCGTACTTGTGGTGGGAAGCGAACTCTCTGGTGTTGACCCTGGCATTCTTGCGCAGTGCGAACGTGTTCTTTACCTGCCGATGCAGGGGGTTAAAACAACGCTCAACGTGGCGGTGGCATTCGGAATAGCTGTGTATTTTTTGCGTTATGGTCTTTCAAATCCCCCCTAGCCCCCCTTTGCTAAAGGGGGGAACTTAATGAAATCACTGCGATATCTTCCCCCTTTTGGAAAGGCCTCCGGCTCGTAGAGCCTACGCCTCGGAGAGGGGATCGAGGGGGATTTCGTCGATCGAAGTGTTAGCTCAACAGCATTGATCGCTTTCAGATGGTCACGCGACAAAAGCTTCAGATCGCTTATTTCAACGCTCAGTGGATTTAGCCCCGCCCGAAGGGCAATGAAGCAGTTTCATGATCACGAGTACTTCAGCGCTCAAGGAGTATCCTATGTCCAAAAAGATATTAGTTCCCATAGCCAACGGCACCGAAGAAATCGAAGCGGTATGCATTATTGATGTGTTGCGACGAGCAGAATCATCTGTGACTGTAGCGTCCGTGCATGAGTTGCAAGTCATCGCGTCTAGGGGAGTGAAGTTGGTTGCTGACAAGCTGATCGGTGACTGTGTGGATGAAACATACGATTTAGTTGTCTTACCTGGAGGCATGCCAGGAGCGGAGCATCTCCGTGACTCCAAGGATTTGCAGAGGATCCTGAAACGCCAAAAGGAAGAGGGGAAGTTATACGGGGCCATATGTGCCGCTCCAGCCGTAGTGCTTCAGCACCATGGCCTTTTGGACCAACGCAAAGCAACCTGTCACCCGAGTTTTGTTAGTCACCTAGAGAATACTGATTCGGTGGAATCGAGGGTTGTAGTGGATGGAACCTGTGTTACCAGCCGGGGGCCTGGGACCGCTCTGGAATTTGCCTTGAAACTGGTGGAGCTACTATATGGCAAAGAAAAAGCTGAGGAAGTGGCCGCACCAATGATTATGTAGCAAACAGAGCGCTGGAGGGTCATTAAGGCATTGCGCTTCGATGTAAGTCATGGTCATTTGGCCACACTGAAAGTGGCCGTCACTACGCTTCGCTGTCATTTGTGGTCATTTGTTGTAACGACATAATGACGGCCGTAAGGCCTAATGACGGGCGCAGCCCCAATGACGGCGGAGCCAAATGACTCTTCGCTGCCTGCTGCTAACTGCCCGCTGTCTTTCTTTTTTCTTCCTCTTTAATAAGCCGTTTGATCTGGGCAATAGATTTTGTTAGTGGAATGGACTTGGGGCAAACGTCTGTGCACCACCACATGCTCTTGCACCCCCAGGCACCGTCTTCATTGTCAAGCTGAGCCAGTCTGCTTCCTGTGGCGGTATCGCGGGAATCAGCAACATACCTAAAACCTCTCAGCAAAGCCGCAGGACCGAGATACTTGTCGTTTGATCGGTTTATTGGGCAGGCTGCAGTGCACGAACCGCACAGGATGCAGGCGAGTGCAGGTTCAAAGAACTTCTGGTTTTCAGGATCTTGCAGCCACTCCTTCTCAGGCGGATCTTCATCACTGATGAGATATGGTCTCACGGTTCGGTGTTTTTCGAAAAACGGATTCATGTCCACTACCAGATCCTTAATAACCTTAAACAGCGGCAAAGGTTCAATCACAAAATTGTTGGCGGTTTTGAAATCCCTGACCAGCTTTTGGCAGGCCAGCTCTATTCTGCCATTGATCATCAAGGCGTCCGAACCGCAGATCCCATGGGCACAGGAATAGCGATAGCTCAGGGTGGGGTCCTGTTCCCACCGTATCTTGTTCAAACAGTCCAGGATTTTGTCTGTGGGCTCTGCCTCGACCATGTATTCCTGATACCTGGGCTCTTTATCCACCGCCGGGTCGAAACGGTAGACGATAAAGGTGCATTTCATCTTAATATTTCCTTTCTTTAGGTTGGAATCTGGTTATGGTCACTGGTTTGAAGAAGACTTGTGGCCCTTCTTCTTTAGAGTAGCGAAACATTGTATGGACCAACCACTTTTGGTCATCACGATCGGGAAAGTCTTCCCGGGAGTGAGCCCCACGACTCTCTTCACGGGCCAGGGCCCCCAGGGTAATCACTTCAGCCAGATCCAACATGTAGTCTAATTCTATGGCATCAAGCAGGTCACGGTTGAAACAATTCCCCTTATCCTGTATGGCAATTTTCTGATACCGTCCCTTGAGTTCTCTAACCTTTTCCAGGGCCTCGGTTAATCCTGAGCGATTGCGGAAAACCGAGACTTTATCCATCATCACTTCTTGCAGTTCCTCTCGAATAGGGCCGCCAGTCTCATTTCCATTACTCTCCATGAGGGTGGCAATCTTGGCGGCAGCCTCTTTTTCAGGATTAGCTGGAAGTGGAGAAAACCCGACGGTGTGAATATAGCGACGCATCTCTTTGCCAGCTCTCCTGCCGAAGACCAGAATGTCCAGAAGAGAATTGCAGCCCAATCTGTTGGCCCCATGTACGGAAACACAGGCGCATTCCCCGGCAGCATAAAGACCGGGAAATGGTGTGCCTTCACTGTCGGTAATGACTTTGCCGTCGGCGTCGGCGGCAATTCCTCCCATCATGTAATGGCAGGTAGGTTGGACCGGAATTGGTTCTGTTATCGGCTCCACACCCGAATAAGTGCGGGCAAATCCAGTTATTTCTGCCAGCTTGGTATTGAGGACCTCCTCGCCAAGGTGGGTTAGGTCTAGGTGAACATAATCCTTGCCGTCTATACCTCTGCCGGCTCGAACTTCTTCCAAAATACAGCGGCTTACCATGTCGCGTGGCGCTAGATCCTTGATCACAGGAGCGTAGAGCTCCATGAATCTTTTACCCTCATTATTGCGCAGGACGCCTCCTTCACCTCGAGCTGCTTCGCTGATTAAAATGCCCAGTTTATAAATGCCGGTGGGGTGGAATTGGACAAACTCCATGTCTTCCAGGGGCGCTCCGGCGCGAAAAGCAATGGCCAAACCGTCTCCAGTTGATGCAAAGGCATTGGAAGTAGTTTTGTACACTTTCCCATAACCGCCGGTAGCCAGCAGAACCGCCTTACTATGGAGAGTGTGTAATTTTCCGGAGGCGAGTTCATAAACAATCACTCCATGGCATTGGCCTTCACTGACAATCAAAGACATCAGCTGGAATTCATCAAAAAATCGAATGCCCCCCTGGAGGCACTTTTCCCAGAGGGTGTCGAGGATTACCCTACCAGTGCGGTCCGCTGCAAAGCAGGCTCGCTTCACCAGGGCCTCGCCGAAATTGCGGGTGTGGCCGCCGAAAGCCCGCTGGGCGATTTTACCTTCAGGAGTTCGGTTGAAAGGCACCCCAAGGTGTTCCAATTCGTAGATAGTGCGGGGAGCGTCGCGTGCTAGGATTTCAATGGCATCCTGGTCGCCCAAATAATCGCTCCCTTTCACTGTGTCGAACATGTGCCATTCCCAGTTGTCCTCTTCTTCATTGCCAAGGGCGGCGCCAATTCCTCCCTGGGCGGCGCCGGAATGGGAGCGGGTGGCAAAGACCTTGCTGAGCACGGCGACACTGGTGTCCTCACCGAGTTCGATGGCGGCGCGCAAACCAGCCAAACCTGCACCCACAATGATGACGTCGAATTGATGTTTCATGTTGCTACCTCGTAATTACTTAACCCGGATATTTCATGAATTGCTGTCGGGAGACCACAAAGATGGGTGTGCCACCTGGCAACCGCAGGGTGTTGGTTCCGAGGCGTACCTGAACGGTACGTCGCAGGGGCCGACACCCGAGGACGCCAGGAAGGATGGCCATATCTGTGGTCGCAGCAAGTAATTCATGAAATATCCGGGTTATGCCAAAGAAAGGTGAGCGACCAGCCATCAGCTTTCAGAAAAAAAAGCCCAAACAAACGGCCACATTGCAGCCTAGCAAGTTATTTATAGGCTGTCGTTAATATTTGCTGATTGTTGATCAGGGATCTATTTGGTTAGTATTTCGTATCTTGATAGTTTATCAAAGAAAGTTCATTCATTCTAGCCCTCATTGTGCAGCGATACAAATCAGTTGATGGAGTACCCTTAACAAACAGCACAACCGGATAAATTTACCCATTTTGTCCCGTACGCAAAATGGGTAAATTTACCCAAAATGAGTACGGGATAAAATGGGTAAAAACGTGGCTGATTGACCTTTCATTATTACACTATATAATTGAAGGATATCATAATGGAGGTGGTACTATGCGGAACGAAGAAGAGCAACTCGACAAGTTGAGTCACACTTCAGGTAAATCAACGGGCCTGGAGCGTCCCCTACTGACCGAGGAGAGTGCAGCAGAACTGGAAGCGGTATTCAAGATGCTGGGGAACAGCACGCGGCTGCGAATGATTTATGCTCTTACCAGGGCCGGGGAGATGTGTGTTACAGATCTGGCTGCGGCGTTGGAGATGAAACCACAGGCAGTTTCCAACCAACTTCAACGGTTGACAGACCGAGGCATCCTTGCTTCGAAACGGACCGGTATTAATATCTACTACCGAGTTGTGGACACATGTGTGGTGAAATTGCTGGACCGGGGAATTTATCTTAAGGAGGTGTAATATGTCGAAGGATGCTGAAACACAGAGGGCCATAGAAACTGAAGAAGCACAGCAGTTGCTACCCCTCGTTATTGAAGTCCTGCCAGGACAGGCAGGCGAAGGCTTAGTTGACATCTACCAACCAGGTGCTTACGAGGGTAAATCACTGCGGAAGCTATGTGAAAGCACGCTGAAGAAAAAAGATTTGACCATAGAAGAACAATTGATCCTGGAAGACATCAACAGGCAACTTGACGGAGGAAAATTCCTGTCTCGAGGACAAGAAATCGATAGTGCGGCTTCGGAATATGCAGTAATCGAAGAAACTGAGGCGGGAGAGAAATACCTGTATGTGCCTATTCGGGCCATTAAACCCCAGGAAGGGGGCTTTTGCCAGCAAGGATTGGGGGAGTCCGTCGCCAGAGGGAGACATTATTAGATGCTGAATTCTGAAGCAGTAGTCGGAAATTCGAAATTCGAAGCACGAAGCACGAAACAAATCCAAAATCCGAATTCTCAAATATTCAAAACGTGACTATCTAATAAGATTCCTTGGTGTTTCGGTCATTTGGATTTTGAAAATTCGAATTTGTTTCGGATTTCGATATTCGGATTTCGGATTTGCAAAGGATCGCTACTTGGAAATCCGAATTAAGTACATGATGAGGTGGGGTTAAAAGAACTT
>Ga0102955_1000265_pt1 | contig 11408 bp, 11 predicted proteins | sample SalPonF2_A_D1_MG_FD_78512 | JGI IMG/M metagenome (GOLD analysis project Ga0102955, IMG submission 78512) | Salt pond soil microbial communities from South San Francisco under conditions of wetland restoration - Salt Pond MetaG SF2_A_D1_MG ... | reverse complement strand
TTCAAAAACGGTTTGAAGACCGGCATGGGTAAGTATACCGTCATTATCTGCGCATTTGCCACCGGATTTTTTTCAGTTCTGTTGTCCGGTATTATGGTGGGATTGTCTTTGTATTTAACCGGCGAAGCGTTTTTACCCGCTGCAGAACGGGTGGGTGCGGCGCATATGCCTGTGATGTTTATCGAAGGAATTTTGACAACCACCTGCGTCCTGTTTCTAAAAAAGGTAAGGCCTGAAATTCTGGAGGAAAGTCATGTTTCGTAAATATCCATATAATGCAGTCCTTTTTGGGTTAAAATATAACAATTTTTGTCTGATGTTCACAATGCTGTGGCTATTGTTATTACCCGTTTCGGTATCTGCTCACAATGTCACTGTTTTTGCCTGGGTGGATGGAGATACCATTCACACCCAGAGCAAATTCAGCGGAGGCAAACGGGTAAAAAACGCACCGATACTCGTCTATGATTTCAAAGATGTCTTGCTTCTTGAGGGTAAAACCGACGAAAACGGGATGTTTTCTTTTAAAATACCCCAAAAGACCGCATTAAAGATCGTATTGAAAGCGTCCATGGGCCACTTGGCTTTTTGGAAATTACAGGCCGAAGAACTTGGCGAGACTGAATCAAAGACCGCGGTCCAACCGACCGGCATGAAGGTTCCACTTGTAACCGTTTCAGGTTCGGCCGGTATTGAAAAGAATGTCGAAGTTTTGGAATCTACAAAGATATCCCTGGGAAGACGAGAAATCGAGGAAATCATTGATGCGTCTTTAGATAAAAAGCTTCGGCCCATTACCCAAATGCTGGCCGATGCGATGAACCAGAAGCCCGGTTTTACAGAAATTATGGGAGGAATCGGCTATATTCTGGGTCTGGTGGGTATTGCCCTTTATTTTGCAAACCGAAAAAGAAACCGCTAATGTTTGAAGAACTTGCAAACAATAATTCGTTTCTCCATGGGCTTGACCCCCGCGGCAAGCTCATCGTCGTGTTTCTATTTTCTATTGTTGTGGCAGCAGCCAAACGGTTTCCGGTTCTTTTGGGGTCTTTGACGCTGGGTTTGTTGATTGTACTGACAGCCAAAGTGCCGGCAAGAGAACTTATCAAAAGACTGATACCCGTTAATATGCTGATTCTTTTCCTCTGGCTTTTTCTCCCCTTTACATTTGGAGGAGAGCCGCTTTTTTTTGTGGGGCCTTTGGCCGTCACCCGAGAAGGCGTGTTCTATGCGACACGGATCAGCATTAAATCCAACGCCATGATGCTGATGTTGATTGCTCTGGCTGCGTCAACGCCCATCTTTTTCATGGGCCACGCTATGCACCAACTCAAAATTCCCAAAAATATTGTACACCTGTTTTTCTTTACTTACCGCTATATTCATGCCATATACAGAGAGTATCTTCGTTTAAAAAACTCAATAAAAATTCGAGGGTTTATCCCCAAAACTAATCTTCACACCTACAAAACATTTGCCTATATGGTGGGGATGCTTCTGGTTCGAAGTTTTGACAGGGCTCACAGGGTCCACAACGCTATGTTGTGCCGGGGCTTCAAGGGAGATCTTTACAGTTTGAAAAAATTCTCTTTTAAAACAAATGACATCGTTTCCATTATTTTTATGACGGCGATGATCCTTATTATGGGAGTCATGGAGTGGACCCAAATCATTTAATTCTTAACCTTGAAGATATCGGTTTCAACTATACAGGCGGTCCCAAGGTTCTCGCCGACCTCGATCTACAACTCTTCAAAGGGGATCGGATCGGCCTGATGGGACCAAACGGCAGTGGAAAAACCACCCTGTTCCAAATCATCATGGGCCTTTTAAAGCCGACCTCCGGCTCAATTGAAATTTACAATACTCCTTGTAAAACGGAAAAAGACTTTATAGACGTTCGAAAAAAAATAGGTCTTCTTTTCCAGGATGCCGACGACCAGTTATTTTCACCCACGGTTTTAGAAGATGTCGCCTTCGGCCCGCTGAATCTGGGCAAGTCCCGGGATGAAGCCATGGAGATTTCCCTTAATACGTTAAATTTTTTAGGCCTTTCGGGTTTCGAGGACAGGATCACCTATAAGCTTTCCGGAGGAGAAAAGAAGCTGGTTTCACTGGCCACGGTGTTAGCCATGGAACCGGAAGTGCTCCTTCTTGATGAACCCACCAGCGGTCTTGATGAAAAAACAAAAACAACGCTCAAAAACGTCCTGTCCGGCCTCGATCTGTCGTATGTTATCATATCCCATGAAATCGATTTTCTTTCTGAAATAACCGATCATATCTATGCCATGGAAAATGGAAAGATCCTTTTTGATCAGGAGGTTCACGCACATCAGCATGTTCATGCACATCCCCATGGGGCATATGTGCATGAACATAAGTAACCTGTACGTCAAAGGGCAACGTTAACTTCTTTGAGCAAGAGCATTTTTTGAAGATCGTGGGGATCGATTTCAACCATAAATCCTTGCTTGCCGCCGTTGACGAATATTCTGTCAAGCATCATAATCGATGATTCCACACACACCGGAAACGATTTTCGTGTTCCAAAGGGGCTGATTCCTCCTACCATATATCCGGTATATTTTTCAGCTGACATTGAATCGCAGGGACTGACACGTTTTACACCGAGTTCACGGGCCAGTCGTTTGGTTGATACTTCCCGATCACCGTGCATCAAAACCAGCAGTTGCCGTCGTATATCGACTTCCATCACCAGTGTTTTAATCACTTCATGCTCAGGTACCTTTAGGACTGAAGCCGCTTGGCGCGTACCGCCATGTTCCTCATACGGATAAAGATGCGGGATAAAATCGATTTTTTCAGTCCGTAATAAGCGTACGGCCCGGGTGACAGGGTAATGTCTCAACGATGTTCCCCTCACAAGACAAATTACACATAAAAAAAGGGGCCATCTTTACAGATGACCCCTTTATTAAAAACTGTGTCCGTAATATTTTACGCCAATCCCGCAACCTCTTCCTTTACCGTCACTGCGATCTTAAACAGGGCGGTTAATACCAGAAATCCGATGGCCCACACTCCGAGAGCGATAAGGATTTCGGGTAATGTCGGGACATATTCATTCACATGATGCAACGGATTCGGTACAAACCCACCTGAAATCATTCCAAGCCCCTTGTCAATCCACGTGCCGACAAAAACGGTGATACAGGCAACAATCAGAACGGTCTCGTTTTTGCGGGTGACCGGATTCACCAGCAGAATAATCGATACCACCATCAGTATCATAGATGCCCACATCCAGGGCACCAGAACACCATGTCCGTGCAGTCCCACAAACAGGTATTTTAAATGGTCCATATGTTCGGGTATGTTGCTGTAAAATACAACAAACACCTCGCAGAGAAAGAAGAATACATTAACCGTGATGGCATATGCCACGACCTTGGCCAGCGACTGAATCTGTTCCTTGCCGGGATCAAATTTAGTAAGCTTTCTGACAATCATGCACAGCAGAATTAAAAATGCCGGGCCTGCAGCAAACGCCGAAGAAAGAAAGCGAGGCGCCAATATGGCCGTCAACCAGAACCCTCGTCCGGGAAGGCCGCAATAAAGATAGGCTGTTACCGTATGGATACTAACTGCCCAAGGGATGGAAAGGTATATCAACGGTTTTAGCCAGCCTGCCGGGGCAACATCGTTTCTTTCCGCTTCAAGCACTTTCCATCCGACAATGATGTTCAGCAAAAGATAACCGTTTAACACAATCATATCCCAAAAAAGTACCGAGTTGGGCGTGGGGTGCAAAAGAACATTAACAACCCGTGTCGGCTGGCCAAGGTCCACAAATATAAACAGAATGCACATGGTAACAGAAGCCACCGCCAGAAATTCTCCCAAAATGGTAATCCTGCCAAATGCTTTATAGTTATGCAGGTAGTAGGGTAAAACCACCATTACCGCAGATGCAGCAACACCGACCAGAAAGGTAAACTGGGCGATGTAGAATCCCCACGATACATCCCGGCTCATGCCTGTAATTCCCAGACCGAATTGAAACTGCCACAGGTAGCAGGCAAAACCAACACCGATAACAGCCAAAAGTGCCGCCATCCATCCATAGTATTTTTTTGTTCCTGTCAACGCCTTTTCAAGCATAACCACCTCATACAATATAGAAAACTGATGGGCCCGTACCCAGGGCCGGTTTACGACGAATTGTGTAGTTGTTTCTCAAAACCCTAGTAACTTCTGATTCAGGATCATCCAGGTCTCCGAAAGTCAGCGCACCGTTTGACACTTCCACACAAGCAGGAATTTCCCCAACTGCCAGTCTTTCCGCACAGAAGTTGCATTTTTCAACAACCCCTTTTGTCCGTGTTGGGAAATCGGGATTGGTCTCCTTGATAAAGGGGCGTGGATCTCTAAAGTTAAAACTTCTCGACCCGTAAGGACACGCCGCCATGCAAAATCTACAGCCGATGCATCGGTGAAAATCCATCAGTACAATGCCGTCTTCGCGCTTAAAGGTTGCCTTTGTGGGGCACACCCTGACACATGGCGCCTTTTCACAATGATTGCAAAGTGTCAAAAAAGACATGTGCTTGAGTCTGTCATTTAAAAAGTCCGGTTCCTGCATGGGAAACACATGTTTAAACTCTTCTTCCCAGAGCCACTTGATCTCATGATTCTTATTTTCAAACTTGGGAACATTATGGATTTTATCGCAGATCTCAATCATCGGCTCAAGATCTTCTTCTGATTGCAATTTCCGGGTGTCGATGACCATTCCCCATCGTTTGGCTCTAAGGGCATTTTCACCCCTTGTGGTTTTCGGTGCCGCCGTTTCACTAGAGGAAGCCATTACATCGAGGACCGGTTTGGCCCCTATGCCCAGCGCTGAAATTCCAGCTATTTTTAAAAAGCGTCTTCTACTGCTTTTCATCACTTTGCCTCCTTCGGATCGATGTGGCAATCCCAGCAGTAAGGGGTTACCGAAGCATAATTGTGGCACTTGTCACAAAATTCAGCCTTTTCTACGTGACAGTCCAAACAGGTATTGGAAAGACTCATATTAAATTTCTTCCCGCTGGGATTCGTGTAGATCCTTTTGGCGTCCCGTACAACCGTATCCCGCCACTCGTTTAAGATCTGCATATGCTCCGCCTTCATGTATGCCTTGGGCATAACACATTCTTTGGCGGCTTTAGCTTTATCGCTGAGTTTGGGTTCGGGCACCGGAGCGGCCTTTCCAAGGTTGAACCAGAAAGGAAACGTTATCAACACCACAAAGATGCATAGACCTGCAACGACTTTTCCCTTATCATACATCTTCTTGTTATTCGGCATCGTCATCCTCCATTCCCGGCAGCGGTTCACTGCGCAGGTCTGTCGTTCTTTTATGTTCACCGGGCAGAATCAGTGCATTGCCCACCATCTCGTGAACGCCGGTCACCTCCACTTCAGGTACCCAGTATTCCATGGATGCAGACAGCGCCGCCCGGTCAATGGCACAAACACATGACAGCATATTCACCCCGTGTTTTTCATGAACATATTTGACCGCATTGGCCCTGGGCAACCCGCCCTGCATCCTCAATTCCATGTTTTCGCCGGCATTGAGGCCGGACCCGCTGCCACAGCAGAAGGTTTGTTCCCGGATGGTGTTTACAGGCATCTCATAGAAATTATTGCATACGTTTTTAATAACGTACCGGGGCTCTTCCAGCAGCCCCATGCCTCGGGAAGTGTTGCAGGAGTCGTGATAGGTCACCTTCAAATGATCATTGCGGCTGGGATCCAGTTCGAGTTTATTGTGTTTGATAAGATCGGCGGTAAACTCGGTAATGTGAACCATCTTGGTCGATTTGGCATTTTCAAACTTGGTTCCGGTGATGGGAGAAACCGGCTCTTCCAAAAAATCAGCCGGGCCGTTCATCGTGTCCATATACTGGTGAATGACCCGCCACATATGGCCACACTCTCCCCCGATGATCCATTTTACGCCCAATCTCTTTGCCTCAGCGTACATCTTTGCATTCAGCCGTTTCATCATCTCATGAGAGGTAAAAAAACCAAAATTTCCACCCTCGGAAGCATAGGTGCTCCATGTAATATCAAACCCATATTTTTCCTGTAAATAATGAAACAGCATCATGTACCCCACACAGGTATATGTGCCGGGGTCGGCAAAAACATCACCGGAAGGCGTGACAAAGAGGATTTCCGCGCCCTTTCTATTAAAACTGGGTTCCACCTTTACACCGGTGATCTCTTCAATATCATCGGCAAAAAAGTCCATCATATCCTTATAAGCATGGGGCTGGATTCCGAGATGATTACCTGTTCTGTAACAATTGGCCACAGGTGTGATGATCCAGTCTATATTTAGGCCGATTAGATTCAACAGCTCCCGGCCCATGATGGTAATCTCGGCCGTATCGATGCCGTAGGGACAGAAAACCGAACAGCGCCGGCACTCTGAGCACTGAAATAGATAGTACCACCATTCTTTCAAGACTTGCAGATCCAGTTCCCTGGCGCCGATAATTTTTTTAAAGTTCTTTCCCAAGGATCCGAGAATTTTGCCGGCGGTTGTAAAATCGTTTCTGTATACCGAACGAAGAAGTTCCGCCCGTAAAACCGGCATGTTTTTGGGATCGCCGGAACCAATAAAAAAATGGCATTTGTCGGCACAAGCCCCACAACGGACACAAATATCCATGAAGACTTTTATGGAGCGAAACCGATCGAGCCGTTCCCTGAAACCTTTGGAAATAATCTCTTTCCAGTTTTCGGGAAGGTTCCAGTCTTCATCTATGGGATTCCACTGCCGTGCAAACGGGAGACCGACATATTCAAGACTTTTTGGATTTCCAGCATAAGAATAGATCCCCTTTTTGATATCAACCGGGTTGTCCATCCATCCCGTGCGGGGAGGTCCATATTTTATACTTGAAAACAATTCATCAGGTTTTGGAACATCTGACATTATTTACTCCTTTTCCTCGGGTTCTTCCGGCGTTTCCGGCGCCATCATTTTTTCCCTGAAATCATCTTCATAAGCATCATAGGTATGAATCTTAACCGGATAATTCCACGGATTGACATGTCTTTTGACCCGGCTGGTGTTGGCCAGATTTCTTGTGGGGCTCATAAATATACCCCCCAAATGCATGAGTTTACTGAACGGGAAATACGCCAGTAATACACTGACAAAAAAGAGATGAACATAAAAAATACTGGCAACCCCTTCGGTAATGTGGGGTTTGAAGGTTATGAGTCCCATGGTGAACGCTTTGATGCCCACAATGTCCACTTTGGTAAAATACCGCATCAGAATACCGGTAAACGCGATGCCAAAGATAAGAAAAAGCGGAAAAAAGTCTGAACCCAGGGATATGTATTTTACCTGTGGAATCCATATTCTTCTTAAAAATAAAAAGGTTACACCCGCCAGCAGTGCCACGCCGGACAACATGAGTCCCGGGAGACCGATCTGAAGAAATCCGTCCAGTTTTTCCAGCAACTGCAAACAAGCCGGCACCGGTTCAGTGAAGAATCGCAGATGTCTGAACACCACGGTAAAAAATGACCAGTGAAAAATCAGTGAAAAGAGCCACAACCACTTTTCCCACTCATAGGAAATTTTTGTCCCCTCTTTTAACTCGCATTTTGTGTTTCTGAATAACGACCGTAAAAAAACAACCTCCAGTATCATTCGTACGATAACGCCGCCGGTGGTGGAGGGGTTGTCGATACTGGCCGGTTTAATCCAGGGAAGTGTTTTTTGTTGACCGCATGTGGTGGGAATTCGGAAAGGCACCGGTGAACGCGCCCAGTCTACAACGCGGTTAACAAATCCCAAAACAAAAATAATTATCGCCAGATAAGGTATGATAACGCCGAAAAATACCTCACCCCCCGGAAGTTTAACACCTACATAAGCCAGCAGAAATAGAACGACAACCGCTATGAGGGAATACATGTAACTAATATTCATTATATCATTACCTCACTTGATGGCTCCATGACGACGAGATAGAATTTATCCAAAAATTATTTCGAGCTGTTTTGATAAAAAAAGCTCGAGCATGATTTTGCAAAAAATCCAATCTATTTATCGTTTGAAGCCTCCTTACATATATTAATATTATCTAAATCCGGCTTATCCGCCGGCGTCTCACGCACCAAACCCGCCCGCTCAAAAGCCCTGAAAGTCCTGTTTTTCATCTCGTTGGCTTTGAGTTCATATATCTTTTCCCGGCAATTCATGTAAAGGTTAAACGCAATCAGACCGAGTTCATCAATCTTAGACTCAAACAACAACAGCTCACTAAAAAGCTGCGCTTGGAATTCCTCTTTTTGCAGATTATTTCTGATAACATTTTTTAATAAAAAGATAAAACTTGTGGCTTGGGAGGGGGAAAAGTTCTGAACCGCTCTGATTCTGACGATCGGGTCAAGGAAGGATCGCATGATATCATGATCCGTTTCCTTAAGGAGTTCGTCAAACAATCCCGCCAATCCTTGATAGATGGTCCGACCCACAGGGTTGGCAAAAGGATCTTTCTGGCTTTTAAGGAATTTTGCCGTATCGGATGGATACGTCTCAACCGTTGCGGCAAACCACTTTTTTACAATGGCGGTTTTTCTCTGTGCCAGTAATGTATTCAGTCTCATATTCAGGACTGCTCCGAACTCCAAATTTTATCGCCGATCCGCAATGGAAATTTAAAAAGATCCAAAATTTATTAATCGACGGTTCTAAATGGAAATAACAATTAGAATCATTACATTTAAGAGAAGTCCTATAGACATTTTATATATTCATGTCAAGGATAAATGAAAAAAAGATGCCAAATGTAAAAACACAAGTTTTGCACCCATATTTTTATGTGATTTTTTGTGTTTTAAACCATTTTTTTTATGATGTCTTTATTTACGACAGGATCCAGACTCGCGCCTTCACCCTCTGGTGTTGTTGAAAAAATGGGAAACAGATGTTCTACGAGGTTTTTAAAAATTAGGGGGATTGATTTTTCATCAGTTTTTCAGCCATCAAATCCAAAAGTGCAACTTTTTTTGTGCATCAGTGATTGGAGTATCGGTTTCTTAACAGGTCATCGGTCCTGTTTATCATCAAAAAACGCCATTAAAGACCAAATTCGTTTGTTTTCGTCAACAGGGTATTCCGATGAATGCCGAGATTTTTAGCCGCTTTTGTTCTATTTCCATCTACGCTTTCCAGGACATCAGAAATATATTTTTTCTCAAATATGCTTACGGCCTTTTTAAGGGGCATGTCCTTAATTTTCTTTTTACCGATATTATAGGCCGCGTTATTTTCGAGATGGATGATCGGGCCTTTAATAATGGTAAACAATCTTTCCACCAAATTCTTAAGCTCTCGAACATTTCCAGGCCAATCGTATTCGATTAACGTTTTAATCGCTTTTTCAGCAAACGTTTTGGGTGGTTTCCCGGCCTCAGTGGAGTTCAATTCCAAATAATGTTTCAGGAGCAAGGGAATATCATCCCTTCTCTCTCTTAAGGGCGGAAGCCCGATTGGAAAAACATTTAGCCGATAATAGAGGTCTTCACGAAATTCACCGTTTAAAATCAAATTTTTAATGTCTTTATTAGAAGCCGCGACAAACCTGACATCGATTTTGACAACCTTCGAACTACCGAGTCTTTCAAATTCCTTTTCCTGGATAATCCTCAAAAGTTTTGCCTGCATGTTGACATCAAGAAGATCGATGTCATCAAAAAAAACGGTGCCGGTATCGGCAAGTTCCAGCTTTCCGATACGGGTACTGCTTGCCCCGGTAAAAGCGCCTTTGTTGTGTCCGAAAATTTTGCTCTCCATCAATGTCGCCGGTATGGCTGCACAATTTACAACCACAAACGGCTGATTCTTTCTATAGCTACGATTGTGTATGGCCCTGGCAACAAGTTCCTTTCCTGTTCCGCTTTCTCCTTGTATTAGTACGGTACCGTCACTCTGAGCAATCGTCGAAATCAACTCAAAGATTTCTCTCATTTTTTTATTTTTACCCACCATTTTTTCAAATGGATGATACCGTTCCAGTTCGTTTCTAAGATACGTCACTTCTTTCACAAGACTTCGCTTTTCTAAGGCTCGCAGAATTACGGTTAAAACATCATCCACGACAAACGGTTTAATGACGTATTCGTAAGCCCCCAACTTAATCGCCTGCACTGCCGATTGAATCTCATTGACAGCGGTCACCATGATAATTTCCGTATTCGGGTCCGTCTCGACGAATTTTTCAAGGAGTTCAAGGCCGTTTATGTCCGGTAAAAGGATGTCGAGGAGAATCAAATCTACCGAGTTTTTCTTAAAAATATCCATCGCTTCCTGACCTGTTCCGGCGAGAAGCACATGGTAATCATCTTTTAAGACCATGTTAAACGACTGGCGTACGCCATTTTCATCGTCAACAACTAGAATTGTATCCTTTTTTTTCATACCCAATCATCCCGATATTCTAAAAAGAGAGTAAAATAGATTTTTTCGAATCCGATCCAATAAAATAACTCGTCGGTAAAAGTCGTCCGATATTAAACCTACCTGAATTTATTAAGCAAACTCTATGCCAGATCGTAAACGACAAACAACATTCTACAATTAATGAAGACTCCTCCACCGCTCAGTTCAATTAGAACAGTTACATGTTCCACAGATGTAATTTGAACAAAAAAATGTGAAAAATTATATCAACATAAAATTTCAGATGCGTCAATTAAGCGGTTTGAATATCAGTTATGCACAGAAAAATGTGCATGAATGCACATTTTTCTGTGCATAACTGATCCTTAACCGTCAAAATAAACAAAGTCTACCAAATCGTTTGAACTTAACAAAACCTTCCGCCGGTCGGTCATTGAAATTGAAAATACCCATACAACAAAGAGTTACGGCAATATGGATAACACATTATAAAGAAAAACCGTTTTTATTTCAAATGTTGATTTCAGATGAACACTTTGGCACGCTTTTTGAGAGAAAGAAATCTAAACAAATAGATTGATAGACATCAAAAATTCACCACCGATATTTCGTAACCAATGACTGTAGTTCTAAGGCAATCTGTTGCTTCCACCTCACTTTCAATACTTCCGTCTGGATGTTATCTATTCTCTTTTAAGTCAAGGTCTATTATTACAAGAGATATTCTTAAAATCTTGAGGAGGTGTACCATGAGTCTAAACTTAAGTTCTTTTCTGCAGTGGCGATGCAACATTATCATGTGCAAGATTCTTGGATTAAGGATAACTTTTTATTACATCAGCATTCTCGGAAAACTCTATTTCTTTTTTAACAAAAGAGAAAAATATCAAATCAAAAGGGCTGTTAACAAGGTTTTTAGCGATCATAAACACCAATTTGACATCAGATCTTTGACCCAAAATGT
>Ga0102955_1000263_pt1 | contig 11437 bp, 12 predicted proteins | sample SalPonF2_A_D1_MG_FD_78512 | JGI IMG/M metagenome (GOLD analysis project Ga0102955, IMG submission 78512) | Salt pond soil microbial communities from South San Francisco under conditions of wetland restoration - Salt Pond MetaG SF2_A_D1_MG ... | reverse complement strand
TGCAATTTTAGGGGAGCCTCCCCCGGCCCAAAGGGCGGGGCTTGCGGGGAGCAGGCCGGTCAAAATCTTGCTCGATGATGAGTGAAAGCGGAAAGTGCCGGTCAATAATTGCGGAACACCCAAAAAAAAAGTATTACAAAAGGACAACACATGAATTTTAAAAACGTGATGTTTTTGGTGGCTGCAATCGCGTTATCCTTAACCGCAGCAGCCTATAGATGGGGCGATTCGGCCCATTCAATGGGCCCGATTACCGTGCGCGGCGGAAAAGCCAGGCATCCCGCTGTTTTTGATGGCGGGAAAGACCGCTATACGATGATAACGACTGCGACCGTGATCCCCCCGTATAAAGGCGACGTCCGGGTCAGTCTTAACGGAAAGCCCGAACTGGAGTACCGACTGTCTGCGTCAGCGCCGTTGATAAATCTCAATGTCAGGCGATTGCCGGAATTCCGGGACAACATTTTTTATGGTCTGTTTCCAAAAGATAGAATCGCGCTGTGGTTGACAATTAAAGCCCCGGCTTTGGACCCGGTTTGCGGCATGGTTTATCAACAAAATTTTGCTGCACGCACCCATGAAGGTAAAGAATATTATTTTTGCTCAAAAACGTGTGAAAATATTTTTTTGAAAGAACCGGGTAAATTTGAAGACGCAGATGGCATCAACGGAAAATATCTTTTATCCTTTTCGGATTTGAAGACAGGCAATCCCGTTTTGAATATTCCGGTTATTTTCAAAGGAAAGGGAGATAAAAACCATGCCCGTGGAGGACATCACTGAGACAAGCAAAATTTTAACCACCCGGCGACCCGTTTTATCCCGCAGGAACTGGATCATGATCGCTGCAATTCTGCTTTTTTTACCGCCGCTTTCTTTTCTATTCCAGTTAACACAGGACAGCAACTTCTGCGGAACCTGGTGTCCACGAATGTTTTTTGTCTGGCGCGAAGGCATGACGTTGAATCGATTTATGATGGGCTTTGTCAGGAATTACATGGGAGTTGCGCTGGTTTTTGGCATCCTGATCAGTACGTTTTTCATGAGCCGTTACTGGTGCAGCCATATCTGCCCGATAGGGGGCGTTACGGAACTTGGCAGCAAGCTGGTGCCTGAAAAATTAAAGATCAACTATTCAGGTGTTCCGGCACCCTATTTTAGATATGGCTACCTGGCTGTTTTTTTAATTGCGCCCGCCGTCCGGATAGGGCGTCTTTGCTGCAGCTATTGCAACTTTGCGACAATCCCGAGATTTTTCGGCGCTGCATTTTCAACAGCAGATTTTGCCTATTTCCTGCGAAGCGCCGGATTGATAAATTTGGTTCTTGTGATGGCTCTTGGCTTTTTCGCAAAAGGCGGCCGCGCATATTGCAATCTGCTTTGTCCGATCGGAGCCCTTGATGCTGTTTCAAACCGAATCGGCGCAAAAACAAAAACCAGAGTGAGGGTCGACAGTCACAAGTGCACGGCATGTCGTCAATGTGAAGAGGCCTGTCCAACGTGGGCAATTACAGTGAATACAGCGGCAGAAATTGACCATCTTTCATGTATACCCTGCCGAGAGTGCGAACAAAACTGTTCTGCGGGTGCCATAACCTATGAAAAAAATAAAAAATAATTTGATGGTAAGTCTTGTCGGCATCACAGGGGGGCTGTCAAGTGTGATACCGGCTTACACCTGTTCGGGGGGCGGCTGCGTGTCATGTTATAAATGCATGGGATTGCCGGTTGCTTTGTTGATACTTTTGCTCGCCAAAAATGTAACAAAGAAATACATCCCAAAAGATGATAACACAAATTCAGCAATGAGCGATGGTTAAACGGCTTCGACATAATTTCATATCGAATGAAACACATAAAAAATTAAAAATTTTTCTGTTTTTGTTTTCTTTACTTCTGATACAGGGCATAATTTTTTCAAATCAAACAGATGCCAAAGAACATATCAAGAAAAGAGACAGCGATAAGGACGGTATGATCGACCAAATCGCGCATTTTGATTCATCGGGTCGGATTTGCAAACTCGAGGTAGACAGCAACAGAGACGGCGTGATGGATAAATTTCAAATGTATCTTGACGGAAACCTTGAAAAAATTGAAAGCGACAGGAATTACGATCAAAAAATAGACAATTGGGACTATTTCATCGAGGGAAAAAGAACGCGTTCCGAGGCGGACAGCGATTCGTCGGGTTCCATCGATCGTATCCTCTATTATGACGGTCAGGAACTGCTGAAGCTGATAAAACAAGATTCGGACAAAGACGGCAGTTTCGACACCGTGTATCAATATCATAAAGGAGAGTTGATATCGTCCACGAAAGACAGCGATGGAGACGGCAAAATCAATATTTGGCAAACGTATGTTGCCGGAAATCCCGAGGTCCAGACGGTTGACGAAAACGGCGACGGTCTGATCGACAGAAAAATTCGCTTTAATGACGGGGCCCCAATCGAAAGTGAACATGATTTTAACAAAGACGGTAAAATGGAAATTTTCCGGCGCTATGTCAACAATGACATTCTCCAACAAAAAAAAGACCTGAACGGGGACGGAAAATTCGAAGTCATAACGGAATTCGAAAACGGCAGACCTGTTAAACAACAAGAAGATTCCAATCTGGATGGTCACTTTGACACATTTGTCACATTTAAAGACGGAAAACCGGCCACCAAAGACAAAGATACGAATTTTGATGGGAAAATAGACTACTTTTGCAAGTTCGACGCCAGGGGGAATGTCGATACGGTCGAAGAAGATTTGAACTTTTGCGGTAAGGTCGAAAGAATTAAGTTATATCGGAATAATGTGCCATTTAAAATCCTTGCGGATGAAAATGGCGATGGATACATGGAGACCGTTTCATTATATAATAACGGGCAAATTCGTCTCCAAACACAAGATGAAAACAAAGATGGCCATCCGGATATAAAAATTGTGTTTAATGATGACGGTGAAAAAGAAATCGTCGAAAATGACAGTGATTATGATAAAAAAATAGATACATGGCAGTTTTTCAAGCATCAAGAAATTTCCAAAGTCGAAAAGGATGAAAACGGCGACGGAAATATTGATTTGAAAATTTTTTACAAAAACGGTGAAAAAGAGAAAATTTTAAAGGATTCGGATTATAACAATACTTTTGAAACGATACACCGGTTCAACAAGAAAGAGTGGACGGTCGTAACCGAGATAGACGGTGACGGTGATGGACGTTTTGAAGGATGCTATTATTTTAAAGAAAATAAGCTGCGATGCAAAGAAATGGACGTCAACGGAGATGGATCGCCCGATTTTAGAGAGCACTATGATGAGAATGAAAAAACAATCAGGACTGAGGAAAAAGAATCCGGCTTTCAGAATTTTAACCTCACATGGTTTTATAATGCAGACGAAACCGCGTTTCGGGCCGAGAGGGATAGCGATGGGGACGGGCTGACTGAAATATGGTTTTTTTACAATAATAATATCCTCACGAATATCGAAGAAGATACCAACAAAGATGGCAGGCCGGATGTCTGGGAAACATATGATCACACTGAAGCGCTGACCAGCAGGTCGAGAGATATCAATTATGACGGCGTCCCGGATTTGCTGGAATCTAACAATTAACAAATAAAGTTATGAGGAATTGGTACGATGATTGATTTTCTTTCTAAAGGCGGAATTCTGGTGATTCCGATTTTATTTTGTTCGGTGGTCGCTTTGGCAATCTTTATGGAGCGGCTCATTACAATATTTCGCGAACGAACCCAAGAAATGGATTTAGAGGAAAAAATCATTTCATTCCTGAAATCCGGAAAAAATGCTCAGGCAATAGAACTGGCAAAAAACAGCAATTCCCCCATGAGCCGCATCTTAAATCATGCCATCGAAGTCAAAAACCGTGACTGGAACACCCTGGAAACAGTAATCGGTCACGCAACCCAAGAGGAAGTCAGAGGTTTAAGCAAATATCTTCAGGCGTTGGCTACCATCGGAAATGTTACGCCATTGCTTGGGCTTCTCGGCACCGTCATAGGGATGATCAAGGCCTTCATGGTGATTCAGGAGATGGGAGGAAAGGTCAATGCCGCTGTTCGGGCCGGAGGTATCTGGGAGGCAATGCTCACAACAGCGCTCGGTCTTTCGGTAGCTTTGCCAACGATGATCGGACACAGTTACCTTGTTTCCATTGTCGAAGATTTTGAGGCCCGTCTGCAATCGGGTGCCCTCTCATTTATCAAAACCATTTCGAGAGTTGATCTTTAAACAGGGAATATACATATGGCCATGTTTTCAAAAAAGAGACGACGCTATACCGTAAAAATGCCTCTGACCCCGTTGATCGATATTGTATTTTTACTGCTGATCTATTTTTTATTGACAACCAATTTTATGGTAGATGAGGGCATAAAGATCAAGTTGCCCCAGGCTAAAGCTTCGGCGCCCCAAAAAGAACAGGAAATCACCGTCTACATCGACAAAGATGGAAGAACCTATTTAGAAAACCAGCAAATTCCCCTGGAAGTTCTTTTTGAAAAGCTAAGAAACAAAATCAGCCGGAGTGATAATGACCTGGTGGTACTTAGAGCTGATAGAGCGGTCATCATCAACAAGGTCGTAAAGGTTATGGACGTTTGCAAGGCTGCAGGGGCCGGCAGACTCTGTCTGGCCACGGAAAAAGGACTCTGAGCGTATCCTTAAGAACGAGTTGATTCAAACACCTCAAATTAGACTCAAAGGCCGGGTGCGGGCCAACAACAAGTCCAGCGCGGCCGGAAGGCCGTGAGCATCTTGAGGAGGCCTATAACACATCCATATGCCTTATGGTTGGGTTTTAACCGATTCCTGATTGGAAGTGTACCATTGAAATTAATTTTAAAACACAAAACAAAACCCAATTGGTTGCTTGTGGGATTTTTTGGAATCTCGCTCTGGATTCACATAGGCGTCTTATACAAAATTACCGGGAATTATCTGTCTAAAAACATATCATACATCGAGCTTGATTTAAAAAGTGAATTAAAACCAACAGCAAGAAGCATCCCTCGACCGCGTATCCGAAAGACCTTCATCAAACCTCCGGAAGACATAAAAAACATAACCTTGAATCCTCGAATTCTCAAAAAATTTATACCACTGAAAATTGAAGCCCTGAAAGGAAATTTTTCACCGTCTCTCATGGAGGCGATCGGCAACCCAGAAACTTCGAAGACCGATATTTTCGCTGAAGCCGAATGGGCTCAACCGTTTGGGGAAAAAGCAAATGAATACCTGACCGGCAACGAGTACTTTGACATGGTACGCTTCAGAATAGAGCGATTTAAAAAGTATCCATCCACTGCAAAAGCTCAGCAGATTGAAGGTGTCGCAATCCTGAGATTTGTGATCGAACCCAATGGCAATGCCGGTAGCGTAAAAATCATAAAGAGTTCTAAAAACCGGTCACTTGATCAAGCGGCAATTCGAGCTGTAACTGACGCATCACCCTTTCCGAAAATTCCCAAAAAGCTGTCGACGGAACCGGTACTAATAGAAGTCAGGATCCTGTTTGAACTTACATGATAGGGATAATAATATTTCAATACTTTTCCGAGCTTTCGGACGTTGAACCGATAGAAAATAGGCTGAACTGGATCAGCGTGATTTTGCGGTGGGAGCAAAAACGGAAATCCCGACTCACATGACCTCCCACAGTTTCGATTGCGTTTACTATTCTAAAACTTTTATTGTCTCCTAAAATTCAACACTAAAATAAAAAGTTGTCATTATCGAAAATCTTAAAACGACTACCATCTGGACGTAAACCTATGAATGAGAAAGCGTGAATCGATAATACCATTCCACGCTTTTCCTATTTAAACAGCTGCACAATATATTGTGGTTTGGGGTCTTGATGTGAAACCGGTGATATCTCCAATTTAGTCAAGAAGGCTGTTTACAGATAGCTGCACAACCAAATATCAAGGGCCTAATTTTCTGATATATTCGAAAGGTATCACAAACCTAAGTTGCGGCGATTTCTACTATTGATCAAAGCCAACGTAATTTCAAAAACATTGTGTTTTCTGATATCATAAAACCAAACTCTTAGTGAGGGACCTGCTTTAATTGAAATAAAATAGATGAAATTAAATGGTTATATGAAGTTTAGGATGTTTGAGGCTGTGTTGACCTGGGATACTCCTTCAGAGTTCTTCAAACCAATTTTGTTCCAGATTTTTTTTAATGCGATCCGGATCAAAAATTCTTCCGTTCATTGCAATATAAACACCCGGCATTAATACCTGAACAGCCGCAACGGCACAGCCTATATTAAATTCAGCATCGCTGTATTTAAACCTGGCCGGCTTCATGGCACCGGTCAGTACAATCACTTTGTCAGATATGGTTTTTAATGTTTTGGACGTTTGAATCATGGTATCCGTTCCATGGGTTACTATAATACGCCGATGTTCATCAGAGCTAATCTCGTCGAAAATCAGCCGACGATCTTCGTCGGTCATATCGAGACTGTCTTTATGCAAAATGGATGATATTTCGTATTCAAGGTTTACATTTGCTTCCTTTAATATTTCTCCAATCCTGGGTTCCCCTACTTCATAGGTGCTTTTACGGTCAAAGTATACCTTGTCGATGGTTCCACCCACGGTATAAATTTTGATTTTCATATCGCGTTTACCTTATTTGGCGCTATTTGAATAAAGCCGTGTTATCTCATCCACCTCAAAACTGGGCCAAGCTGCCGGTCCAGCCTTGCTCACGGCCTCGACGCCACGACCGGCCTCCATCACTTCTCCGATGCGGGCAATATCGATCCCAGCGTTTTGAATGCTGTCCATAATCATTTCGGTTTCATTTTTACGAGAACAAATGAGAAGGCTGCCGGAGCCAATCAATCCCATGGGATCAATACCAAGCAAGGTGCACATCTTTTCGGTTTGCGGAAAGACCGGGATACGGTCAATGTTCACCCTGATTCGATGTTCACCGGCGATGCTCAGTTCCATGAGGGCTGTGGCCAATCCCCCTTCTGTAATATCGTGCATGGCACTGACGCCCCCACAATCGCGAGCGATTTGCGCTTCCTCTAAAATACTGATGGAAAATAGAAACTGTTTACATGTTTCAATGTCGGATTCTGTCATCCCCAGAACACTAAGCCGATCTGAAAACTCCCTGGCAATGATGGCGGTTCCTTCAACTGCAACAGCTTTGGTCAATAAAACGTTGTCCCCCGGCTTTATGTTCCGTTTATCAATCAGGCTGCTTTTTGTCACTGTTCCAGCAAGCATTCCAATGATAACAGGCCTTGTAACCGCATCGGTGATCTCTGTGTGACCGCCGCACAGCGTGATGCTCCAGCGGCGACAAACCGATTCGAGTTCATGCATGACCTGGCGGATGGAGGATGCCGTAACACCGGATGGAAACAACAGGGTGGTCAAAAACCATCTGGGGATGGCTCCTGACGTGGCGATATCGTTGGCATTGATGAGAACCGCATAATGCCCTATGGCGTCCGTGGCAAAAGTTATGGGGTCTGATTTAATAACAAGGACTTCTTCTTTATCAATATCCACCGCAGCCGCATCTTCACCCACACCGGCATGGATCAGCACTGAAGGGTCATGAAAATCGAACCCGTCCAAAAAATTTTCAAGCAGATCATTGGGCAATTTGCCCGGTGAAAGGGGCAGCCCCAACCGGACGATATTTTTAATCTCTTCCAAACTGGGGACGGTAAAGTCGCTTTCAACCTTTGTGGTGCCGGATACCGTTCCATAATCCAGAAACGCCGTCATACACCCTGCTGTTTGTCCTGCCTGAATGTCGAAAACAAAATCACCCACCATCAATATCTGTTTTACATCGACATTCAAGGTGTTGGCTGCAAGTATGATCCCGTCGCCACTTGGTTTGAGCCGGACGGGTGTTTCCCTGGAAATAATGACATCAAAATGCGACATGTCTATATCATTAAAATTCTGCAGGGCCCGTTCTACGCTTGAAAGTGTATTTCGGGTAATGACGCCGATACCGATGCTCTTCGAACGAAGAAAATGGATCAGTTTTTGTGCCCCGATGTTGGGCTTTGAGTTGACTGCCGCTTCTTTTTCAAAACATTCTAGTTCCTTTAAGGCGTCATTGCGCTGAGAGAGGGTGGGAAGATCTTCTATGAATTCAAGTACAGGGACATCGGCAGGGCAACCGATGGTTTTTTTTAAACGAGGAAAATTCAATGCCCCGGGTTTTGTCAGTGTGCCGTCAAAATCGAACAGAACGGCTTTAATATAAAATGACCGATTCATTATTTTTCCGTTTGTTCTTCATTGCCTCAGTTTGTTTGGGGTATGTATCCACCGACGCTTAATATCTTGAAGACGATGGGGATAATTCGAGATGATGCCATCAACGCTTAAAGACACATATTTTTCCATATTTTCTCGGTCATCAACGGTCCAGACAAACACTTTTGAACCCCCTTTTTGCATGCTTTTAATAAATGTCTTTCGTGCGATCGGGTAATGAACAGCCACACCGTCCAGAAATCCCGGCAGCAAGCCGGGCAAGATGCATAACATTGCGTTTTGAAGATTTTGTTTGATGGTTCGCCGTTTGGAAATAGAAACAATCAGAATGAGCGGTAATTGAAACCCTCTTTTGTGCAGTTGAAGGAGCAGGTTGTAATTTGAACTGGATATAAAACTTCCTTCCAAAAGGGATGACGCTTTCAATGTTTCCCAAAGATTATCTATATTTGTGCAGCGTTTGAGTTCAATATCCAGGGGTATGGAACGGGTCGCTTCAAGACAGTTGGAGAGTAAGGGCGCACGATCATCATATGAGGTAAGGGATTGAACCTGAGAATATGTCAAACTATTCCATGGCGGCGTATTATGGTTTAGACGATCATCATGATAAACGATAAAACGGCCGTCCAAAGTTTCATGAACGTCTATTTCAATCATTTCAACTTCCGCATCTACCGCGGCTTTTATCGCAGGGATGGTATTTTCAATGTGTCTGTCACTGAATCCTCGATGGGATATGATTATTGGGAAATGATCGATACCGTTCACAATGATACTCCAAGGGATTTTTATATGTTATAAAAAAACCGGATTACAGGTCATAAGGTGTCAGGCTTTCAAAACCATGATCGGTGACCAGAAGGGTTTGTTCAAACTGAGCGGAAAGCGACTTGTCTTTTGTAACGGCTGTCCACTTGTCTCCAAGTATGACGAGCTCTTTTTTCCCCAGATTGATCATCGGTTCTATGGTGAAAACCATGCCGGGAATCAGAGGGATTCCTTCTCCTCGTATACCATAATGGGGAACTTGTGGTGGCTCGTGAAATTCAAAACCAACACCATGCCCAACAAATTCCCTGACCACCGAGCATCCATTTTTTTCGGCATATTTTTGAATGGCCCACCCAATATCTCCAATGGTGTTGCCGGGTTTGACCATCGCTATCCCCTTGAACAGACTTTTTTGGGCTACGCGAACGATTTTTTTGGCGTCGGGTCCGGGTGTGCCCACGAAAAAGGTTTTGTTGACGTCTGCATAGTAACCGTTTAGAATCGTCGTTACGTCGACGTTGACAATATCTCCGTCATTTAAAACCCTTTCTCCGGGTATGCCGTGACAAATCACTTCGTTTACGGATACACAGACACTTTTAGGGAACCCCCGGTAGTTTAAAGGTGCAGGAGTTGCACCGTGTTTCAGTGTGAATTCGTGCACCAGCGTATTAATTTCATCGGTGATAAGTCCCGGCCTGATTTCAGGCTCGACCATGTCGAGGGTCTTTATGGCCAGGCGACCGGCCCGCTTGATGCCTTTTATATCAGCTGCCTGTTTGATCCGAATTCTGTATTTTTTGGCATATTCCGCCTGGAGTTTTTCCGGGTCCGGTTCTCTTTTACCCATACAGCATTTCTTGTATTTAAGACCGCTTCCGCAAGGGCAAGGGGCGTTTCGTCCGCCATTAAAGAATTTTTTCTTCATTTTTTTCTCGATGCAAACAATTAGATTTTTCGTTATAGTTTAGCCCTTTGAAACAAATCGATTTCAAAGGCAGCTGTAATGTTTTCAAAAGGCTAAAATATTACGATTTTTAAGCGAAAAAAATCGATCTAAATTGATCGATATCGAAATTTTAACAACCTATCGATAATCCTCCCTGATGGGATAAAATACATCAATGACCCGGCTTGGGGTTACGGACTTTCCGGAATGAACGGCATGCGGTGGAATAATAACGACGGAGCCGGGACCGAGCCGTTTGCTTTCGTTGTCCACGGTGAGTTCAAACTCACCTTCAAGAACGTTTGTAACCTGTTCGTGTGGATGGGAATGTTCCGGTAATTGGGCTCCCGCTTCAATACTCCAGTAAGAAAATGTCATGTTTTCTGAATGCACAAAACGAACTTTAAATCCGGAGACAAGTTCTTTTTCTTCTATTTCGTCAAGATGTAAGTATTGCATTATTGTTTTTAACCCCGCTTGAAAATTCTATAAGCTCTTGATATAATTTTATTTTATGGTGACCTGTTTGTGGCAACGGTTTGGAAGAATGGCATATTGGAAGTAAGGGCAGAAACAACCCCATTAAATTGTTTGAAACTCTTTCAAACCCATTATTCCATTACGCCATTATTCCAATTGGGGCGAAGCCCATACGTCCAATATTGATATCTGCCATTAAGGTTGATGTCAATACAGTGGCTGAATTTTGTTATGTGTCGGATTCGGAATCATTTGTCATAGCCATTATAATTCACTTTTTCATATTGCAGATCTTCCTTTGGGTGGGGGGATTTTTTCTCGGCCGGATATCCGATGGCAATCATCGATTCAACGTTCAGGTTTTCCGGAATATTTAACAACTCGCGAATGTACTGTTCTGCTGCTTTTGTCTGGTCATGCATTCTTTTTCTGATCTGAATCCAGCAACTTCCGAGTTCCATGGATTCTGCTGCCAGGTGAATATATATCGAAGCGATGGAAGCATCCTCGATCCACACATCGCATTTTTCAGGATCCGCACAAACAACAATCCCCAAAGATGCATCTTTTAAAAAGGATGCACCGTGAGGCTTGGCTTTTGAAAGTTTTTCGAGCAAACCGCGATCGGTCACTACAACGAATTCCCAGGGATTAAATCCCCTGGACGAAGGCGCTCGAAGGGCTGCTTCGATCAGCCTGTCGATTTTTTCGGGTTCGACGGGTTTATCCAGGTAACGACGAATGCTTCTGCGTTTTTGAGCTAGGGATAAGAACATATTAGATTCCTCCGACTTGTGCAAAATTCAGATTATCATTCAAATAATGGCGCAACTATGGTAAAGAATTGAATTATAAAGTCAATTCGAAATTTTTGCAAGGACGCTAACGATTCATAATGAAAATATTGCTGATATATCCGTACTGGCTCGAAAAACGGGCC
>Ga0102955_1000261_pt1 | contig 11561 bp, 17 predicted proteins | sample SalPonF2_A_D1_MG_FD_78512 | JGI IMG/M metagenome (GOLD analysis project Ga0102955, IMG submission 78512) | Salt pond soil microbial communities from South San Francisco under conditions of wetland restoration - Salt Pond MetaG SF2_A_D1_MG ... | reverse complement strand
ATGGTTAAGGTATGTCTGTGGTATTGACCCATCTTCAGGCCCGAATACATAGACAGGGTTAGGTGGATGAATGAAATGTGGTAATATTTCTGCATTCTCTCTTACCTCAACTGCAACAGGTGTAACATACTTGCTAAATCTATTAAAAGGATACTCATCCTTAACCATTTGGACGTGTTTATATCCTTTCATTCTTTCTTCCCTTGGCAGTCTGTATTTTGTTCCAAGGGTCTCTTTAGCTTCTGAAGGTGTCAATACCCTGTTTCCTGTCCATACAATCACTTTAGCATCGAAACATGAACATGCTCTTACTGCCGCACCTACATTATGTGGATATTTTGGATTGTACATAATAATAGCAGGAGTATGAGAAGTATCAAATAAGGTCTCATCCTTTCTTGACTTAATCTCATCTCCTGCTATGAATGTAGGTTCTTTTTCTCTCATGTTATTATTATATCGGGATTACCCATCCTTTTTTTACAGGATGGGGATGAGTAATCCCTATCTCCATAGTTGTTTGCTGAATCCATCCTCTAAACTCTTTATGACGTGATTATTTCCTTTTTGGGTAACAGCAATATAACACATAACCCAATAATTGGAAAGAAAAAAGATAACACGAAATAACCAAATTTTGATCTGTTCTTGTTACCTGCCAAATGAGCAGATAAACAACACAAAACTATAAATGTCAATAATCCTAAGAATTCCATTAGAGTTTCTTCCTTTCACTATCAGCATCAATTATTTGCTGTTCAAGTTGTTTAATCTTTTTAGCAAGAGCTAAACCATCTTTAGCCGCTTTTGCACTTGCTGATAGTTCTTCAAATTCATTTTTGAGCTTTTCAAGCTGTTTGGTATGATCTGTTTCGATAGGTTTTTCCTCATCTACCTCAATTCCATGTCCTTCTAATAATGGTTTGATAACTTTCAACCAAATCAGATATAAAAAACCCAAGATGATTAATATTGTTATAATATAAGCAAAAAACATGAGATTTTCCCCCTTTTTGGAATGGGGGGAAAATCCCCCCATTTTCATTTACTGCTTATTGTTGTCCTTTAACTGTCATGTCAAGATTCAATCCTTTGACAAGTTGCATATTCATCAGCTTCAGAACCCGAACCATTTCCTCATCATACCCACTTGCACCTGTACTGCCGTTTGTTCCACCACCTGCAAAGTAGTTTTGGGGAACAGGTCTCTTAGCTAATGCTATCATAGCATCCTGATTCATCTGAACAACAGCTTTCAGCTTTTGCTCAAGAGCACCATCAGCCGCAAGTACCAATCGTTTCCTTTCAGATTCACCTTCACCAAGAAGGATAAGTTCTTCCTTCTTCAGTTTAGCCGCATCTCTGTCAAGAGCCGCAACTTCTTTTCTCTGTTGACCTGCAATAACAGCAACATTTTTGTCTCTTGCCGCATTAAGTTCCTCAACCTCTTTGGCCTTTTGTGCATCAACAACAGCTTTAATTTTTTCCTGTTCTTTTTCATACTTGGCAATGGCAACATTCTTCTTACCTTCAGCAACAGCTTTCAACTCATCCTGCTTTGCTTCTTCAGCTTTTGCTTTAGCGGTCTCAACTGCCATTCTTGCTTCCTGTTGTTTAGATATTTGGGCCTGAACCTTTTTTTCATAGACAAATGACTTGATTTCAAAGTTAGCAAGAACGATTCCTGTATTCCGCATAGGATTGTCCTCATATAGAGGAACCCCTTCATGTTCCCGAATAACCTTGACCTTTTTCCAAGTCTTTTCACCTGTTACAAGGTCTTCAACCTCTTTGACTTCCTCTTTGGTCTTATATACACCATTGCTAATTTGGTCTCTTGACCAAGTGATGAAGTCCAATCGTTTTTCAGAGTATGATTCCCTTGCAGACATAAGGTTAGCTGTAGAACGCAAGACATTTCTTAAGGTAGGTTTGATAAGTTTTTCCTGAACATCAGCATAGGTTTTATGACCCTGTTCAGAAGTCAATTTGATTGCTTCTGATTCAGTAGTAGGCATCACAATTCTCAATGTTCCACTAATCTTACACATGGAACCATCATTGAACCGAACCTCAATGCTTGTGTCTTCATCCACATCACCCTTGGTATCGTTATCATGAGTGAAGAAGTACGTTTCAGCTTTAGGCCAAACATCAATATCACCAAAATTTTGCCACCATAGGCCCGGTGTCATTTTGGCAGACATTTCACCCGAAATAGCCGCTTGTTTTACCTGATAAGTTCCCTTTTCTACAGTCTCCACAATGGAACCTGCACAAATGAGACCTACTAATAGGATTATACCAAGAAATCCTAATCCCACATAACTTCCTACTTTCATTTTTTTCATAACACTTTCTCCTTACAGGTTTGATTTGCTCAACCAATGGTTGAGGTTAAGAGTTACAGATTGACCTTTTTTAAGCCGCTTTACCAATTTGCGTATCCCCCATCAGTTGGGGGAGTGGGATTCGAACCCACAAACACCTGCTTCATATGCATTAAGTATTGTTTGCTGAAATCAATCTTCAAAATTATATACCATCAAAATATGTCACAACATATTCACTTTATCCTTTTTTGAGTTGGGGAAGATGGAATTTCAAGAATTCTTTTTTTGCAGGATGGAAGATTTCTATCCATCCATCTTCCCACATATGGTTAATAATTCACCATTATCTTATATAGATTTATGGTTTGCTGTACCCATCCTTTAAGATACACTATAGATGCATAGTTGGGTCAATAATCTCATACTTCTGAATTGCCCTGTACATGATTGCCAATGGACTGAAATCCTCACCACCAAATATTGCTTTACATATGGAAGGTGAGAATCCTGATACAAGACCTATGTTCTCACTTGCAATGGTATCTTGTGAACCCTGATACCCTGCCGTATTCCAATAGACGATTTTTGGCCTTTTGTAACCTGCATCATCCCATTTTTTCAAGGATGCTTCAACTTCAGTTTGAGTTTGAGCTTCAATCTCATCAACATCAAGCCAATTTCCCCCTCTCCTGCTTTCCACACCTGAATGGAACTGCATATCAGAAACAATCAACAGGCATGTAGGCATCAACTCTTGTTTGATATTCCTCTTGACCGCAATATTCAAAATGGTATCAAGAGCTTTGTCAATTCGGGTTGAACCAACAGCACCATCGAATACATTCCTGTCTGTCAAGGCAGACTGAAAGGTGTGTTTTCTCCAATCAACAAACTTACCTTCATTGCTGAAACCAATGAATCTCTTGTAAAATGGAGAATCAGGATGAACTCTTGAGCTACAGTATAATGCCATACCCATTGAAACATGCATAGCTTCAACTAAACCACCTACAGTTACACTCATTGAACCTGATGTATCCGCAATAACCATTACCTGCTCATTGCTTTCTTCCATGAAGTTAGGCAATGCATTGAACTGTAGCTCTGCCGCTTCTGCATCACCATATAAGGCAGTCCTGATACAATCATGAGGGAATAGAACATCAGCTTTAATAGTTGCCGCACCCTTCTTGACAGCATTCTTATAACCCTGAAACCTTTCCTCATCATTTTTCGCAAAGCATTTTGTATATCTTGCCATTGCAACAGAAGGAACCTTGGAATAATCAATGGTATCCCATTTCTTCTGACACATTTTATGCTCTACAATATGATCTTTACGCAAACTAGCCAACAGTTTCCGAAAATCAGATTCCCTCAAGTTAAGAGCTTGTCTGACAGGTTTGTAATGCCGTTTGCACCATTTAGCCGCAAGTACATCACCACCATCAATAGCTTTTGCCCAAAAAGCACCTGCTTCTGTTCTTAATGGAGTTTTGAACAATGCTACCAAATCATCCCATCTACCATGAACAGGAATGAAATGCATGTTAGCTTTCATCCAATTGGTATGACTATTACCTAACCATTCTATGATGCTTCTTGCACCACTTCTGTTACCTGCTCCCCCTCTACAATCCCTCAACCAAAACAACAGTCTCATTGACAATAGCTGATCAACTATAAAGGAATTAATAAACAACTCTTTAGCTGAAAACTCATTGCCATAGTAAGACTGCTGTTTTGTATACAAAGAACCTGCTTTCGCAAAGAATTCCAAGGCATGGTTCATAGAATGTTCATGTGTGAATGCACCTTCATTAGTTTTCATAGTAGACTCCTTTTCAGGTTGACCCTCTATTGAGATATTTGATTTATAGTCAAAGTTTTTTTGTTTGCTGAAATCAACCTATATATTGTATTTTTTAGAATTTTAACAACATTTATATTGTAAACAGGATAGCCTTTTATCAATTCAATGGTTTGATTAAGTTTGTTTGCTGAAACTATCCTTAAATAGAACACCTACCTGCTAATTTTGAGTTATACTATTGTCATGCAACTTTGTCAAGAACTTTTTTATAATTTTTTGGGTCAAGGTATAGAAAAACAATCTCATCAAGATAAATCCCTTGACATAACCATACATTTGCTCTGCTATGATACTTGGGCCTTATATCTCCCATGCAGTAGCATTTTATGATAACCTTTTGATGTAAAGCTTTGAATCCCTCAAATAGGTATTTCTTAGCTTCATCTAAGGTTTTAAATACATGCCATCCACTCATGTATTTAGTTGAAGATGAACCATCCGAAACAAGTTCATACCTAGAAGCATATACCCACTCTTTGAGTGGTATAGTCTTACTTCCATAATTGGCATGAAATAGGGTCTTAACTCCACTATTTTCAGAGAAGTCCATTATTTTATAGTATGGTGTCATTAAAAAAGTCCTAAGTTAATCACCTTCCAATAGTCTAATGCTATAACTCCCATAGAACCTGCAATTAAGGCAAATAATACTTTTATTATAATAGGTAATAGAATTTGCAGTCCACTTGATACTATTGACCATTTATCTATTGTATATTTGCTTTGTTGAATACCATTAGCTACATATCGGTAGGCATTGTCTATCTGTTCCTGTCTGTCCTTTTCCATCTGACCCCAATCAATAGGAGCAACAAATTCTCTATCATCCCTATGAACATGTAATGGTCTTGCATATTCATAAAAGATATCAAATGTTGATGGAAACCCGAATCTCTGTTTCATGATTTACCCTTTCAGCTTGTGATGTAGGTTTTTGGCTACTATTCGGTTTTTCCTTCTTGACCTATAAGCCATTTTATTTTTCTCTCTCCACCTTTTGACTTTTGCCGCTTTTGCACTTACTGTTGTGGTATGTCCTTTTTTTCGTTTCCCTGTAGGATTCACAAATCCCTGTAAGAGCCGATTAAAAGAAAACTTCCTTCCTTCATCTGTAAATGGATTCATATATTTCATTTCTCCTATTATAAATTCTTCGATCATCCTCAACATAGGAAAAGAAAGCAAGCCTTCTATCAGAATTGGTTTTTCTCTTGTTCTCTATAAGGTAAAATTCCTTCTGTTTAAGTTTAGCCCTCAATTTCCGAATAAGTTTCTCATCATAGGATTGTTTTGCACTCATTCTTAGCCCTTTCTTTTTGATTTGGGGAGCAGGAACCCATTTTCCTGCTCCCCTTCCCCTTTGTGTGCATCTGACCGAATATCCGTATGGGTGTAGACAGAGACCCTATTGCTCCAACTAAATGTTCAGTCTCTACACTTCTTCCGATAGCCTTGGGAGCAACTTCAAGCAATGAACTTCATCCTACTATAGTTCATTCCCCATGTCAAGTATTTTTTACTAAAAATTTTATAATTCTATCTGAACAATCTTCACATCTATATAATAGGTCTTTAATTGATTGTTCTAAATCAACTTCTTTATGGAAATGTTGTGGATATATATTTTTAAAATCAGGTAGTTCCGCAAATGTTAATGGTGATTTATGATTCATTCCCCTGTTTAACATTTCTTCTGCAAGCATATCATGACGTATAAGATACCCATTGAATTGAATTTGAACAACAGGGTCAAATCTACCATCTACCTTATGACCTTTTCTAAAGGAAGGCAGAAACTTATGTATTTCACCATGCTCACCGATTAAATGTTGATTACATAACAATCTTGGGTCTACCATCCACATTCTCATAGTTTCACCTTTTAAAAAGTTAAAAAAAGCGGAGCATAGGGGATTTGAACCCCTGATCTCTTGCGTGACAGGCAAGCGTGATAGGCCAAACTTCACTAATGCTCCTACTTTGTTGGCTAGGGGAGCAGGACTTGAACCTGCAACATTAAGCTCCAAAAGCTTACGTTCTGCCGAATTGAACTATCCCCCACCACTACCACCACTAATAATGTCAATGTTCAACTGATCATCATAATAACTGTCTGAATCTTCATGGTGTGTGGATACCTCAATGAATTTACATCCAAGTATTCCACCTTTGAACCTATGTCTCATTTGCGGTACAATTCTAAATGAACAATTTGGTGTCAATGTCACCGTTTTATAGTATGCCATATTCCCATAGAAAAAGTCAAGGATTAATTTTCCTTTTAATACAAAAAAAGTTTCATCCTTGATCTTGTGGTAATGGAACTTACCCTTTGAGGACTTTGCCCTGCTTTTTATGTATAGTTCCTTACCACAATACAACTCATTGTTCATAAACCACTTTTCATATCCCCAATCTTTATGAACTGTGATTTCAATGGGAAATGGTTCATTGCCTATAATCGGTATACTAATCTGTTTCATAATCCCTCACATTTACAGCTTTATCATCAATATATATATCCGCATTTGGTTTATCAAAGCTAAGATCATGATACTTGACCTTCCATGCTTTTAGCTGATGCAATGTCAACATTGTATAATCAACTCCTGATGATTTCCCCCTTGCTGTATAAAATTTGATGGTATTTCCTTGCTCATAAAGCCTATTTATATGCTTTATCATAGGAACATCAGGAAAACAGTCTTCATATCTTCCTGAAAGTGTTTTACATATCGTTTCATCAATGTCAAAACAATATGTCTTAAGTTGTCTGTTCTGTTTTGAGATTATCCTGCTTGATGAGAATCCTTCTATATATGGAAAGTATTTCACCTTGGCAATCTCTGAACCTACAACATGTTTGCCTTTCCAATCTGCTCCCTTGACAATGATATCAGGTTTTATGTTGTGAATCAGGTCAATTGGAGTTGTGGAATAGAATATGATAACATCATCTACCCATCTAATGGACTCTAATACCTCTTTCCTATGCTGTTCATAATTGATGGGCCTGTTATGTCCTTTCAATCTCTTGACAGACTCATCAGAGTTTATCCCAACAACAAGATAATCACCGCAATTCTTAGCGAATTCCAATAACCTGATATGCTGTACATGGAGCACATCAAAACAACCGTTTGTGAATACCTTTTTCATAATAAATTGGTAGCAGGGAAGGGATTTGAACCCTCATGACTAGGATATGAGCCTAGTGAGTGACCTGATTACTCTACCCTGCATTCAAAATTTTCATCCTTTCGTTTTCTTTCTTGCCGCTTTTATTTCCTTATCTCTTTTTTCTCTCTTTGCCATTTGTAAATCAGCATATCTCCACCATTCTTTTATACATTCTTCATTGCCACTTCTATAATAATCAATTAATTGATTATCTTGATCTCTATACCATTTTTTATCTCTCAAGTCAAAGTATTTCTTTTGTATTGGTTCAAGATGGTTTTCCTGTCTGTATCGTTTTTCAGCTTCAATATTTCTGAACTTTAAATGCCTTTTCCAAGTACTGTCTGAATTGCATTCACAATAAAAATCATGATCACCGTTTGGATACTTGGGTTGAACAGGAGCATGTTCCCACTTCCAATCATCCTTCCTCAACCATTGTTGAATCAATCCTTCAGGACTGAATGAAATCGTTTTTTTCTCACCGAATACATTGTCTGTTACATAATCAATGAAATCCCAATATGCTTCTGCATGAAATATCATTGAGCATGTATGGATGAAATTGAATCCATCTGTATGTCTTGTGAAACTCTGTCCACTCATGAAATAAAGCTCTTTATCTTCCATCATAGCAATGATCTCATGGATACCTTCAGGTCTATCCCAACAGCAATCACCGTTTGCTGATACAATCCATTCAATGTTATCAAATGTCCTTAGTATAGAAGATGCATATATATGAGACCATATCCATCCATGCCGTTTAGCATGTCCACCAAAAGTATGATGTTTAAATACCCATGAATGAGCTTTTGTTATAATATCCGTAAATGGAATATTTCTTTCAGGACTATCTTTTCTTATCAATCTTGGGTCAAATGCACCTATTATATACATATCCTTGACCTTACGGTATTGAGTCAATGCATAACTAAGAAAAGGTAAATGGTTTGAATATGTTGTTAGAACCATACCTATCTTAGCATTTACAGGAAATTGGTTTATTTCCACCATTTCCTGTTCATTCATCTCATTTTCCTTCTTCATATAAGTCTCCCCTTATGGTCAATTCATTTTCCTTCTTATCATATTCAAATAGGATTTTATCAGAAGTCCATGCTTCCCAATCACAAGAGGATGGTTGTTCAAACCCCTGAACCCAAATATCTGTATCCTTTGGAAATTCCTTTATTTTCTTTATAAAATCATCTCTTTTCATAATAAGCTCCAAGGGTAGGATTCGAACCTACATCTTAGTGATTAACAGTCACTTGCTCTGCCTGTTAAGCTACCTTGGAATGAGCTTGGTAGGCAGGATGAGATTCGAACTCACAACCTACGGATTAAAAGTCCGTTACACTAGCCATTGTGTTACCTGCCTACAAGTGGTAGCGAAAGGACTTGAACCTTAAATCTATCGGTTATAAGCCGATTGCTCTAACCATATTGAGCTACACTACCTCATGTGAAATTGTTATTCTTTATTTTTATTTTCTTCTTTTTCATAATATCCTCTTGGTAGCAGGAACAGGACTTGAACCTGTGGTCTACCGATTATCGGTCGGTTGCTTTACCAAACTAAGCTACCCTGCTACATGGTGATGGTGAGGGGATTCGAACCCCTGATAATCAGCGTGAAAGGCTGATAGCCTAAACCACTAGCTCACACCATCTTAAAAACCACTATAATGAATTCTCAATGATGGGAATATCCATCATTAAGCCAAAATATGCACTTTAATGGGGTATAAACCCCTCATGGAGTCAAGAATCACCCACTATAACGCACCATTATTTACTCAATGGTCTCCCCAAAGGCACAACAGATAATGAATGCTTCAGAGACCCATCAAGCAACTTTGTGGTATACACAAGATAACATAGGGTATTCTTTTCAGCATCATAGAACCTTGCTATCTTCATGACCTTTGAACCAATGGACTTGCTAATGCTTGCAATGTTCGCATTAGTAGAGGTATTTATCTTTTGTTTACCATTTTCATCAACAGGAACCTCATCAATTAGCCTTGCCGCAATAGCTGTATTGGATGGGTCTGCCATTGCAAAAATCTTACCGCTTTTGACTGTGGTAAAGAAGATTGCAACAAATGGATTTTCAGGGTCAACTACCCTGATAACCTTGATAACATCATTACCATTAAGCATTCGTTTGATACAGGTCACTTCCCCTATCTGTTTACCTGATACAGCATGAGCATCTACTAAGGTCAAGGTTAGCATCAACAATACACCGATTAAAATACCGAACACAAAATACATTTGTCTTTTCATTGAAGTCTCCTTTCAAATTGGCATGGGTGACAGGATTCGAACCTGTGACCTACGGATTAGAAGTCCGTTGCTCTATCCGTACTGAGCTACACCCACGCATTTATGGTTTATATCCTGTACCCTTGCACTTACCTACTAAGGGTCTCCATTTATATCCTGTTACCCTCATCCATAAATGTTCAGGTTCTTTGGCCTGTACTGCTCCACAATTCACACATTCTCTTAAATCATGACAACCATAATACTTGAACCATTTGGTATTAGGAGCAGGATTTCTTGATTCCCATTTATGTTTCATAGTTTAAAATCTTCCTCAAAAAAGGTACAATCCCAAATCAACTCATTTACACATTTAGTTCCACATTTACCTTTTATGTCATTACAATATTTTTCTTCATATTCATGTGGTTCTTTATGGTAACAATCCATAACACACTTATCAGACTTTGGACATTTATGCAAGTCTTTTTTTGGTTTTTCCTCATTTTCTTCTGAAAATCTACCTGTTTTATTCAACCAATCATAAACCTCATCATGATGAATCAGCATTTTTACCTCTTTAGCAGTAAATTAATGAATTCTACCACTTTATCACATGAAAAATGTGGTGTCAAGCACTTTTTTTACCGCTATAAAGGGAAATATATTGCTTGTTATGACAAAAATTGTCCAATAACTGCCAATATTTGTCACATTAAGAGTATTTATATTTTTTAGGAAAAAAAGCATCATGTGTAACTGTCTGTTTTTGCTCCCAAAAAAATTTTTACTTTTTTTTATATGTTTGGCATGGAATATGCTATAGTATATAGGCATGAACAAACAAACCACAAAGGAGCAAAAAATGAGCAATCACAATGTAGTTTTTCCGGGTAGGGAACTTAAAATTGAAGGTGTGGAAGTTGTTGAAGGTTGTCTTTATAAAAAATGGGCTGAAGATGATTATATTTATTGCTATGACTTGGTTGTGGAAGCTCTTGTAGATGGTAAAGTTTACCGTCATAATCATGTTTTTTTCGGAGCATTTGTGGATGAAGAAGGTTATTGGTATCCTAATTATAATGCTAAACCTGATGCTCATGCACTTGCCAAACGTATTGAGGAAAAAGGTATCATCAATACCAAATATTGGGAATACATTCGGGAAGCTGATGATTCTGATTTAGTCCTTGCACGTTTAGAAGAAGCTTGGTCTGATGTTTCTGATCATTATGAAGAAGGGGAATGGAGATAATCACCTATTATAATAAGGAGCACATCATGAATAAAAATGACCAATATGTAAATTTTGTTGACCCTATTAACCTTGCTCAATACATTGCCGAACTTACCAAACAATGTGTTGCCTATATCATAATCAAAGAGACTGATGGTTCTCATTCAGTTAGGGTAACAGGATTCTAACCATCATGGGGGATGAAAAAAAATCCCCCAAGGCGAAAAAAAAAGCTTGACAAACAAAATCTAATATGAGATAATAAAATTAAAAACAATCAAGAAAGGAAAAACAAATGACCAAACTTCAAATGTCCATCAAAATTGCAAGTGCTCTGCTGAATGCTCCTGTCAATGAAAACAATTGGAAGGTCAAAGACCTGATGAAAAGAACCAAAGCTGAATTGGAAAGTCACATGAAAATTGCAGACCGAATCCACAATGCCAATGAAATGTCTGCTTGGAATAAAGCCGCTTCTGAAACATTCTAAATCTTAGGGGGAGTCCTGTGGATGGTGTGTCTCCCTTACAAACACACTCCATAGGGTAAGGGAACTCCCCCAAGGCGAACCTAAACGAAAGGAAAAACAATGTACCTCAACAAACAGCAAATCAAACAAAACATCCAATTTGAAAAAGACTTGAAAGCTAAAAAAATCTGTTGT
>Ga0102955_1000258_pt1 | contig 11612 bp, 10 predicted proteins | sample SalPonF2_A_D1_MG_FD_78512 | JGI IMG/M metagenome (GOLD analysis project Ga0102955, IMG submission 78512) | Salt pond soil microbial communities from South San Francisco under conditions of wetland restoration - Salt Pond MetaG SF2_A_D1_MG ... | reverse complement strand
GGTACCGGAGCCGGAACAGGCCGTGACACTGGTTTTTTTGATATGCACGCCATCAGAGGAGAGCATGCCAGGGTCAACTCTCTCCGGCAGTATCTCATAACCCGCGCAGCTCATTACAGGGGGCTCATGGAAGCTCTTGCAGCAGACACACTGCGGATAAGACCTCCCCTGGGATTTTTCAAAGATTTTGTGGTGGAAAAAAGCGGGGAGCATAAAAACAAACTGAACCTATATGAAAAAGGCATTAAACCCCTGGTTGGCTGTGCCAGAATATTTGGACTTGAAAAAGGGGTGATTCGGTCTTCAACCCTGGGCCGCCTGAAAGAGCTTAATTCCAGGCATGGTTTCAAGGTTGCCGAAGATATGGGCCAGGCTTTCGGGTACCTGAATGCCCTGCTTATCCACAGCCAGCTGCGCCAGGCTGAAGAAGGCGGGACACCTGACAATTTCATCAATCCGGATATCCTTACCAACTTTGATAGAAAGACGCTCAAGGAGTCCTTCCAGTTAACAGCAAGACTGTATGACGAAATTGAAGGTAATTACTGGAGTGGCAAGGTGCTGCCGTGACCTCTTTTTTAAAAAAGATACTGGGGCAACGAAACCCGCAGCTCCCGGACTGGCTGAAGAGCCAGCAGGACCTCAAGAAACGGTTTGCCCCCAAAAGCGGAATTAATGAGACTGATTTTGTTGCCTTTGATACCGAGTTGACAGGCCTTGACTTCAAACAGGACTCCATTATTTCGATAGGTGCTATCAGGCTGCAGGGGGCAACCATTCAACCGACCAAAACCTTTTACAGGTTGGTCAAGCCCGAGTGTGAACTGAAGCACAAGAGTGTGGTGGTGCATGAACTTACCCATTCGGACCTGGAATGCGCCGAGGACCTTCTCGAAGTTATAAGTGATTTTGTTAAATTTATCGGTGATGCTGTCCTCATTGGTCATTTCATCCATATCGACCTTAATTTTGTCAATAAGCCCCTGCAGCGGGCATTTGGTGTCTCCTTAAAAAATCGAGCCCTGGACACATCAACTCTGCATGACTGGCTTTATGATAATGATTCGCGGTTTGCCAGGCATTACCATGGTATGACCATGAAATCAGATTTGTTTTCCATGGCACAAAAATACGGTGTTGATGGTGGCAAGGCTCATAATGCCTTCAGCGATGCCTATATTACGGCCCAGCTTTTTCAGCGTTTTGTACCTTTTTTGCCAGGATGCGGGATCAAAACCCTGAAAGAGCTGCTCAAAATAGCAAGGCCCTGAAAAAAATTAATCAGGAAGAGTGAAGATAAATTTTGACCCTTGGCCGGGGACGCTCTCCACCCAGATCTCCCCATTATGGTATTGTATGATCCTGCGGCAAATGGCCAGGCCCAGTCCCGTACCCTTGGGCTTGCCGTCCCTGAGATCGGTAATCTGCTTGAACTTTTCAAATATTTTCAGCTGTTCGTCGGGATGGATGCCGGGGCCGTTGTCAACCAACTCAACCCGGATTTCTCTATCTTTGAAGTAAAGACGGACAGTCACTATGCCTTCCTCCCGGCGACTGAATTTTGCCGCATTTGACAGCAGATTGATTACAACCTGGATAATCCTGTCCCTGTCAGCAAAGACCCTGATGGGAAAGGAGGGGAGCATTTCGACAATGGCAACCGACTTCTCGATAAATAGCTGACTCGTTGCGGCAACAGCTTCCGTGAGTGCCTCTGTCAGATCAATGTTTTCCATGTGCCAGTCAGCGCGGCCAGATTCAATTTTGGCCAGGTCAAGAACCTCGTTGATGAGCCTGGTAAGGCGTTCTGCTTCCTTAACCATTATATCCAGGTACTTCTGGCGCTCCTCCTGCCCCATTTCCACGTTGTCATGGAGGATCTCTGAAAAGGCACGTACAGCGGTCAGGGGGGTGCGGAGCTCATGGCTCACGGTTGCGACAAACTCATCTTTCAGACGGTCAAGCTCCTTGAGTCTCCTGTTTGCGTCCTGCAGTTCTTTGGTAGCAGTTTCAAGTTCAATGGATTTTTCCTCAAGCTGATGGCTGTACTCAAGCACTTGGGATGTTTCGTCAATTATTTTCATAACGCCCTCGGGGCTGATCTCCTCGCCTTCCACAACGGAGGAGATCATGACACGGGCCGAGGCGGCACCAATGGCACCGGACAACAACCTTTCGGCAAACTCAACGAGTTCAGCATCCGCCTGTCTTTCTTTTGAAAAATCGATATCATGGCTGCGGGAATAGCTGGCAAAAGCCCTTTCAGACTGACGTGGTCCAATAAAACGGGCCAACAGATCTTTTAGTTCAATAATCATGGCCTTGCCCTTCCACAGGTGTGTATCACCACTGTGTCGGTATACATCTACAAAGAGGGAAGCCTGTATGCGGTCCATGGTGCTCTGTTTGTCAAGAAGAGAAACACTGACAAGGAGACCGACGTTGACCAGCATGCTCCAGAAGACCGAATGGGTTACGGGATCAAACATATTCAGGCCGAAAAGCTGATATGGGCGGAGCTGTTCAATACCAAAAGGTCCATATTCAAGAAAGGAAACAGAAAACCAGCCCGACCTGGCAAAAGAGGGAAGCAGCAGGGTGTAAAACCATACCAGGAAACCAGCCAGCAGGCCGCTTATTGCCGCCCGGCGGCCGGCATCTTTCCAGAAAACCCCAAACAGGATTGCCGGGCTGAACTGGGCGGCGGCGGCAAAAGAAACCAGCCCCATGGATACAAGGGTATACGATTCGCCTATAAGCCGGTAGTAGAGATACCCCAGAAAAAGAACTGCTACGATACTGCTGCGGCGGATGAAAAGCAGAACACGGCTCAAATCCACCTGCTGGATGGCAAGCATTCGCAGCAAAACTGGCATGACCAGGTCATTGCAGACCATTGTGGAAAGTGCAATGGTTGCAACAATAACCATTCCTGTGGCCGCTGAAAGCCCCCCCAAATAGATAAAGAGTGCAAGAATATCCTGGCCTTCAGTAAGGGGCAGGGCCAGGACAAATATATCAGGAGGAACTTGCCCTTCCGGAAACATGAGCATACCGGCGAAGGCAATGGGCAGCACAAAAATATTGATAGCCAGGAGATAAAGCGGAAAAAGCCAGGCTGCCTTCCTGACATGTTCCTCATTGACATTTTCCACCACCAGCACCTGGAACTGCCGGGGAAGAAACATAATAGCCATCATGGAAAGAAAGATCAGGGTAAACCAGTTGGTATAGCCCCCGGGTAAAACTTCAAGCTGCATAAGCCTTGAAGTTTCAGGATAGCGAATGGCCCAGTCAAAAAGATCAACCGGCCCGTCAAACATGATAAAGGTGATAAAAATTCCGGCAGCGCTGAAGGCCAGCAACTTGACCATAGATTCAAAGGCAATGGCGGCAACCATGCCCTCATGGCGTTCCGTAGCATCAATATGGCGGGTCCCGAAAAGAATGGAAAAGGCGGCCATTATCATGGCCACGGAAAAGGCATTGTCATTCCACAGGGAAGTCTTATGTTCCTCGATCATTGCAAGGTCAGGATAGTGCAGCATGACGGTGTAGCTGGTAGATACTGCCTTAAGCTGCAAAGAGATGTACGGCATGATGCCGACAACCGCAATGATCGTTACAAGACCTCCGATCAGAGAACTTTTGCCATATCGTGAGGCGAGAAAGTCGGCAATGGAGGTAATGCGGTATACCTTGGCGATGCGGATAATTTTGCGCAGCAGAAACCACCACAAAGCGGCCATGAGGGTCGGCCCCAGGTATATAGGCATAAAACCGATACCGGTTTCTGCGGCCCGTCCCACCGAGCCGTAGAATGTCCAGGCCGTGCAGTATACGGCAATAGACAGGGTATAGATATATGGATTGGAAATTATGGACTTGCCCCGGTCTGAGCGCCAGTCTGCGTAATATGCTATTGCAAAGAGAGTCCCCAGGTAACAGAGGGAAACCAGCAGTATGACCCATTCCTGCAGCATGTTACTCTGACTTCCTGCTGAAAAGTGGCGGAAACGATGACCTGGGCAGCTTTTTGCTTTCTGTTACAATGGCAATAAACAGGATGAAAAGAACCCAGAATACAAAGAGGTACAGATAGAGTACAGGGATGCCGTGCCACAGTGTAATTTTATTGAAAAGAGCCAGCAGCGGGTAATTGAGAGCAAGGCAGCCAAAAGCGAAGAGCACCAGCAGCCGTTGAATCTTTCTTCTTATCGGGGACATGGGCATACCCTCTCAAGGTTTATTGCCGGCCTTTATTGTAATTGGCAGGGCAAGGCGTAAGGTGCTTTGCGCATTTTTCTGTTGCTGGCTCCAGATGTCACCGCCCATGGAATTGAGGATAGCGGCAACGGTTATTGCGCCAATGCTGTGTTGCAGTTTTTTTGCCAGCATTTTTTTCACGGCAGCAGGCGGTATAAAGGGGCCGGACCAGACAAAATCAAAATAAATAAACTGCTTATCGATATGGATCTCACAGGAAAGCCCGATTCCCTTTTGTTTATGTTTAATTGAACTGGCCAGGTAATCGAGCACTAACAGGAGACCGTATATGTCGACTTTTGTCCCGATGGATTGTTTGGGTGATACGACAACAGATATTTTTTTGTTCTGCAGGTGACGGGCCACATATCCGAAGAGCACAACTGAGTTCAATTCTGTTAAAAGGTTTTGCGTCTGCATTATAACACGACAGGAGCCGGCAAGGGCATTGAACGCCTCTGTCAGATTGATCGATTCCTGCACCAGGACATTTTCAAAGGCACTGTGCATGACTGGTGACATCTCCGGGTATTCTGTCAGATTTTCAACCGCTGCCCGCAAATTTGTCATTGGGGCCCGAAATTCCTCAATCTTCATATAGAGTGGATTGTCAGGGATATGCCAGGCCGAAATATCCTCAAAAATGATGACAAAAGATTTTTTTTGAGCAGTCAGAGGCGGCAGGAAGCTGACCCGACAGCGGAAAAATTGTTCCTGATTACGTGATGCATTCATGAACTGCACATAGGGAAACGGCAAGGATTGGTTATTGGATTCATACTGGTAGTTTAGAAGGTTTAAGGCATGCTCAACAGGGGGCTGAAAACATAAACTGTACAAAGACTTGCCCTTGCCGAACGATTGACTTTGGCCAAATAAATCTTCTGCTGCCTGATTAAAGAGGGTTATCTTCGCATCAGGGTCACAGACGAGTACACCGTCTTTCAGTTCATGCAGCAGTGTGTTTAAAAGTGCTTCATGATCCATAGGGTCAGCGCGCATCAGATTTTTGGAAAGTTATTATCTACAGCAGTCAAGATAAGGCCTCATAACGAGAGAATAAAGAGAAAGAATTTCAGGGAAGTCAGGTAAGTAAAGTTTTTACCTTGTTAACGAGCTCCTGGGTGGCAAAGGGTTTTATTACATAATCATCCGCCCCGAGAGCCAGGCCTTTTTCCCTTTCCACATCCCGTCCTTTGGCGGTCAGCATAATAATTTTAATGTTTTTCCAGTCCGGGTGTGCGCGCAGCTCTTGGCACACCTCATACCCATCCTTTCGGGGCATCATTACATCCAGGAGAAGCATGTCAGGAACTTTTTCAGCAATGGCTGTCATGGCCTCTTCGCCGTTGCTTACCGAGTGCACATCATATCCTTCTTTTTTCAAGAGAAATTCAAGGGATAAAACGATATTGGGTGCGTCATCAACTATCAGGATATATTTTGACATGGCAGCCTACCTTTAATTTTATCGGGTCTCACCCGGCACATAAGGTTAAAAAAATATTGTAACTTTCCCGAATTCGATGGTAAAGAATGTTAGCTGAAAGCGGGAGATTGCGCAACAGAGTATTAAATCTTGCTGCCGGGCAAGAAAATTTGAGCACGAACTGGTGCGCCAACCCTGAGGGGACCTGTGAATGGTGTAGATCCTGCCAAGTCTAGTGCAACAGGCATGGGGCAATTACACTACAGTATACATTGTCAGCCCCCGGAAAGCTCTTCCGCCGGCAAGTCTTGCGCACGTGACCAGTTGATGTATAGGGCCCGGCTGCCTGGGGGCCAGACTTTATCATATTGTGCCAACATCAGTCATGAAAAATATCGCTTCATCTAAAACCAGCGACATCCATCCTGATATTTCAGGGCATGCACATGCTGTGCATCCTGGATTTAACTCAGGAGACATACATACCGAAGAAACAGTCGCCAGAAGCCAGAAGCGGTTTCGCTATGCATTCCTGACAAGCCCTGACTCTGTCGCCATTATCAGGGCAAGGGACCGGACTTATACAGATGTCAATGAGATGTTCACCCTTTTTCTCGGGTATGCAAAAGAAGAGATTATCGGTAAGACTTTTACGCAGGTCGCTGCCTGGCAAAACCCTAAAGAACAGAAAGAACTGCTGAGCTCCATTGAGAAAAGGGGGCCGGTTATCAACCAGGAAACCCATTTTATTGACTCTGATGGAGTGGTCAAGACAGGTTTGCTCTCCATCATGACCATGCCCCTGAACCAGGAGCTTCATTTTGTCCTTGCCATACGGAATATTGACGCTCTGCGCAAAGTTGAGGAAGCCCTTGAAAAAAGCGAGGCCCGGTATCGTGAGCTTTTCAACAATATGAGCAGCGGGGTTGCTGTTTTTGAAGCAATAAATGCTGGCAGGGAGTTTGTTTTCATAGACTTCAACCGCACTGCCGAGCGTATTGAAAAGCTGAAGAAAGAAGATATTCTCGGCAGAAATTTCGTTGAGGTTATTCCGTCGGCAGGAAAATATGGATTACCGGAAGTTTTTAGAAGGGTCCTGAAAACAGGAAAGCCGGAATACCACCCCGTGGCTATTTACAAAGACGGTGTACTGCAAATCTGGAAAGAGAACTATGTATACAGGTTGCCATCCGGAGAAATAGTTGATGTCTATGATGACATTACCGAGCGCAAGCATGCTGAAGTGAAACTCTTAATGTATCAGGAAAAACTGCAATCTCTTGCCTCTGAGTTGTCGCTGGTGGAGGAGCGCGAGCGGCGTTCCATCGCCACAGACCTGCATGATCAGATCGGGCAGACGCTCTCTGTCATTAAAATGCGCTGCTTTGAACTGCGCAATAACCTGAAAGAGCCCAATTCACTCCGGCAGATTGATGATATCAGGGAGCTGGTTAAACAGACTATCCAGGACACCCGCACCCTTACCTTTGAATTAAGCCCGCCGGTACTCTATGAATTAGGCCTGGTAGCGGCCATAGACTGGCTGGCAGAGGAGTTTCAACTCAAGCATAACCTGAAGTGTACTGTTGAAAGTGACAAAAAGCCGAAACCATTGAGCCAGGATATAGAAATTGTTCTTTTCCGTTCAGTGCGTGAACTGCTCATAAATATCGTTAAACATGCCGGTGCGAAAAGGGTAAAAATAACCATCCGGGTCAACAAGAAAAATCTTCGCGTCAGGGTTACAGATGACGGCATCGGGTTCAGCCCGCAAACGAAAGTGACCAGGGACTATAAAGACCAGCAGTTCGGGCTCTTTAACATTACCGAAAGAATACGTCACCTTGGCGGCAGCCTGGAGATGGATTCCCAAAAGGGAAAAGGCACCATGGTAACCCTGGTGGCACCTCTGAAATCAACGAACAAGGGCTGAGGTATCAAATGGGTATTCGTGTTCTCATTGCAGACGATCATAAAATCATGCGGGCCGGTCTCCGCTCCCTGCTTGAAAAGCAGGCTGAGTTTGAAATCGTGGCCGAGGCGGAAAATGGCAGAAAGGCAGTGCAAATAGCCCAGGAACAAAAGCCGGACGTGGTTGTTATGGATGTTTCCATGCCGGACCTGAATGGCATCGAAGCCACGACCCAGATCATCGAAAGCCTTCCGGAAACCAGGGTTATTGCCCTGTCAATGCACTCGGACAAGCGCTTCGTCATGGGGATGCTGCGCGCAGGCGCCTCCGGGTACCTCCTGAAAGATTGCGCTTCACAGGAACTTGCCACTGCCATTCACCAGGTGGCAGGCGGCAAAAAGTATTTAAGCCCTGAAATTACCGGGGTGGTTATAGACGATGTTCTGCTTGGGGCCTTGTCAGAGGAGGTTGCGACTGCCACTTCTCCTTTGAGCGCCAGGGAGCGCGAGGTGCTGCAGCTTATTGCCGAAGGCTGGTCTACAAAACAGATTGCCTCCCACCTCTACGTCAGCATAAAAACCATTGAAACCCACCGCAGGCAGATCATGAAAAAACTTGACCTGCATAGCATTGCAGACCTGACAAAGTATGCCATCCGGGAAGGGCTCACCTCTGTAGAGTAAGGATTTGCTGCGTAACAAAGTTATGGAGCTGCATCCATCTCAAAAACCCAATACAAATAATATAAGGTTTTGCGAAGTGCAAAATCAGAGAATCCCTTATGGCTCTTTCATGCACTATCCTGTTAAATGTGTTTCAAATTAACACACTGATATGATATGCAAAAATGGTATGGATGGTTTGCTGTATTAAGGTGCATCGGCCGGCAACTGCAAAATTTGCCCAAGGTGTTACGATGTGGTAGATATGGCACAATTCATTCAACTGTCTCTCAAGGGAGACAAACTTGTAATTGCAACAAGTAATTAAGGTATTGCGAGTGGCGGGCCAGCAAACGAAAAGGAGGTGATAAAGAAAGACGCCCTGCTGCAGCAGTAAATGAAATCTACACTTAACTTGCAAGAATAAGGAGGGGAGCTTTGAGTACAGCAACTGTTTGGTTATTTATTTTTGTTGCCGCATACTGGGCCTACTGCATTTTTTGGGGGATTAAGGGCGCCAGATCGGCCAAGACCGCATCAGACTATTTTATTGCCGGCCGTACGATCCCGATCTGGGTGTTCGTGTTGGCCGCTACCGCAACAAGTTTTTCCGGTTGGACCTTCATGGGGCATCCGGGTCTTGTTTACCGTGACGGTTTCCAGTATGCCTATGCATCGTTTTATACCATCACGATTCCCTTTACCGGCGTTATGTTCCTGAAACGCCAGTGGATCATCGGCAAACGTTTCGGTTTTGTAACCCCCGGAGAGATGTTTTCTGACTACTACGGTTCAGAAGCCATCCGGATCCTTACCGTTATCGTGGCCATGATCTTTTCAGTACCCTATCTCGGTGTACAGCTCCGGGCCTCGGGCTTTCTTTTCAATGTATTGACTGATGGTTTGCTGGGCGTTGAGGCAGGCATGTGGATGCTGTCCATCGTCGTTATCATCTACGTGGCATCCGGCGGCCTTCGGGCTGTTGCCTATGTTGATACCCTACAGTGCCTTCTGCTGGCCTTTGGTATCGCCGTTATCGGTATAATTACCTTAAACGCCGTTGGCGGCTGGGCAGTTCTGAATGAGGGCATCGGCAAACTGACATCACCGGACATTAATGCGGCACTGGGTACTGCAGTTGATCCCAAGAGGACACCGGACGGCTTCAGTCATTACATCGCTATTCCGGGTGTGATCCAGTTTGTTAAGTCAGGGCCATCCGCAGCTGGTGGCGCCTGGACCGGCATCATGTGCCTGACCTACATGTTTGCCCTCATGGGCATTCAGTCAGCCCCGGCTTTCTCCATGTGGTCATTCGCCAACAAAAACCCCAGACCTTTTGCTCCGCAGCAGGTTTGGGCATCCTCAGCCGGTATCGGCTTCATCCTTATTTTCTTCACGGCTATTCAGGGCCTGGGCGGCCACCTTATCGGTGCCGACGCTAATGCACTGACAGCGGGTATTGCCAAGGATGTTCTGCAGATCGGTGGAAACATCATGGAAATGCCGGGTAAGCAGGGCATGATCGTTCCCGCCCTGATCCATCTCATGGCTGATACTGCCCCCTGGCTCGTTGGCCTGCTGGCGGTGTGCGCCCTGGCAGCCATGCAGTCAACCGGCGCTGCCTACATGTCCACTGCCGGCGGTATGCTGACACGCGACCTGTACAAACGCTTCATTAATCCTGAAGCCTCCCATACGACCCAGAAACTGTTCGGCCGTCTCGGCGTTGTTATTATCTGTGGTCTGGCCCTTCTCGTTGCCACCACTTCCAAGGATGCCCTGGTTCTCCTGGGCGGCCTGGCTGTGGCTTACGGCTTCCAGATGTGGCCTGCCCTTATAGGTATCTGCTACGTCCCATTTTTTACCCGCCAGGGTGTCACCATCGGCATGATCCTCGGTCTTGTTGCAGTAACCCTGACCGAGTCCATCGGCCAGACCTGGTTCGGTATCACGGCCTGGGGCCGCTGGCCATGGACCATCCATTCAGCCGGCTGGGGTATTCTTTTTAACCTGGGCGCTTGCATCATAGTCTCTGCAATGACGCAGGGCGGCGATAACAAGGAACACAAGATGAAGTTCCATGACTTCCTGGCTGAAACAGCTTCTGTTCTTCCTGCAAAGCAGGGATTGAAGCCCCTGGCCTGGATTGTTACCATCGTCTGGTTCATTTTTGCCATCGGACCGGGTGCTGTTATCGGCAACACCATCTTCGGCAATCCCAACGATGCCGCCACCTGGATCTTCGGCATTCCTTCCATCTGGGCCTGGCAGATCATCTGGTGGTTTCTTGGCGTTGGCATGATGTGGCTGCTCGCCTACCATATGGGAATGTCCACCATGCCGGAAAAAGACATCGTCGCTCTTGTTGAGGATATCGGTGATGTCAGAAAAGCAAGGCTTGATGTTGACAAGCCGTAACCGTTAACCCATAAATTCTTAGGGACTCCGTGACAACGGGCTTTTGCCCGGAGTCCGGGGTCCCTTTTTTTGAGTTGCATATGCTGACATTCTGGTATGGAGTGACATCCTTTCTCTTTGCCGCCGTGTTGTTTTTTCCGGTGCGTAAACTGCTGCTGGCAATCAACATCAACCGCATCCAGGCAAAAAGCAAGCGGGCGGTGACCGAGGAAGAACTGAAGATATTGAGAAAGAAGGTAAATGTAATTGCCGCCATCATTGCTGTGACCTTTGCCTTTTTCTACAACAAATACATGATGGTGAAATTTTTCAAGCCATAGTGTCAACCATATGAACAAAAAAATAAAATTTGATAAAAGGGCCGCCCCTTATATTATTGGGCTGCTGGTCATCATCGGTCTTATTTTCTACTGGCGGGTCGGGGTTGAAAAAAATCCGGGTGACTATAATGTAAGGACTGGAAACTATCGTCTCGAGGACGGCCAATACGAAGAGGCGGTGCAAGAGTTTTCAGAAGCGTTAAGGAAAAATCCTGACCATGCCATGGCCCGTCTTGGACTTGGCGTGACCTTTATGCAGACGGGAAAAGACAGGGAGGCCCTGCAGGAGTTCAACCTTGTGGTTGAAAAAAATCCTGAGCTGGCTGCTGCTTATGCAAACCGTGGCATTCTTTACGACCGCCAGGGGGAGCATGCAAAGGCCCTTGCTGATTACCGCAAAGCACTGGAACTGGATCCGGAAATTCTTGAAGGACCGGGTTTCCTTTGGCGTTTTATGCGCAATATCGATGAAAAGCCGCCGACCATTAAGGACAGGGCGGACTATCTTGAGGCCGAACTTGCCAAGCCGGAAGGAGAACGGCTGCTTCAAGTCCCCGAAATTGACGAAAAGCAACGAATGTATAAAATTGATGATTGACGTG
>Ga0102955_1000256_pt1 | contig 11695 bp, 10 predicted proteins | sample SalPonF2_A_D1_MG_FD_78512 | JGI IMG/M metagenome (GOLD analysis project Ga0102955, IMG submission 78512) | Salt pond soil microbial communities from South San Francisco under conditions of wetland restoration - Salt Pond MetaG SF2_A_D1_MG ... | reverse complement strand
TGAGAGATATGACCAGATCGCGACCCTATGGTGGCGCATAGCGACGTTGTCTTGCCTAGGGTTAGCACCTAGACAAGACAGCGTATGGGGTTTATGCCTCTTCCAAAGCGAAGCTTGGTAGGGGTTTTTTATTTATCACCATCAATAAGATGAAAAATTGGCCCGTCCTTACTGGAGGGGCCATACCTATATTGCAGCCAACATAGTAAAAATCCCCAAAAATCTTTCCCTCTACGCCCAAAATCAGGAGAAGGACTTTCAATAAATATTCTTGTACACCTCTCAGCCACCCGGCTTGTCTTCCGAAAAATCAGGACATTTTGTTGAGATTAGCTACAAATTAAAATAGAATTGGTGGCGCATTGTAAGTTTTAGATTTTTTCTTTTTCCAGAGGAGGTAACAATGAAAAAGTTGTTTTTATTGGCTGTCGTTTCCCTTTTTCTGTCCACAAATGCATTGGCAAGCTCTTGTGAAGTGCCTAAGTTTTTGAAGGTTGGAGTTAAAATTAAACATTTAGGTATGGTAATTACTGAGGCAACAACTGTCGTTGAAATCGACGAAGATGCATGTTGGTTTAAAGATGATAAAGGAAGGTGGTACAATTTAAGGACTATCGAAGCTCTACAAGTCACAGAATAGCGGTCAAGAAATTATCGCATTCAACAAAGGCCAGCAGGGGTAATCCTTGGTGGCCTTTTCTTGTTTGTCAGGGTATCCAATAATTTAGCATTTCTGCCAGTTTTACACCCAAGAAAGAATGCAGGATTAATAAGACGGTTCCTTCCAGAGAATATACAAAGCGTTATCACCCCAAGCTTCCCCTTGTTTACCTCTTTGTTTACAGCAGTTGCCAGCTCAGGACACTGATCTCTGAATTGTAAGCCGTCACCACAACCAGACGCTGGTCCGGGGTCAGCGCAACGGCCAAAACCTTGTAATATGGGCGGGGGTCCCTGTGGATCATTTTGAAAGACAGGGGTTCAGTCACGTTCGGCGGGTTTCCGGGGCGGATATGCCAGACATAAACAGCATCGCGAGTGGCGGCGGCAATCTGTTCTCCGGTGGGGCTGAAAGCAAGCGGGCCAAGGCACTCGTCAATGGTGTTGTTATCCCTTGATGTAAGGGGGATCAAGGTTGCCAACTCGGGGGAGATGCTACTGTCTGATGCCGTGCCAACCACTATCTCGGAAATCTGCCGACTGTTCCAGAGTGCGAGGTATTGACAGTTGTTGGTAGCCAACCATTCGCCCTTTGGGGAAAAGTGAAAGTTGGCGATGCCGAGTTGGCGAGCAAAATCGTTGCGAGGATCAAGGATGGCCAATCCTTTGCCCGAAGCGTTGAAAACTGCACGCTGAGACGGTTTGTGCCATGCGAGATCCAGAATTGCAGATATAAGAGGTCCCTGTGTCGTCAATTGTTTGAGCTCCAGGCCTTCTGCATCGAAGAAAACTTTTCCCTCCTTGTCACTTTTCGCGACTAAACTCCCCTGCGTAGAAATCTGTATTGTCTGGTCTGCGTTGAGCCCTATCAAGCTAGTGTTATCCTGACCGGCAAACTGTATGTCGTTGATCTCCAGTTTTTCAATCCGGGTTTCTTCAACAAAGCGGTCGGTTGCTCGGTGCAGAACTAAGATTGGATTGCCCGGTTGAGAAATGACCAGTTGTTGGCTGTCAGGCGAAAAAGCAACCCGTGCCATGCCACCAGTCACCCAGCCGGGCTTGGCTGTCTGGACATCATAAATTACCCGGAATTTTTCCAGATCGATCATCCAGACGTGAAGGTCTGTGTCCACTGCCGCCAGCAGTTGACCATCCGGGGAAAGGACCATACTCAGGTGCGCCCCCCCTCCAGTGCCATCATAAAAGCTGGCTTCTTTCAGTTCATGCAAATCATTGAGGTTACGCTCAGGCAATGGCCTGACACCGTGCTCTTGTTTTGTTGGGTCGAGGCAGCCGAGGGCTTGTAACTGCTGTGAGTTGAGGGATGCGACTGAGCATTCAGTCCGCACAACCTCCCCTTGCTCGTCAAAGGCGATCAGAAGGCGGGTTCGATCCTTGGCAAATACGCCACCGACCGGCACCCCTGTGGGGATTGAGGGAACAATCACGAAACGGCGTCCTGCGGTCCATTCGTAAAGCCTGAACCTTGGTGTGTCGAGTAATTCGGGGATACCGAAGCGTTGGCGAACCTCGGCATCGTTTTCGCCCGAAGTGGGAATAGTGACCTTTTTAAGTTCCGGGCCACTATCTGGCAAGGGGATGTAAATACAGCCATAAAGCAGGAATAACGCAGAATAGAGAAACAAATGACGCATAATCAACTTCTGTATTGGCTAATGAAAAGTCAGACGGCCAAATTTACATCGATGCATCTTGTAATTATCAGTATTAAAATTGAGCCAAGCAGAAGTAATAGCATCTGTTCAGCTACAGCCCTTTTTTAGAAAGCATAACGTCACTTGACATCTCAGACGAGATTTTAACCAATAAGTCCCTCAAGGTCGTGCGAACCGGTTCATCGTTGTTTACTCGCCATTCATCCATTGACATCTTCGAGGCACTCGTAAATTGGTAGCTCTTGACAAATACGGGCTCTTGATCGTCTCCTCGCAAGATTTCCAGGTCAGCCGAAGCCCTCAGAAAGAAAGGCTTATTTATCCCAAACCCAAAAGTAGAAAACTTTGTCTTCGCGATTCGTATTTGCCAGCCGGCGTCCGTAGTTTTCGGCTCATTATTTGAGGGTTGTGATCCGGTGGAGAATGCTTCAATCAATTTTTGTTGCAGTAAGGGGACGAGCTGTTGGTCGGGATCAAGTGAGGTCAGAGCGTCTGCCAGCATAGAGCGTTTGGCATCCACGTCCTCCGAGTTCTCGGAAACAATTGCACCAATTGCTGCACAAGTGCCCGCAGATAGAGTAGTTGCTGGAAGAACAGCTATCATGAAACAGATAGGAAAAAGTGGTCCTAAAATTACACAAGCCGGTAAAGTTTGAGCAAATGCTTCGCCTCCACATTGAGTAGCGCCTTCGGCGGCTCCTGAGCCCTTGTCTTCCGGGCCATCAATTTCGATGATCGTGGGTGCAATATCCTCGACGATGTTTGAATAATTGAGGTCGAACTCTTGCGGGATCTTTGGCGTCGGCGTACTGACGCACCCCACAACGTGTGCACAAACAATGACAAGCGGCAATGCGCAAATCATCTTCATCCGATGGTTCCTTTAAGGAGGTTTCTATGATCAGTATCGATTGGCATCAAAATAAAAATCCGGGACCACCTATAGACACGAACTCTTAAAAGAGAAACGATTCTTGGTGTCCCGGGTTTTTGAAGCTCACTATCAGTGCAAGCCCCGAAACTTCCTTATGCACCTGTAACGGCACTTTTCAGTTTTCCAATTAATTAATCATTCTGCCTGTCCTTCCTTAATGTCAAGCAGATTGCCTTTGCATAAATATTATAATAAATTTTGCAATCTAACGTATATAAAAATACCGAGAACCTCGATCATATCGATAGTAGCCTTGATGGTTATCATAGACTCGATTTTCTATCCTTATGAGATCCCCAACAGCCAACCCCCAACCCCAATCTTCAGATATAGGGACAGCAATTCTATTTCCACTCCAAAGGTGATATTCAATGTTGCTGTTTGGTGTAATTCTTATACTTCTTTCAGGACAACCCTCTGGTGTCATCTTTAGAATCCTGTACTCTACATGCTTCCCATCTGAGCTTGTTCCCGGCTCACCTATACTGTTCCATACTATCCAAAATCTTCCCTCGTCAGGTGAAACCTGGATTCCTGTAGGCTCAGGAGGAAAATTAAATCGCGGGACAGTGACAAGCTTGGTCTCTTTACCCTTCTCTGTAGCAGTTTCATATTTAAGAGTGATTTCCCACCTGCCAGTCATCCATCTGGTTTCAGGCTTCAACCAAACCCTGAACCATTGTTCTGCCTCATCTTGGTATTGCCAAACTCCTACACATTCCGGCACCGCTTCAACAAGCGTAACTTCAAAACCTGTGTCTAAATGCTCGGCTGATACATTAATTTTAGTCAAGTCAGCATATTGAACAACTCCTGCTACAACTTGAATGTAAGCACCTGAGTTCCCCTGAGCACCACCACGATGATAAAAAAGGTCTGGATATTCTCTTGCGTCATACCTTACATCTGCAAAAGACAAATACTCTGCACTAGCGACTCCAGATGCTCCCAAAAGTAAAAGGATTACAACCACAATTCGTAAAAGATTCATAGCAACCTCCCTTTTTATTATCTACCCGTTTATAAATACGATTAACCAAAATGTTCATTAATGAGGATTCAATGGTTAATCATGACTTGAGAATGATTATAGCAATCGCAATGTGATACAAATTTCATAAAAAATGGGCTGGCACAAAGAATTTATCTTTGGCAGCCCGGCTATCTCTTGGATGGAAAGAGAGGACAAGACCCGTGGCTTTCCGTCCCCACCTCACGGCAGGTTTGGCTATATCTTGTTAACTTAGATTATCATTCTATTAGTGCGACAATCTTTGTCAAGTAGCTGACTTAATAGGTAATTTGTGTGTTTTAATCATAACTCAAGATAAATAGAATCCTAGTAGCCTAACATCAATTACAATTATAGCTTCTTCTTACAAATCCTTGATTTAGATCGTCAAAAACGGGAAATCGAGAGCAACTCTTAGATACGCTGCAAAAAGAGAAAGGCCCGTCCAATAGGACAGACCTTTTTTGACAATATGTTGGGAAGTGACGATTTAATCTCAAAATGACATATTCTGAACCGTCGTTGAAGTTATCGTGCAGCCTGATACAACTAATTGTAAAGGCACGTCAGCTATTTTGGCGCTGTTTGAACTCACGCCTTGCCTTTTTTGATGGTGCTCCTAAGAGAGAAGGGATTCATTGCACCAGCCTTCTGGAATGGCAATGTCATTTTTCCCCATCGCACAAGGAGAGCCCCCATGAACAATGCAAGTTCGCAAGCGGGTCGCAAGTTTTATATCGTTGGTGGAGGTATTGCCGGGCTGGCCACCGCTGTTTACCTGATTCGTGAAGGGGGTTGCGGCGGGCAAGACATCACCATCTTCGATGGCGCGGATGTCAGCGGAGGAGCTCTCGACGGGTCCGGGTCTGCTGAAGAAGGCTACCTGATCCGCGGCGGGCGGATGCATGAGGAGCATTTCGTCTGTACCTGGGACCTGCTCTCTGCCATTCCATCTCTCGATGACACGGCGATTTCGGTCAAAGAGGAGATTTTTGCGTTTAACCGGCAGGTCGTCTCCGGGTCACACTCACGTCTTCTCAAGAGTGGTGAGAAGATGGACGTCTCTTCTTATGGTCTAAGTAAGCATGACATCGTCGACCTGCTCAAGTTGACGATGAGCTCCGAAAAATCGCTTGGTAATAAAAGCATCGAAGAATGGTTCCCCCCGGAATTTTTCGATACCGTGTACTGGTTTCTGTGGAGCACCACCTTTGCTTTTCAGCGTTGGAGCAGCCTTGCCGAAATGCGTCGCTACGCGGTTCGTTTTATCCACCTTTTGCCTGGCTTCAATCAGTTGAAGGGGATTATGCGGACCTACTACAACCAGTATGATTCGGTGGTTCTGCCGATCGAAACATGGTTAAGAGAGCACGGTGTCAACTTCAAGTTGAGTACACCAGTTGTCGATATCGACTTCGATATCGACGGAACAGACAAGCGTGCCACGGCTCTTCATATACTTAATCCGGAAGGGCATCAAAAAACCACGCTTGCTGAGGCCGACTGCCTGTTTGTCACCTTAGGTTCAATGGTGGAGAGCGCCGCTACTGGCAGCATGACATCGCCGGCACCTTTTCTGCCGAAGAGCGCTGTTGGGTCGTGGGCGCTTTGGAAGCGGATCGCCGCAAAGGATGAGGCGTTCGGCAGACCGCAAATCTTTTGCGATGACCCAAAAAAGTCGAAGTGGATGTCGTTCACTGTGACTTTGAAAGACCACACCTTTTTCGAGTACATGGAGAATTTTACCGGTAACCCTGCGGGGACCGGTGGGCTGGTAACGATAACAGACTCCAACTGGTTTATGTCGGTGGTGCTCGCCCATCAACCACACTTCAGGAACCAGCCCGACAACGTTTTTGTCTTTTGGGGAGATGGTCTGTTGCCGGATGCCCTGGGAAATTTTGTGAAGAAGCCGATGGCAGAGTGCAGCGGTGAGGAGGTCATGTTTGAGCTTTTCTCCCATCTCGGCATCTTGGACATGATGCAGCCCTTGATGCAAAAAATCAGTTGCGTGCCCTGTATGATGCCCTACATCGACAGCCAGTTCATGCCACGCAGCGTCGGTGATCGCCCGCATGTGATTCCTCCTGGCGCCTCCAATTTCGCCTTTCTCGGCCAGTTTGTCGAAGTCCCCAACGATTGCGTATTTACCGTGGAATATTCGGTTCGGTGCGCACAGATGGCAGTCTTCGGACTTCTTGGAGTTGAGCGTGCGGTCTCACCAATCTATCGTGGCGACCACGACATTGGCGTGTTGTTCAATGCCCTGAAAGCATTACAGCGCTGAGGAGCGCCTATCTTGAATAAATTTAAACGCGGATTTAACTCGTAAATGCAAAGGTTGATTAGCATAAGAATTGTAGTCGTGGACAAGACCACAATTAAAAAGCCTCTCAAATATCTTGATTTTAAGAACGAATTTCAAACAGGCAGGTAGCTTGATACTTGCGAGTGGATCCTTACTGTTTATCCTCTCTTGTTGTTTTGAAGTCTCCAAGTTCGCAAAAACATGAAATTCTTATGTCTGCAATGTAGGAAAAGCCCCTGGTCAGAAGATTGAGGGCTTCCGTGTTTTATAAGTTGTGACATTTAGAAAAGATCACCGAGGGACGATCCCAGTTGACCAAATCTAGAGTTTTTATAGGTACAGAACGAATAAACTTTTCAAGCAGCCTTGAGGGCTTCCGATGCGACCTGCCCTTCATCTTTTGCGATTATTTCTTCTGGCTTATGATTTAAAACCTTGGAGTTTGTTTTCCACGAAGGCCTGCTTCCTCCGATATAAGCATTCACAGCAATAACCAACATGGTGAAAATATATGTGATAACGCATGCTACCCAAAACGAGTATTGAACCGTCAGAAATACAATCGCTCCCAACATTGCCAAAATGTAAATAAAAACAAAAGAACGCATACGATCTCTCCATCTGAATAAATAATTTGTGATATTAGTTTAACTACATTTCCTCAAAATAAAAGTAAGCCAGATAAGTTTTGTGTTTATTGGGATGAACCTGACTCGTGTCAAATTCACTCAGGAAGGTTAATTAATTGTTAGCAGACTATTTAATATTTAACAGACGATGTTTTATGCAGGAAGGCTGAAATTTAGAAGGGCTTCAGTTGTTCTAGAAGTCGCGACTAATAAAATGGTCCATCCAGGCAGGGGGGTCTATTGACTCTTATCTAGTGAATCTGCCTGTCTAAGGGTGGTTTAGTAAAGCGCTCAATAAATAACGAGAGTCTATGGTGTTGCTCCATGCTGAGTGATTCGAAACAGAGACTTTTGCGACGAATCGGGACAATGTCGTCGTGCAATTGATAGTCAAACACCTCCTTCACTGGCAAATCCTCGACGATCAATTCATATTCATAATAAAGACTGATTGGCGGAATTTCCGAGGTTTTGATCTTATTACCGAGATAACGGAAAGAGAGACCGCCTTCGCAAATATCAACAATATGGTATGGCAAATCTTGAGGATCTAAGGGTAGGAAAACTAAGGCTCGTTCTTGTGCTTTGAACCTTTGGTCTTTCCTGAAATGTAGATAACAAGAGTAGCTTTTCATTATACATTTTCTTATCGAAGACAATGTATTGTATTTTTTATATGAGGTTTTGAAGAAGATTCCCTAGGGTTGACCTGCCATAAAAAGTCTACGATAGTTGTTAGGTTAGAGGGTTGTTAAAGAGATATATACGGAACAGGCTTACATAGTTAATATCTTACTAATTTTGTCATGTATGTCAATAAAGAAATTAAAAGGCCACCAGGAATCGAACCTTGGTGGCCATAGTTTCGTGTATTGAGTTTACTGGATACTCTTTTTAAATAAGAAACCGTTTCACCTCTCAGAAATCGTGATATTTAAGAAGCTCGTTTTGAGGGTACAGTCATCCAGACCAATGTTTACATGAGAACGACCTTCCCGGGGTAGCCCTTTTCGTCTGAACCCTTTTGTTGATAGTTGTCAAGAACGTCCTTGCTTTTTGTTCAAAAAGGCTAAAGATGTTTTTCAATGGGGAATAGCCCCATGAACCACGAGTTCACGCGACGCCATAAGCTAACCTCCGGATCCGAGTAATAACGAACAGTCTCGCCTTCAATTTCTGTAATCCAAACCAGGCGTTCGGTGCCTGTCTCCGCGTCAGCCTCCAGGACAACCCGATAGCTGTTCTCGGGTAGTATTCCCTCATCCATGTATGTCAGAACCTGGGCTGCCAGTTCAGGACTTTCCACCACGATAACGATCTCCGTGTTGAGTGCTGTGGATCGAGGATCGACGTTGAACGAACCGATCACGACAACTTCCCCGTCGGCGACAAAAGCTTTGGTGTGCAGACTCGCCTTGGAGCGACCGGCCACTAGCGACCAGTTGCGCTTGACAGATCTCGCATCTGGTCGAAGTTCATAGAGTTCCAATCCATTTCTGATCAGGTCACGGCGGTATTTTGCATAACCGGCATGCGCCGCAGCGACATCATTGGTTGCCAAAGAATTGGTCAGCAAACGCTGTCGAATGCCCTTTTCCTTGTTTATGCGCGTTCTTTCCACACCCTCGGGGCCCGGGACCACATATGCCGCCTCAATTATAACTTCACGGTCTTTTTCTTTACCGAGCAGAATCAATTGGTCGGCGACTTCTTCCTCCTTGGCTTCAGGCTTGTCAGCTTCGTCATAAATGATTTTCGCAGTGGCCCAGATGAAGTCCTCACGGAAATCTTTCAACTTTGCCATAACGTCATCGGGGGTGGTGTCGATGGGATAAGGGTAGTCCTCAAGCTCTTCCACCCAAAGGTAGAGGTTCGATTTTTTCTCCTGGAGATCCTGTTCAGACAACCTCTCCTCAACAACAGAGCTTATGGGCACGGCGAATTCACTGTTCCAGAATTGGTCGAAACTTGTGGATACATCCTGTACCACTGGCCCAACGATTGCCAGATCCAGATCCCGGAAATTGGAAGCTGCATCAACCCCGAAATAATTATTGCCGATGTTACGCCCGCCGACGATGGCCATGGCATTGTCAACAATGAACGCCTTGTTGTGCATGCGATGATTGAGTCGCTCGAGACTGAATAAAAATTCGAGGAGTTGGAATCTGCGATTCGCAAAGGGATTGTACAGTCGGATCTCGATATTGGGGTGGTCATCCATCTGCGAGAATTTGAAATCCGTATCCTTGGTCGTGAGATGGTCGAGCAGCATGCGTACCCGAACACCCCGGTCGGCGGCGCGTAGAAGCCGTTCAGCAATGATGCGACCGGAAGTGTCCGCATCCCAGATGTAATACTGGACATCGATGGTCTTCTCGGCCTGGTTGGACAGACCGGCACGGGTACGAAACCCCCATTCGCCTGTGGGAACAAGAAGAACTCCAGATTTGCCCGGGTGAGCCTTCAGCTCGGGCTGGAAGAATCTGCCCAGTTCAGTTTGTTCCGGATTCTCAAGAGCCGCAGAAGGGGTGCGATCATAATCAAAAGGGAGAGTTGTTGCGCAACCGGCAATCAACAGACCGGCAGAGAACAGCAGAATTCGACGGAAAGACCGGCGTCTTAAGCCGCAGTTATTGATGAATGAGCCCATGTGTTCCGCTCTTCCAGTTAAGGGGTTGAACCAACAACCCTTATTATAGAGACTTCTCCCGTCAGAGTTCTGATTGTGCGGGCAGCAATTTAAATTTTGCTTACTGATGTCGATTTCTGTAGTTTCCCAATTCCCTGAAAAGCCATTGTTCGGTGGTTTGCTCTTCTCCCTCACAGCGTATCAGATATTGTTTCCCCGAGAGGCTGCTGCGTGACGCTATCTTACCGATAAAGCCCTCGGTGGTTTTTATCCGCCATTTCACAGACTCATATTTACTGGCAATATGATCACGGGCTTCCAGAGCGCTATACTCCTTGCCGTTTCGAACATAGGTACAATCCGACTGAGCCATAAACTCCAACAGGTGATTGATTTCGTCACTTTTGTCAGCATAGACAATCCCAGTGTCAAGAAGCAGGATTGTGCTCACAATGCAGATTAAAAGAAGCGGTCCGGACAGCATTTTCATTGGACCAACTCCGCTGTTTTCGTTTCGACAACACGGAACTGCGCTGAGATTGGGTTGTGGTCAGAAGACAACACCTGAGGGGACGCATGGGACAGTGGAACGAGCCCCCGATAAAAAATGTGATCCACGTTGCCGCCGAACCTGATGGATGAGCTTGAACTTTCATATTCCAATCGTATCAACGAGAGTTCATCGGCCATTGCATTCATTACCTTTGTTCTTTCTTGACTCCAATTGTTAAAATCACCGACCACAAGGAGGGGGCCGCTGTGCTTGGAGAGAATCTGCTGCATTTCTTCAAGTTGTTTTTTGTATGAGTCTGTTCCCAAGGTAAAGTTGATGCCATGAATATTGGCGACCAGAAGAGTACTTGATGTGCCAGAAAGAGGGTAACTGTTGATTAATATCGTTTTGGGCACTCTGATCCATGGTTCAATATGCCGCAGTCCGAAACTGTCCAGTGGCGGGGTTTTTGATGCCATCATCACCCCGGTTTCAACCCCTTTGTAAACAAAGGCATTATTTAACCACCAGCACAGGTCACGATCATTCAGTATCTCCAGAAGCTTTTCATTGAGGGAGGCTTCCTGCAGCAGGACTATATCCTGGCCTTCACTCAGGCGAAGAAGATCTTCATCCCAGTTTTCTTCCTGCCCTTTATAGATATTCCAGTTAAGGATGGAAAAACTTTCTGAGTTTAGATGTGATGGAGGGAGATAAAACGGCGAGCTGCTCGATATAAGTGGTTGGTTACCAGGGGAGGCAATCGTCTGCGTTTCCTGTTGCTCGCAACCCTTCTGTATTAGCTGGGTTTGTTGTGGGATAGACACACAACCGGCATTGAACATCGCAAGAAGCAGCATGAACAGGGAGAGGGTTTTCAACTGGGTGATGAAGGTCCAGCTTCTTGCCGTCATAAAAGTCTATTATTCGATTGGGATAAGCTGTAAAAGATTGCCCGCAAAAAGAATTTTGTTCCTAAAGGCTATCATCGACAAAATTAAAGAGCTTTTCGTCCACCGAAGCTCAGGTCACGTTGGTCTCTTTCCACTTCTACCTCATAGAGCAAAACCAAGTCAAATCCCAAGCATTGTGGAGAGCCCTTTGTCACCCAAGTTGGGGGAGGAGGTCATTTCTATCAAACTGCCCCCCATTCATCCCCCTCTGCAATCGGCCCTAAGGACCGGACCTGGACCAGACTTTTCAACTGACCTCTCACAAATCTTGATTTATAAGAAGGATTATCTGACTAGATGCATGCATGGGTAGAAGGAGGCTAGAGTTTACTGTTTATCCTCTCGCATTGTTTTCGTACTACTGAATTGCCCGAAATGCGAAATTACTGCAAACCCTG
>Ga0102955_1000255_pt1 | contig 11750 bp, 8 predicted proteins | sample SalPonF2_A_D1_MG_FD_78512 | JGI IMG/M metagenome (GOLD analysis project Ga0102955, IMG submission 78512) | Salt pond soil microbial communities from South San Francisco under conditions of wetland restoration - Salt Pond MetaG SF2_A_D1_MG ... | reverse complement strand
GGATCGCCGGGGCGATCGCGGATGCGGCTATGCGGGTCACGCGCGGCGAGCTCGATACGCAATTCCCGGTGGACATCTTTCAAACCGGCTCCGGGACCAGTTCCAACATGAATGCAAACGAGGTAATAGCGCGCCTCGCAAGCGATGCCCTGGGCCAACAGATTCATGCCAACGACCACGTCAATATGTGCCAGAGCAGCAACGACGTGATACCGACGACCATACACGTCGCCGCGATGTTGTCCTGGAGTGAGCGTCTCGGTCCGGCGCTGGGGCGGCTGTCCGCGGCGCTGGCCAGGCACGAGTCGCAGTTCGCAGATATCGTCAAGACCGGGCGCACCCATCTGATGGACGCATTGCCATTGACGCTGGGGCAGGAGATATCGGCGTGGCGCAGCCAGGTCGATGCCTGTGCGGCGCGCCTGCACGATTGTCTGCCGCGGCTGCGGCAGCTCGCGCTGGGAGCGACGGCGGTGGGCACCGGCGCCAATGCCGATCCGCGATTCGCGAAAACGGCCACGTCCTTCATGGCACGGCAGACAGGCATCGACTTTTGTGTCAGCGACAACGCGTTTGCAAGCCTCGCCGGGCAAGATACGGCAGTCGAATTATCGGGCCATTTGCGAACGCTTGCCGTTGCGCTAACCAAGCTCTGCAACGATTTGCGCTGGATGAACAGCGGGCCGCTGACCGGATTGGCGGAGCTTGGCCTGCCGGAACTGCAGCCCGGCAGCAGCATCATGCCGGGTAAAGTGAATCCGGTGATTCCCGAGGCGGTGGCGATGGTCTGCGCCCAGGTCATCGGCAATGACGTGACGATAACCGTCGCCGGCCAGTCCGGTAATTTCCAGTTGAATGTCATGCTTCCGGTCATTGCGGCAAATCTGGAGCAGAGCATGGAGTTGCTGGCGAATGGTTGCGATGCGCTGGCGGAGAATGCCATTGCCGGGCTGGCACCCAATCGAGAGCGTCTCGCCCAGCAGGTTTCACGAAACCCAATACTGGCGACAGCGTTGAACCCGCTGATCGGTTATGACCGAGCGGCCGAGATCGCAAAACGTGCCTATCGCGAGAAACGAGCGGTTTTCGATGTCGCTCGCGAGATGACCGAAATCGACGATAACGAACTTCGGCGCCTGCTCGATCCGCTTCGAATGACGCGCAACGAAGAGTAGGCTGCAGCATGGCTATCAGCCTCGTCAAATCTCCTGTTCTGGTTAAATGAGATGAAATATAGTTGCTACGGAACAATATCTTGAGAGCATTTATTGAGAATAAACTTCAGGATACTGCGCCGCCCGATGATCCCCATGCCGTCGTGCCTTTCAACACCCCCGGGGACCTTCCCGCGATCCTGCGGCTACTCGGTCGCAGGCGCCTCACGCCGGCGGCGGTCCTGGTTCCGGTCGTCGAGCGGCCGGACGGACTTACGGTCCTGCTGACGCAGCGCGCTGAGACCCTCAAGCACCACCCCGGGCAGATCAGTTTTCCCGGTGGCCGAATTGAACAAAGCGATGCCGATACGGCGGCAGCGGCGAAGCGCGAGGCGTTCGAGGAGATCGGACTGGATCCGGGCTTTGTAGAGGTCCGCGGCTACCTCGACAACTACCTGACGATCACCGGGTACACGGTGACACCGGTTGTGGGATTTGTCCGGCCCGGATTCTCCGTGCAACCGGATCAGGTCGAGGTAACAGAAGCGTTCGAAGTGCCCCTCGAGTTTCTGATGAACCCGGCCAATCACGTGCGCCGACAACGGACCGTCTTTGATCGTGCAGTGGCCGTCTACGAGATTCGATACGGTGAACGCAACATCTGGGGCGCGACCGCGGGGATGCTAATAAATATGTACGAAAAGATATTTAAATTATAAACTTATGAAAACAATACAGGATTTACTTGAAATAATGGCTCGGCTTCGCGATCCGCAAAAAGGCTGTCCGTGGGATCGTGAACAGGATTTCGCGAGCATCGCCCCGTACACGATAGAAGAGGCCTACGAGGTTGCGGATGCCATAGACCGCGGCGACACCGGAGCCCTGCGTGACGAACTGGGCGACTTGTTGTTCCAGGTGGTTTATCACGCGCAAATGGCCCGCGAAGCGGGAAGTTTCGAATTCGATGACGTCGTCGAGGCTATTTGCGACAAGATGGTCAGGCGCCACCCTCACGTGTTTGGAGGGGCAGACGTCGGCGATGCGCAGGCACAGACCCGGGCATGGGAAGCTCACAAGCAGGCAGAACGCGGCGACCGGGCGGAGCACGGTGTGCTCGAAGGCGTGCCGCTGGCAATTCCGGCGCTCGCTCGCGCTGCCAAGCTCGGCAAGCGTGCCTCGAGAGTCGGATTTGACTGGCCGGATGTCACGGGCGTGGTGGCGAAGATCAGGGAAGAGATCGACGAGCTGGAGCGGGAACTGGACGGGATGGACCCGGTGCGCCTCGGCGACGAAGTCGGCGATCTGCTGTTTGCTGCGGTAAATCTCGCCCGTCATTTGCAGGTCGATCCGGAGGAGGCTCTGCGGCGCGCCAACCGGCGCTTCGAACAGCGATTCAATTATGTTGAATCAAGCGTTAGCGCAAACGGTGAGAGCATCGAAGAGGTGGGGATCGATGCGCTGGAAGCGCTTTGGATCAAGGCAAAATCCAGCGGTCTCTGAATTCTCGTAGCGGTTCAGTTTGTGTTCAGTGTCGGGCGCTTAGTCTGGTGTCAAGCCGGAATGACCGGCGGGCGAAAGCCAGGCTACGAGGAGGCACTACCATGATTCGCAAATTGACCACTGTCGCATTGGGCGCGCTTGTTTTGACTGCCAGCGCGGCAGCCCAGGCGGATAACCGCGGAAAACGCGGCAATCACGATTACGACTATGCCCGGGTCACCGAGGTCGTCCCGATCGTTTCCTATGTCGAAGTGCGGCGACCGCATCGTGAGTGTTGGGATGATGTCGTCTACTACGAAGAACCGCGTCGCCGCAGTACCGCAGGTTCGACGATTGTCGGTGGCATCGTCGGTGGCGTGATCGGACGCCAGTTCGGCGATGGCCGTGGCCGTGACGCGATGACTGTGGTCGGTACGCTTGTCGGCTCGGCGATTGGTCATGACGCCGCCGTCAAGCGCCAGCGCCGTGACGGTTACGAGGTGCGGTCGCGCACCGTGGAACGCTGTCAGACCAGCTACACCCTCGATCATGAGGAGCGCATAGACGGTTACAACGTGACGTATCGCTACCATGGCCGCAGTTTTACGACTCGCACCGATAATCATCCCGGTGAGCGTATCCGGGTGCGGGTATCCGTAACGCCGATCGTGGATCGGCGTGAAGCCTGATGCACGGGCCGGCAGGCGGGAATCGGGGGCGCGGATTGCGTCCGAACCGGGCACGGGCGAGAATCTGAGCCGTGAATACACGACAGCCCTTGAAAATACTGATTCCCTGCCTGCTGGTCGCCTGCCTGGTTGCGACCGATGCGGTTGCGCTGACGCGTTCCGGACCACCGGCGCCGGTTTCCCTGGCTGAGCCGAGTGGCTGGGCCCGGGTCCTGAAAGACGGCGTATCCCTCGACGAGGCCGTGTCGATAGTGCGCAAACGGTATGGTGGCCGCGTTATCAACGCCAGGACCCGCAACGACAACGGGCGCAGGGTCCACGTAATCAAAATTCTCAGCGATGAGGGCCGGGTACGCGAAGTACGGGTCGATGCGGACAGCGGTAACCTGATGTAAGGGGAATACCCATGAGATTGCTGGTTGTCGAAGACGAACAGGCGTTGCGCTCGACGCTCGCCGAGCAGTTCGCGGATCAGGGCTTTATTGTCGATGCGGCTGGTGATGGCGTCGAGGGTCTGTACTTTGCGACCGAGTACCCGATCGATCTTGCAATCGTCGATCTCGGTCTGCCGGAGCTGCCGGGTATGGAGTTGATCCGGCGCATGCGCGCGGCGGGCAAGACCTGCCCGGTTTTGATCCTGACAGCGCGCGGGCAATGGCAGGAAAAAGTCGAGGGACTGCAGGCCGGTGCCGACGACTACGTAGTCAAGCCGTTTCATTTCGAAGAAGTCCTGGCGCGGGTCCAGGCATTGCTGCGCCGTTCCGGGGGCTGGGCCGATGCAGTATTGCGTTCCGGCACCGTCAGCCTCGATACCCGCAGCCAGCAGGTCAGCGTTGGCGGTGAAAACGTGGATCTGACCAGTTTCGAATATCGCATGCTCGAATGCCTGATGCTCAGCGCGGGCAAGGTGATGTCGAAAGCGGAGTTGACCGATCGGCTCTATAACCAGGACTTCGAGCGGGACAGCAATACTATTGAGGTATTTATCCGGCGCCTGCGCAAGAAACTGGATCCCGACAACATGTTGCAACCCATCGAGACTTTGCGTGGCCGCGGTTATCGCTGGAACCTCGAAAAGAGTGCCTGACCGGCGCCGCCATGTACTCGCTCAATAATCGCCTTCTGACCGCGGCGAGCGCGTTGTTGCTTGCATTCTTTGCTCTAACGGTGCTGGCGCTGGATGCGGCATTCAAGGACACGGGATTGCGAGGCATGGAGGATGTTCTCGATGCCCGCATAATTACCCTGCTTGCCGTTGCCGAACCCGGCGAGGGCGATTCCCTGGTGATACCGCCGGACCTGCCGGAGGCGCGCCTGTCGCACCCCGGATCGGGGTTGTATGCGCGGCTGACCGATGGCGCCGGCCGGGAAATCTGGCGTTCTCCGTCTTCGGTGGGGTCGAGCGTCGATTACGGTCCGCTTCCGGCGGTGGGTGAGCATTACACGCAGGAGTCGCGACTGGGGCAGGATGCAAAAGTCCTGACCCACAGTTTTGCGATCGAATGGGAATTTGCTGACGGTACGGTGCGTCCGTTTGTGTTTGCCGTTGCCGAAAGCCTGGACAGCTACTACGCGCAGATTGGCAGGTTCCGGCAGCAGATGATGGGCTGGTTTCTGCTGCTGTGGTTGTTGATGTTGCTGGCACTGGCGCTTCTTTTGCGTTGGGGCCTGCGCCCGGTGCGGCGCATCGCCACGGAGATAGTGGCGGTTGAGCAGGGCGCGCGTGACGACCTCGGAACGGGTTACCCGCGCGAGCTCGAAGGCGTACGCCGCAATATGAACGGTTTGATTGCAAGCCAGCGCGACCGGTTGCGCCGGTATCGGGATGCCCTGGGCGATCTCGCGCACAGCCTCAAGACTCCTCTGGCGATCCTTCGTAGCCAGACCGAAAGTTCGCGCGAACCCGATTTCACCGTGTTGCGCGACCAGGTCAGCAGGATGGACGAAATCGTCAGCTACCAGCTAAAGCGCGCGGCGGCGGCCGGGCGTGGCGGTCTCGGCGAGAAACCGCTCGACGTGGGCGAGGTGCTGGCGGGACTGCAAGGCGCGCTCGGCAAGGTCTATGCCGATAAAAACATCGGGATCAAGGTCGAGCTGGAAGGCAAACCGTTGTTTTTTGGCGATCGCGGCGATCTCACCGAGATTGTCGGGAATTTGCTGGATAACGCCTGCAAGTGGTGTACCGCCGAAGTACGGATCGAAGCGTCGTCGCTCGATGAAGCGGAGACCAATCGCAAACGCGGCTTGAGGCTTCTGATTGACGATGACGGACCGGGTGTCGCGGCGGAGCTCGAAGCGAAGATACTCGAGCGCGGTGGCCGCGCGAGCAGCGATGTCGAAGGTCAGGGAATCGGGCTGGCGGTAGTGCGCGAGATCGTCGCCGGCTACCGCGGCAACGTCGGTTTTTCGCGCTCACCTCTGGGAGGCGCCCGAGTGACCGTGACCCTGCCTGGCGGAGCCTGAAGCGCTTGAAAAAGCAGGACGGGACAATGCCAGCGCAGTCGCGAGATGATGAAGCAGCGGCGCCTGCTCCGATGTGCCGTGATCGCCACTCGGTTGCGAGGCTCGAACAGCGCATCGCGCGGCGCGAATCGGCCGGCCGGCCGGTCGCTCGCGAGCGCGAAGAACTGCAGCGACTGCTGCGGTTGTCGGCGCAAGCCTTCGAGCATCGTCGCGCGGCCGTCCCGAAAATCACCTACCCCTCCGAATTGCCGATTGCCGCGCGGCACGAGGAACTTGGGACAATGATTGCGGCCAATCAGGTGGTGATCGTTTGCGGCGAAACGGGCTCCGGGAAAAGCACCCAGCTGCCCAAAATCTGTCTCGATCTCGGGCTCGGCGTGAGCGGCATGATCGGGCACACGCAGCCGCGCCGGATCGCGGCAAGGGCGGTTGCGGCCAGGGTAGCCGAGGAAACCGGTATGACCCTCGGCAAGGGTGTCGGGTTCAAGCTGCGATTCAGCGATCAGACCGATGCTTCGACGCTGGTCAAAGTCATGACCGATGGCATCCTGCTGGCGGAAATGCAGCGCGAACGCCTGTTCGAAAGCTACGACACCTTGATAATCGACGAGGCGCACGAACGCAGTCTCAACATCGACTTCCTGCTGGGATACCTGCGCAGGATTTTGCCGCAACGCCCGGATCTGAAGCTGATAATCACGTCTGCGACGATCGATATCGACAAGTTCTCGCAACATTTCGACAACGCGCCGGTGATGGAGATCAGCGGGCGCAGCTATCCGGTCGAGATACGTTACCGCGATGAAAGTCACGACGGGGACGGGGCCGACCTCGCCGACCGAATTGTCGCGGCGTTGGCCGGGTTGCCGCGCGACGATGCGCTGGTGTTCCTGCCCGGAGAGCGCGACATTCGTGATACCGCCGAGAGGCTGCGGCGCGCGGGAGAAAGCGACAGTGAGATTTTGCCGTTGTTCGCGCGGTTGTCCGCGGCGGAACAGGCGCGGGTGTTCAAGTCCGGACCCGCGAGGCGCATCGTGCTGGCGACCAACGTGGCAGAGACGTCGTTGACCGTGCCGGGAATACGATTCGTTATTGACAGCGGACTGGCGCGCCACAGCCGCTACAGTTATCGCAGCAAGATACAGCGGCTGCCCGTCGAGCCAATCTCACAATCCAGCGCCGCGCAAAGAGCCGGTCGTTGCGGCAGGGTCCGCGCGGGTATCTGTATCCGGCTGTACAGCGAAGAGGACTTCGAGCAAAGACCGGAATTTACCGATGCGGAGATCCTGCGGACCAACCTCGCCTCGGTAATACTGCGAATGGCGGATCTCGGTCTCGGCCAGATCGATGAATTTCCGTTCATCGATGCGCCGGACCCGAGGTTTGTTCGTGACGGTTATCGCCTGCTGCGCGAATTGCAGGCCGTGGATGCGAGCGGAAAAATCACGCGGCTCGGGCGCAAGCTCGCAAGGTTTCCGGTCGACCCGATGCTTGCGCGGATCATTCTGGCGGGGGCGAGCGGGCAGGCACTGCGGGAAGTGCTGACTATTGTCGCAGCGTTGTCGATAAGGGATCCACGCGAGCGCCCCGCGGAAAAGGCGCAGGAGGCCGATCGTCTCCAGGCAGAGTTCGACGACCCGCGCTCGGATTTCGTTGGCCTGCTGGACTTGTGGCGTGAATGGAGCAAGGTTCGCAAAGAGCGTTCGGGGAGCCAGCAACGCAAGTGGTGCAGCGAACGTTTCATTTCATTTCTGCGAATGCGCGAGTGGGCCGATATTCACCAGCAGTTGCGGGTTCAGGCCCGCGACCTCGGATTGCAACTCAACGCCGAGCCGGCTTCGTACGAGCAATTGCACACGGCATTGCTGAGCGGATTTGTCGGCCATATCGGCAAACTCGACGAGGATAAGATTTACAATGGCCCGCGCTCGACTCGATTCCGGATTTTTCCGGGGTCGGGGCTCGCAGCCAGACCGCCGGCCTGGGTCATGGCGGCAAGCCTGGTTGAGACATCGCGGGTCTATGCCCGGCCGGCGGCCAGTGTTGCCCCGGAGTGGATAGAACGCGCGGCGGCGCATCTCGTGACCCGTACATACAGCGAGCCTCACTGGCAGGCCCGTCCCGGGCGCGTCGTCGCGACCGAGACGGTGACCCTTTACGGTCTTATCCTTGTGGCCGGACGCCGTGTTGCTTTCGGGCGCATCGACCCGGGCCGGGCCAGAGACATGTTTATCGAAGCGGCGCTGGTCCGGGATGATTCTCCACTCAAAGAAAAATTCCTTGACGAAAACCGGGCACTGATCGCGCGGATTGCGGATATCGAGGCACGCGAGCGCGCCGGCCGTCACCTCGTCGACGAGGCCAGAATCGCGGCGTTCTTCGACGCACGGATCCCGCGGGATGTCGTCGATGTGGCCGGGTTTCGCCGGTGGTGGAAAAAAGCCGCAAAACAGAATCCCCGTCTGCTTTGTCTGGCCGAGTCCGATGTGGTTGACGATCCCGCGCAACTCGAATTCGACCACGACCTTTTTCCCGCGGTCATCGAACTTGGCGGTGCGACGATTCCGGTGACATACCGGTTTGAGCCGGGCAGCGAAAACGATGGCCCGGTCCTGCATGTTCCGCTACCGGCACTGGCCCAGATAAACGAGATCGAAATGGCATGGCTGGTGCCTGGCATGTTGCGTGAGAAGATTGTCGCCTGGTTACGCGGGTTGCCCAAAAGGCTGCGGCGCAATTTTGTTCCGGTCCCGGATTTTGCCGACGCCTGCCTGCCGCGACTCAAAACGCGCGACGGCGATTTGCGTCAGGCTCTTTGCCGCGAACTGGAAAGCATGACCGGCGTGGCACTCGACCCAGCCGCGTTCGACGAATTAGCGCTGCCGCAGCATCTGCGGTTCTACATCCAGGTGGAAGATGAAAAGGGCAGGGTGGTTGCAGGCGGGCGCGACCTGGCCGGGCTGAGGTCGAAGTTGAGCGATCTGCCGCGCGCGATCGCAGCGCCGGACGACAGTGCAGGGTGGCAGCGCAGTGGCGTGACACAATGGGACTTCGGTGCGATTCCGGCGCATTTGTCGGTGCGTCACGGCGGCCACGATCTGCGCCTGTTTCCGGCGCTTCGCGATCGCGGCGACAGCGTTGAGCTGTGTCTCGAGGAATCGGCCGACGCGGCGCAACGGGTCACCCATGACGGCGTTTTGCGCCTGTTCATACTGAAAATGCCGCGTGAATATCGCCAGCTCAGAAAGGAATTTATCGGCGATCGCGCCCTGCAACTCGGCTGTCTCGTCTTGCAATCGTCGATGCCGATGGACCAGGTATTTGCCGAGCGTGCGTTCGAACTCGCGTTTCTGCCCGAGGATCTCCCCGCAATTCGAGACGCCGATGGTTTCGACGCCCGCCTGCGCGCCGGCAGGGGCGACGTGTTCCCGGTCGCGCTGGATTTACGGCGTGCGCTGGCGGCCGCGATCGCCGGGTTGCAGCAGGTCAGGGAGCGGCTTGACGCGCTTGCCGAGCGTGGCTTCGCCGATACCGTCGACGACATACGAACCCAGACTGATGGTCTTTTTGCGGCAGGATTTCTGCGCGCCGTTTCGGTGCGTCGCCTCGAACACTACGAGCGCTACCTGACGGCCGCTCTGTGGAGGCTCGAAAAACTCGAGGAGGATCCGCGCCGTGACTACCGCCGGCTCGATGAGATTCGACCCTTTCAGCAGGCGCTGGAGGAGTTGCTCGCTCTGGATGAACCCTACCGCTCGCTGGATGCGGTTCGCAGCTACGCCTGGTTGCTTCAGGAATACCGCGTATCCGTGTTTGCCCAGCACCTTGGCACCGCCGAGCCGGCATCGGCGAAACGCCTGCGACGCCAGTGGCGGGAAGTCCGGAAAGCGCTGGCCGCGGCCGGTGCGGTCACGGCGCTGCTCGACGCACTCACCCCTCCGTGACGTCGGTGCCGGGGTCCGATGCCGGCGCGACGCCGGGTTTTGAGAGCATCGGGCTGATGACATCCATCGGCAACGGAAAGACGATCGTCGAACTCTTGTCGCCGGCGATTTCGGTAAGAGTCTGCAAGTAACGCAGTTGCAGCGCCTTCGGATCCACGGCCAGCTTCTGCGCGGCTTTGACCAGCGCCGCTGCGGCCTGCTCCTCGCCCTCGGCGTGAATGATTTTCGCGCGCCGGGTGCGTTCGGCCTCGGCTTGCTTGGCAATCGCGCGGATCATGCTCTCGTCGAGATCGACATGTTTGATCTCGACATTCGATACCTTGATGCCCCAGGCATCGGTGCTCTGGTCGAGTATCCGCTGGACATCCGAATTGAGCCGGTCACGCTGCGACAACATCTCGTCGAGTTCGTGCTGACCCAGCACCGAGCGCAACGTCGTCTGCGCCAGCTGGCTGGTCGCCTCGAGAAAATTTTCCACCTGGATTATCGCCTTTTCCGGATCGACCACGCGGAAATAGACGACGGCATTGACCTTGACCGATACGTTGTCGCGCGAAATCACATCCTGGGTCGGGACATCCATTACGATTACTCGCAGATCGACCTTTGTCATCGTCTGCAATACCGGGATGACCAGGATCAGTCCGGGGCCCTTTACCTTGTAAAAGCGGCCGAGCTGGAAGATCACACCGCGTTCGTATTCCTTGAGGATCTTGATCGCGCTGAACAGCACGCCAAGAACAAGCACAACAGCAACAATGCCAAAATCGAACATAGTGATTTAGCCCTCTTCGTTGTATCGCTCGACGACCAGTGTCAGACCATCCAAATCAAGCACTCGTACTTTCTCCCCGGCCTGCAACGGTGTTGCGGCGCGGGCGTTCCAAAGTTCGCTGTGCACCCACACAGAGCCGGTTTCGGCAATATCGGTGCGTGCTTCGCCAATGTCGCCAATCATCTCTTCGCGCCCGGTCACGACAGGCGCCCGGCGCGCCCTGATTGCGACGGCCAGTATCGCGAAAACCAGCAGCCCGCCGGCCAGGGCCATTGAGAAAATCAGACTGAGCGAAATTGAGAAGCCGGGTACGTCCGTATCGATCAGGATAACCGACCCGATAACGAATGCGATCACGCCGCCGATGCCGAGCGCGCCAAAACTCGGTGCAAACAACTCGGCTATCATCAACACCACGCCGAGTGCGATCAGCGCGAGTCCGGCGTAATTGACGGGTAACAACTGCAACGCATAGGCGGCGAGCAGCAGGCAGATCGCGCCGACGACACCCGGCACGATGGCGCCCGGGTTGTAGCCCTCGAATATCAGGCCGTAAATGCCGACCAGCAGCAGCAGATACGCGATGCTGGGGTTGGTAATCACTGACAACAGCCGGGTGCGCCAGTCCGGCAGCTGGCGCTCGATCGTGAGCCCCGCAGTAGCCAGCGTAACCGGGCCGAACTCGGTTGTGACGGTCCGCCCGTCTATGGCTTCCAGTAATCCGGGAATATCGTTACTGATTACCTCGATTACGCCGAGTTCGAGGGCTGCCTCGGCCGACAGACTCTCACCCTTGCTGACCGCGGTCTCGGCCCATTCGGCATTGCGGTCCCTGAGTTCCGCGAGGCTGCGGATATACGCGATTGCGTCATTGATCGCCTTGCGTTTTTGCGCCGATCCCGGGTCCGGCGCCGCATCGTCGTCGGTTTCTTCGCCGGGTTTGTCGGGCCCGGAGCCGGGCCCGCCGCCGATTGGCACCGGCGTAGCCGCGCCAAGGTTGGTGGCCGGTGCCATTGCGGCAATGTGGCTTGCGTAAAGAATATAGGTGCCCGCGCTCGCTGCCCTGGAGCCCGATGGGTAAACAAAGGTTGCGACAGGTACCGGTGACGCCAGAATCGCCTTGATGATGTCGCGCATCGACGAGTCGAGCCCGCCCGGCGTGTCGAGCACGATTACTATCAGCTCGGCGTCGCGCTCAGCGGCTGACTCGATGCCGCGTCGCAGGTAACCGCTGGTGGCGGGG
>Ga0102955_1000249_pt1 | contig 11858 bp, 10 predicted proteins | sample SalPonF2_A_D1_MG_FD_78512 | JGI IMG/M metagenome (GOLD analysis project Ga0102955, IMG submission 78512) | Salt pond soil microbial communities from South San Francisco under conditions of wetland restoration - Salt Pond MetaG SF2_A_D1_MG ... | reverse complement strand
TGATTTATTTATGTATGGAAGATGATGAGGTCTGGCAAAAGTCTCTTGGATTTGTTCCTTCAGATTACGGCGGTTTATCGAAAATTCTGGATAAAAGTGCTGAAAAACACTGTGGTTTAGATACAAGTTAGTGTCCATCTACTTAAAAAAAATGACGCGAAAACATTTTCTGTATTTACAGCTTGTCTTATTATCGGTTTTGTTATTCAGCCGAACCGCATTCGCACAGGAATGGAACACGGTTAACTGGGTAAATGACGGAGATACCATTGTACTCAGTGATGGCCGACATGTGCGTTATATCGGCATAAACGCGCCCGAAATTGCCCATGACAATCACAAATCAGAAGCATTTGGATATGCGGCAAAAAAATTCAATCAATCACTGCTTCGATCAAAAAAGGTGAGATTGGAATTCGACAAAGAAAAGTATGACCGTTATGGTCGATTACTGGCATACATTTTTTTATTAGACGGTACTTTTATAAATAAAAAAATGATAAAAAAAGGTTACGCTTATGTACTGCACCGAAGACCGAATGTGAAATACGATGGCGTATTATTAAAGGCCCAAAGAGATGCTATGTCTGCTGAACAAGGGATGTGGCGTAATCGAAATGATAAAACGGGCGAAGAATATTTGGGAACTGAACGATCGAAACGGTTTCATTTGAGGACATGTCCGTATGGGAAAAAAATAAAAAAAAGAAACAGGATCTTTTTTACAAGAAAATGGGACGCATTTTGGTCTGGTTTTGCACCCTGCAAACGATGTATGAAAGGCGGGTATTAGGTTCGCTCAAAAATAAATTCACATTTTCGCATCTCAGATAGGGCCATCTTTGGCTGCTGCTAAATTGCAAAATCCTCAAAAGCAAACCCCAAGAATTGAAAGTCCGCCAGATTCACCGAAATACGGGGGCGGAAATGGCGGGCTTTCAAAATTGGCTATTCTTTGGCTTTGTTTATTTCTGCTACAATTTTTTGTGAGATTTGAGCAGGAACTTCGTCGTAATGTGAAAATTCCATGGTAAATAAACCCCGGCCTCCGGTAATTGAGTTTAAATCAGGAGCATAGGTTAAAAATTCGGACATGGGCACCTGTGCTTTAATCACCTGGTTTTTACCCTTGCTGTCCATACCAAGGACTCGGCCACGCCTGCTGTTAAGATCTCCCATGATGTCACCCATATATTCATCCGGAGTAATAACTGAGACATTCATAATCGGTTCCAAAAGAACAGCGCCGGCATCTGCGGCGGCCTTTCTGAAAGCGAGAGAACCTGCGATTTTAAATGCCATTTCAGATGAATCTACAGCATGAAAAGAGCCGTCGTCGAGTATAACTTTAAAATCGACACACGGGAACCCGGTAAGAATCCCTTTTTGAGACGATTCGATGACACCCTTTTCCACAGCCGGTATATACTGTCTGGGAATAGCACCGCCAACAATCTTATTTTCGAACTCAAAACCTTTTCCTCTGGGAAGCGGTTCTATCTGAATCCAACAGTCACCAAACTGACCATGGCCTCCGGTCTGCTTTTTATGTTTTCCCTGGACCCTGACTTTCTTGGTAATGGTCTCTTTATAGGGGACTTTAGGTGAATCCAACTGGACCTCAACGTTGAATTTTCTTTTGAGTTTTTCAGTCGTAACTTCAATATGAACCTGTCCACGGCCGGATAACAGAATCTGCTTTGTTTCGGAATTGCGTGTAAGCTGTAGGGACATATCTTCTTCCAATAGTTTTGATAAGGAGATGAATACTTTGTCCTCATCCCCTTTTGACTTGGCTTTTACGGCAAATGAAATCAAAGGCGGAAGGGGATCTGCGCATTTAAATTTAACCTTTTGGCTACTATTGCAAATGGTATCACCGGTGGTTGTCTCTTTTAGTTTGGCTACCGCAACAATTGCGCCTGGACCGGCCTTGGTAATTTGCTTTTGTTCTTTTCCGGCAAGCCTTAACAGTTGGTTATATCTCTCACTTGTGTCTTTATTAACGTTGAAGAAATTTCCGTCCGCCCCAAGTGTCCCTGAAACAATCCTGAATATTGAAAGACGTCCGGCAAATGGATCGGCAACAGTTTTGAAAACAAAACCAGAGAAGGGCGCATCGGGATCAGGACGACATTCTATTTCGCCATCTCCGGAAGCATCAGCAGCGATCCAGGAGCCTCGATCCATCGGTGAAGGCATGCAATGAACAATGAAATCCTGCAAGAGATCGACACCGATATTTTTTGTAACCGACCCACAAAGAACAGGAACAAATGAGCGCGACAAGATTCCTTTTTTTAAAGCAACCATTATCTCATCATCTGACAACGGTTCTCCTTCAAGATACCTTTCCAGAAGCTCGTCATCTGACTCGACAACATTTTCCACAAGAGCCTCTCGCTCTTCTGAAACCATATCTTGCATATCTGAGGGGATGTCGATTTTCGTTGCTTTGCCTTTGGCATCATAGGTGTAAGCTTTCATGCTGATCAGGTCGATGATTCCGCTAAAGGTAGCTTCGGATCCTATCGGGATCTGTATGATCATCGGTTTCGGCTCAAAACAGTCGGTAGCATCTTTGAAAGCGCGCATAAAATCCGCACGCTCCCTATCGAGTTTGTTGATAAAAATAATACATGGCAAATTAAATGCTTCAGCAAAATCCCAGGCTTGTTCGGTTTGAACTTTTACTCCGTCTACGGCATCCACTACAATAACCGCGCTGTCGGCAGCCTGCATACAGCTCTTTGTGTCCGAAAAGAAATTTTGATCACCGGGTGTATCAATGAGGCTAACGGTATGTTTTTTCCAGTTGAATTGATGGAATCCGCTGCTCAAGCTGGAGTTGCGTTTAAGTTCTTCCGGCTCAAAGTCCATTGCAGTGTTGCCGTCTTCAACGCGGCCAATTCTGTTAATGATACCTGCATTGAAAAGCATTGTTTCGGCCAGAGAAGTTTTACCCGCACCGCCGTGGGATGCAAAAGCAATGTTCCTTAAACTTTCTATTGTTTCGGCCATTTAATCTCCTCTCTTCTAAAATTTAAAAAGTGTGGACTTAGATACATAACAACTCAATTTTCCCACTCGTATATGGCACCATATATTTTATTTTAATACCCCATATGACGCTTTATTGATGTAACCGAAAATAAACGGTGCGAGATTTGAGCAATAATCCTAAAACTAGAATTTTTATAGGTTTATTTATAAAAAATCAAGCTCAACCTTCATATTTTAATGAAATGAAAAACTCTCGGTTTCCTTTGGGTCCCAATATAGGAGAGGGGATAACCCATTCGCTGAAAAGATGCTTTTTTACAAAAAATTCAGAAAGATTTTCGATAACTTGAGTATGAAGAACCGGGTCACGTACCACGCCACCTTTTCCTACATTCTTTTTCCCAACCTCAAATTGGGGTTTAATCAACGCCAGAATTCCGGCACTTTTTTTCATAAATTTTAATATCTCGGGAACAACCTTTTTCAGGGAAATAAAGGAAACGTCTATGGTCACAAGATCTACGAGTTGCGGAAGGGTTTCAAGCTGCATGTGTCGTATGTTCATTCGTTCGATAACAACAACTCGAGGATTCTGCCTCAATTTCCAAGCCAGCTGTCCGTAACCGACATCTACAGCATACACACGGCCTGCACCATGTTGTAAAAGACAGTCAGTGAAACCGCCCGTGGATGCGCCCACATCAAGACACACAAAACCGTTGATATTGATTCCCAGGGTATGAAGCGCTTTTTCGAGTTTAACGCCACCTCTGCTAACATAGGGATGATCATCCCCTTGAAGAACAATATCGTCATCTGGGAAAACGAGTGTGCCGGATTTATCCACAATATGGTTGTTAACCAGAACTTTCCCAGCCATAATAAGAGCTTGAGCGCGTTGGCGACTGTGCACAAGCCCTTTTTCTACCACGACCCGATCGAGTCTTTTTTTACCTGCAGACATCAGGCATCATTCATCAGCTTTTTCGCTGCATTGAATATAGCAGAGGCATCAACACCATATTTAGACCTGAGAAACTCCTGAGCACCATGTTCAACAAAGGTATCCGGTATTCCGATACATTTCAAACGAAACCCTGTTATCTCCTGATCAGCCAGACATTCCAAAACCGCACTTCCAAATCCTCCCTGGCGAACATTCTCTTCAACGGTGATTATTCGCGGTATTTTTCTGCAAAGAGACCCTATTAACTCAGCATCAAGTGGTTTTACAAAACGACAATTTACAACCGTCGCAAAAATATTATGCTCTTTGAGCATACCATGAGCGGAAAGTGCTTCGTTAACTGACCGACCGATGGCGAAGATAACAACATCATCTCCTTTTTTAATCACTTCCCCCTTGCCGATGGGTATGGGGACATCTTGATTTTCCACTTTTTCATCCTCAGCGGTTCCCCTGGGATATCGAATCGCAATGGGGCCATCATGGGCGATAGCCGTGGTCAGCATTCTGCAAAGTTCATTTTGATCCTTGGGTGCCATGACCACCATGTTGGGAAGACTTCTAAGATAAGATAAATCAAAAACACCATTATGGGTTGCTCCATCCTCACCGACAATTCCACCGCGGTCCACTGCAAAAATAACGGGAACGGCCTCAATACACACGTCATGTAATATCTGGTCATAGGCGCGCTGCAAAAACGTTGAATATATGGCCACTACAGGCCTAAATCCTTCCGTTGCTAATCCTGCTGCAAAAGTTACAGCGTGCTGCTCAGCGATTCCCACATCAAAAAAACGATCCGGATAGGCATGTGCAAAATCCGAGAGGCCTGTACCTTCGGGCATTGCAGCAGTCACCGCGATGATTCTAACGTCTTCTGAGGCCATTTTGAGCAACGCTTGTCCAAAAACATGAGTATATGTCGGAATCGTACAATCTTCTTTTACACTTTCTCCAGTATCAGGATCAAAGCATCCAACACCATGAAAATATACTGGATTTTTTTCAGAAGGTGGGTATCCTTTGCCTTTTGTCGTCGTTACATGGAGAAGTACTGGTTCCTTTAGACATTTAACATTATTTAGAATATCAATGAGATGATCAAGTTTATGGCCGTTTATAGGACCAAAATATTCAAAATTAAAGGCTTCAAACAACATTCCAGGAGTTATAAACGTTTTAAAGGATTCTTTGGAACGCTTTGCAAATTGATAGATATCGTCTCCAAATTTCGGTAAAGATTTAAGAAAGTCTCCCACTTCCTTTTTAAAATCCTGTAAATATTTTGCTGAAAATGCGCGGCTCAATAAAGAAGATACAGCACCTACATTGTGTGCAATGGACATATCATTGTCGTTAAGTATAACGAGAATATTTTTATTAATGTCTCCTGCCTGATTAAGGCCTTCATAGGCAAGCCCTGCAGTCATAGAGCCGTCTCCTATAACGGCGATAACCTTTGAATTATCATTTTTTAAACGTTTGGCACATGCAATTCCAAGCCCTGCAGAAATTGAAGTGCTGCTGTGGCCGGTTGAAAATGCATCATAGGGGCTTTCACTCATACGTGTAAACCCGCATATTCCATTATACTGACGTAGGGTGTGAAACCGTTCTCTTCTTCCTGTAAGCAGCTTATGCGCATAAGACTGGTGTCCAACATCCCATATAATTTTATCATCGGGTGCGTCAAAGACATAGTGGATGGCAATGGCCAGTTCAACAGCGCCCAGACTTGGTGCAAGATGGCCGCCATTTTTAGATACCACGTCGATAATAATCTTCCGAATTTCTGATGCAAGAATCGGCAGATCGTTTTTAGACATCTCTTTTAAATCTTTAGGAGAATTAATTTTTTCAAGAAAGCTCAACGTTTTATGATCCCTTATTTTTTTCTATCAACGATATAATATGCAATAGCCCGGAGAGGATGAGCTTTGTTATCAAAATAATCAAGTGCTTTCAAGCCATTGTTTACAAGTTTTTTCGCGAATTGCTTTGATTGCTCTATTCCAAGAAGAGCAGGGTAGGTGCTTTTACTTCGTGCTCGATCCGAACCCACATCTTTTCCCATAACATTTGGATCACCTTCAACGTCCAATAAATCATCGGTGATCTGAAATGCAAGCCCAATATTTTTTGCATAAATTTTAAGCTGTTGGATCTGATCGAAGCTTCCTTGACCTAAAATTGCGCCAACAGTTACGGATGCTTCAATCAGAGCACCTGTTTTTAAGGCATGCATGTTCTCGAGGTCTTCTAAACTAAGCAAGTGGCCTTCGGCGGCCATGTCCTGCATCTGTCCTTCAATCATTCCCTTATATCCGGCAGCTGCCGACAGAGTCTGTATAACTTTCATCCAATTTAAAACGAGATTTTCTTGGAGAAACTCAGTTGATGAAAGAACCTCAAAAGCCAGGGTCAGCAGAGCATCTCCAGCCAGAATCGCTGTAGCTTCATCAAAGGCCACATGACAGGTTGGCTGCCCCCTTCGTATTTCGTCGTTGTCCATTGCAGGAAGGTCATCATGGATTAGCGAATAGGTGTGAATCATTTCAAGAGCACAGGCAGCTCTGATTACATCTTGGCTCTGTCCTCCAACTGTTTCGGCAGCAGCCACACATAAAACCGGTCTTATCCGTTTTCCGCCCGCCATAAGCGAATATTTCATGGCTTTTACAATTTTACCTGAATTATTCGCGAATATTGAATCAAGCGTTTCGTTGATTTGCTTTCTTTTAGAAGAAAGGTATGACTTCAGATCAAAACTATTCATCATCAGACTCGGTGTCCGAGATAAACGGTTTGTCAAATACACGATCGTTCTGGTCCTTTAGCAGAATGGTAATCCTTTTTTCAGTTTCATCGAGTTTTTCAGAACAAAATTTGGACAGCCGAACACCTTCTTCAAACTTTTTTATCGCTTTTTCAAGCGGCAGATCAGTGGATTCAAGCTCTTGAACAATTTTTTCAAGTTTATTCATCGCTTTTTCAAAGGTCTGATTGGCCATGATGTTATTTCCTTTTTACCGAGCAAATAAATGCACCCCCGGCAACCATTACTTCAAGATCCTGACCAATGGACACATCTTGGGGATCTCTAATAACAGCGGCATCCGGGATGGTTCTGGTGATACTATATCCCCTTGCCAGAATAGCCTCAGGGCTTAGAGTGTGGAGCTTTGCTTCAAGCTCTCGTAATCTTGACTGTTTTTTACTTAATAATATTTTTATATATACGTTGATGTTAGAATTCTTTATATCAAGTTTATCTTTAAGTAATTTTATCTGTATTGAGGGATTATTGGAAAAAAGTCTCTCGATACGCCACCAAAGTCGTTCATGATGTTTTAGAAAGCTATTTTTAAACGATCTGTTAAGTCGACCCAGCATGTCATCGGTTCTAAGCCTTAAGTCTACTATTTTTCTGTTGGGATGAACCAGTCGATTTGACATTCCCTTTAAAACAGTTTGCAGATGTCCGAAATAGCGTAAAAAGCGGGTTGTCAAAACTTCTGAAAGTTCCTCACATTTACGATTAAGATCTTTCTTCAGAGGAACTGCAATTTCAGCGGCAGCAGATGGCGTTGGTGCTCGAAAGTCCGCAACAAAATCTGTTATGCTAAAATCGGTTTCATGACCAACTGCTGAAATTATCGGAATCTTAGAAGAAAAAACAGCTCTGGCAACATCCTCTGAATTGAACGCATGAAAATCTTCCAATGAACCACCGCCTCTTGCCAAAATTGCTACATCTGAATCACATCGGTCATTTATCATCTCGATGGCGGATATAATCTCGTCTTCAGCACCATATCCCTGTACTTTGACGGGGACAATTTCAAGATAAAGGTTTGAGAAACGACGATCGATAATATTTAAAATGTCGTGCACAACAGCTCCGGTGGGTGAAGTAATGATACTGATTTTTCCAGGTAAAAAGGGTAGGGGCTTTTTGTGTTTCTCATCAAACAACCCTTCATCTGCAAGACGTTTTTTTAGCTGTTCAAAGGCCAGTTGGATGGCGCCTGTACCTTTTGGTTCAAGATACTCAAAAATAATCTGATATGTTCCACGAGGCTCATAAACACTGATTCTGCCAAGCCCTATAATACTTATCCCGTCTACAGGCTTAAATTTTAAATTCCGATTTTGATTTCTAAACATAACCGCATTGATCTGAGCATGTTCATCTTTGACCGTAAAATAAAAATGGCCGGAAGCCGGAATATTAAAATTCGATATTTCACCGTAAATCCATATAAATGGATAGGTTTTTTCAAGTATATCTTTAATATCTGAAGTGAGCTCTGAGACAGCGTAGATTCGACGTTGATCTGTATTTGAGGGGCCCATGTAATGGATACTGGGGTATGAATTCATTAAGTTTTAATATTTTCTTTTAATAATTTGCATTTATTTGGGAAACCATCAATTTAACAACTTGGTTTAGAAAGAAGATGATTATCACAGTTGATCATGCCATTCAACATAAAACCTGAAACTACGCCATAAGCAGGTTTCGCTTTTGAAGGGGTAAAAACATAGGGTGTTTATATTTTACCACCTTATAATGTCTGATAAGATATATTATGTAAACTTTTAGGTGTCTCATGATTGTTGGTCGAAGGCAAAAGCGAATAGCCTCTTTCCACTATTTATATGAAATAATAATCCTAACCCAGACAAGCCGGAAAAGTTACAAGTGACTAAAGTTTGAAGTGATCTAAAGTTAAGGAGTCGCTACTCTCCGGCTTTTTATATTATATTAAATTGACGGGAACACCTTAACTTTAGGCATTTTAGATCACTTTAGGCACTTTACACTCAATGAATTTAGCTAATTTTTTGCCACAAAAAACACAAAATTCACAATTAAGGTACTAATGACATCTTTTTAACATCTCACGCAAATACGGCACAATATAAATATCTTCATGTGGCATGTTGCTGATACAAGATAAAAGGATCTCGTTTTTATCATTGATCGAACTGTGCTTATCCATGATAAAAAGTTTCTTTCCTTGCACTTTACATAGGCCACTTTTTACTTTTATTCCGGTTTTTCGAAAATTATGTTCTACCACCGAAATATTTAATTTTTCAGCAAGTTCTTTAAGATCTTGATATAACTGATCAGGGTTCATTGCGATAATAGACGGTTTTAATCTTGCAATACGATATTTGTGTGTTATATATATCTCGAATTGTCGGAAATAACATCTGACATGTTTTCAAACAGAATGATATTGAGTAAATGTTATTAATATCAGGAGGTTAAAATGCAATCTATTCCGCTTAATAAAGCGCGGGCCCAAATCCGGGTCAACGAGTTTATTCGAAGCGTCTACAATTGGATGGCCATCGGTCTCGGACTAACGGGTGTTGTCGCATTTTATGTATCAAACAGCGAAACCCTATTAAAACTGATCTTTGGAAATCAGCTCATTTTTTTTGGATTGATCATCGGTGAACTTATTCTTGTCTTTACCATCAGCGCCAGAGTTCACAAAATGCAGGCTTCAACCGCAACCTCTTTGTTTGTGCTGTATGCGGCATTAAACGGAGCAACGATTTCAGCAATATTTCTTATCTATACAAGATCTTCAATAACCTCAACATTTTTTATCTGTGCAGCGACATTTATTGTATCCAGTATTTACGGTATGGTCACTAAACGTGATCTGACATCCATGGGACAGTTCATGTTTATGGGGCTCATCGGCATTGTGATTGCATCGGTCGTAAACCTATTTGTACGCAGTTCCGGTATGAGTTTGATCGTCAGTTATATCGGTGTTGTCGTTTTTGTGGGTCTAACGGCCTATGATACACAGAAGCTCAGAACCATGGCGCTGTCACAACCGGACAACCTTGACAGCGGAACCGTCAGAAAGGGTGCAATATTAGGTGCTCTGACGTTGTATCTTGATTTTATAAACTTGTTTCTTATGCTGCTTCGTATTTTAGGCAATAGAGACTAGAAGTGGTTACAAAACCTCCTCTGGGATTCAATCTCTGCGTTGGACTGGTACGCCCAATCCTCGAAATATTCCCGATATTACTGCGGTTGGCCGTTCCAGTCCGTCTTGATCTTGAACCCAATTGAACATTTTGAAACCACTTATATTTTTTGGTTGATGGGTTATCTTCCAACCTCCGACTTCTGATCTCTGGTCTTTTTTCCTCTTTCCTAATTCCTCTTTCCTCTTTCCTATATTTTTCCGATATTTTTCTTTATCACATCAGCCAATTCTTGGCAGTAAATTCTGGTTTTATCTGTGCTCGGTCCTTCAACCATGACCCTGCATATCGGTTCGGTGCCTGAATAACGCACCAGTACCCTGCCCTCATTATCCAGACGTCGTTCCACCGATGTAATCGCATCTTTTATCTCAGGTACGGTCTCTATAACAGGTTTATGGCTCACTTCGACATTTATGAGGATCTGTGGAAATACGGTCATTATTTTTCGAAGCTCTGACAATGGTTTTGATTCTGCTTTTATAATTTCAAGCAGCCTTAAGGCTGTAAGAATACCATCGCCAGTGCTATGATGGTCTAAAAAAATCATATGACCGGAGTCTTCACCTCCTAATACCGATCCTGAAGAAATCATTTTTTCAACAACACGACGATCCCCCACTTCTGATACAATATGTTCTATGCCCATTTCTGTTAAGGCAAGGCGAAGACCCAAATTGCTCATGACTGTACTGACCACACAATTCCCTTTAAGGGTCCCAGCTTGTTTCATGTATCTTGCACAAATCGCAATAATCTGGTCGCCGGTTGCAATACCCCCTTTTTCATCCACAGCCACAAGCCTGTCTCCATCTCCGTCAAAAGCAAGACCGATATCAGCCCCTTTATTTACAACATTTTTTCTCAGCACTTCCGGATTCTGGGATCCACAGCTATCATTGATATTCTTTCCATCAGGACGGACAAACAGCGCATCAACCTCTGCGCCAAGAATGGTCAAAAGTTCCGGCGCCACGTCAAACGTCGCTCCGTTTGAACAGTCCATTATTATTTTCAGTCCTTTAAAATAATTCTTTCCCGGAACGGTGTGCTTCAGGAAATTCGCATAACTTTTTCCGGAGTCGGCTATAGTATAGACACGGCCGGTATCCTGAATCCCCTTTGTCGATAGATTCAGGTTTTCATTCAAAACAAGCTGTTCAATTTCAGCCTCCTTTTCATCAGAAAGCTTAAAGCCGTCGCCTTTAAATATTTTTATGCCATTGTCGTAAAATGGGTTATGGGATGCAGATATTACAATGCCGGCATTTGCGCCTGTTGAGGCGGTTATATAAGCAATTCCAGGTGTGGGAAGTATTCCAGCAAGATAAACATCAACTCCCATGGCGCATACTCCTGATGCTATGGCATGCTCCAGCATATCGCCGGAAAGCCGGGTATCTTTCCCGATGACAATTTTTGATCGCTCATTGTGTCCCTTGAAAATTGACGCCACAGCTCTTCCAACCTTCATGGCCAATTCGGATGTCATTGGATATTCATTGGCAACGCCGCGTATCCCGTCTGTGCCGAACAACTTGTTCATAAGCACCTCAATTTATTATTATTACATTGAAAAAAGGATAAGGGAAACCGCGGATGAACACGAATAAACACAAATTAAAATAATAATATTTATGTTCATTTGCGTCCATTTGCGGTTATCTATTTTCTAATTCCTATTTTCTAAAAAGTCAGTATCATTCAGCTTTTAAAAGATGGGATAATTTTTAGAACACCATCGACAATGTGATCGACAATGCTTTGAAGCCATCGGGTTCCGTGTTTTTTATCTTCGCTTCTAAGTTCTGAAATTACAGAAATATAATCATTTCCAGAATTTAAAATACCAAGGTGAATC
>Ga0102955_1000247_pt1 | contig 11976 bp, 10 predicted proteins | sample SalPonF2_A_D1_MG_FD_78512 | JGI IMG/M metagenome (GOLD analysis project Ga0102955, IMG submission 78512) | Salt pond soil microbial communities from South San Francisco under conditions of wetland restoration - Salt Pond MetaG SF2_A_D1_MG ... | reverse complement strand
CTACGGGCGCAGAAACTTTTTGTCGTACTACCGGCGTCCCTGCCGTGGTGCGAGCGGCGGGATTATACGCCTGCCCCGCCATCCCTGGCTGGGCGTTCGGACCACTGCGTTCGTCTTTTGACGAACGGTCGGTCCTCACCCAGCCGGGCCGTGGGCCCTACGGGTTGTTGTGTTCCAGCGCCGTCAGGTCTTCGATGACCTCGATGACCTTGTCGTAACTCTTGGTCATGCTTCCCGCGGTCTTGTACTTGCCGTTTATCGCGACGAACGGAACCGAGGTGATCTTCAGGCGTTGCGCGGCAGTGGCGCCTTTCTTCAGCTTGCCTTCCACCGCAAACGACTTGAAAGTGCCGCGGAATTTCTCGCGTTCCACGCCGTGCGAGGCGAAGAAGTCCTCGAGCTCGCTCTCGGTCGACAACATGTTGCGGTTGATGTGAATCTCCTCGAACATCGGCAAATGCGTTTTGTCGAGTACGCCGAGAATGTCTGCCGTGTAATAGGCTCGCGCATGCAAGACCGCGACATCGTTGAACATCACCGGCACGCGCTGCACCTTCACATAGGATGGCTTGTCGGCGATGTAGTTATTCATGTGCGGTTCGAAATTGAAACAGTGCGGGCACGTGTACATGAAGAATTCGAGCACTTCGACTTCGCCCGGCCCGGCGCTGGTGGGCTGCGCCGGCTTGACGACTTCGTAGTCCCGGCCGGCAACGAATTTCGATTTTGCGGCCGCAGCGGTTCCGGCCTGCGCCAGTACGATCTCGCTCTGGCTGCCGGTCTCGGCCGCTACTTCCTCACCGGCTTCGACCACATCCTCGGCCTGCGCTTCCGTGGTCGGCGCGGTTACCGCCTGAGGCGCCTGGGCCTGAGGCGCACTTACCACCGGCGCCGGCTCCGGCTGCATGTCACTGTCGTCGGCACTACAGGCGTACAACGGCAGCAACGCCGCGACGGCCCAGAATTTCACCAGTCTCATTTCGTCTGTTCTCCTTACTTTCTTCCCTACGGCGATAGGTAGCCGCTAGGAGCTTCATCACGCAGGCCCTGGATATAGGCGGCCACCGCGGTAATCTGCTCTTCGCTCATTGCAGCTGCCACGTTGCGCATCATCTGGTTCATGTCTGATTTGCGCTCCCCTGCCGCGTAAGCGCGCAACTGGGCGGCAATATAGGTCGCGTGCTGACCCTGGATCGACGGGTAATTTGCCGCCGGGTTGCCGCGGCCCGAAGGCCCGTGACAGGCCGCGCAAGCGGTAATACCGCTATCGCGGTCACCGCCGCGGTAGAGCCGCTCGCCAAGCGCGGCAAGCTCCGGGTTGGTCGTGCCGCCCTTGCTCGCCTGGGCCGCGTAATAGGCGGCAAGATCCGCGATATCTTCGTCGCTCAGGTTCATCGCTTGCGGCGACATCAGCGCGTTCTGACGCGCGCCGTCGCGAAACGCAGTGAGCTGCGATTGCAGATAGGACTGATGCTGGCCCGCGATGCTCGGCCATTCAGGATTGACGCTGTTGCCGTCGGGCCCGTGGCAGGCAGCGCAGGTTACCGATTTGCTCTGGCCCGCTTCGACCGAGCCGGCCGCCAGCGCGTTTGTGCTGACGCCCAGGATCAGTAAAAGGGGGGCGAGGATTCTGCTCATTAGCCGAAACTCCGCTTGATGACGCTCTTGTAGTGGCGCCGGCTGCGGCGGTATTGTCTCCCGGCCGCCGGCACGAAAGGCGAATTGTACACGACACGGACGCTGCGCCGTAACCGTAAACGATGGCTATTATCCGACCCCGATGTCCCTGTATCCCGATGTTCATTTCATAAAGAGCGCGCCGCGACCGGCGGATTTCGTCGCGGACGAGGGTGTCGAGGTCGCATTTGCCGGCCGCTCCAACGCCGGAAAATCCTCGGCGCTGAACTTGCTGGTGCAACGCCGGGCGCTCGCCCGCACGAGCAAAACGCCCGGGCGCACCCAGATGATCAACTTTTTTCACCTGCGCGAAGGTGCGCGGCTGGTGGATTTGCCCGGTTATGGCTATGCCAGGGTCCCGGACAGAGTCAAACGTCAGTGGCACGACCTGATGGGCGGCTATTTCGACCGGCGTGGGTCGCTGAGCGGGTTGTTCCTGATAATGGACTGCCGGCACCCGATGACACGCTTCGATGAGCAGATGCTGGCGCTGGCGAGCGCGGTCCAGTGCCCGGTTCACGTGTTGTTGACCAAGGCGGACAAGCTGAGCCGGGGCAAGGCCGCGAGTGCATTGCTGGGGGTGCGTAAGGAGCTGGGAGGCCGCGCAAGCGCGCAACTTTTCTCCGCCACCAAGGGTACGGGGGCCGACGAGGCGCGTGACTGCCTTGAGCAAATGCTTGATTCAGAATAAAAAAAACCCCGGTGTCTGCCTAGGGGTACGACACCGGGGCAAGCTACCCGGTTCTGGGGAATCCGGGAGCTGGCCCGCTCAGGGAGGGTAGCGGGCGAGCGACGCCAATTCGCTCCCAGATTTAGAGTCAGTCTTGGCGGCCAAGTTCCCCCAGCCGCGGGGATCGCCCTGCGGGCCACGGTTTCAGTGGGTTTCGCGGCCGGCTGCGGCAATTGCGGATTGGCTGACCGGGGGTGCGCACAAGACAATATCGCTCAAACATCGCGGCGCTCCACATCCGCAATCGGGTGATGGATAGTGCCAGGAGGACCCGTCATGGGAACCACCGCACAAACTCTGGGCGGTATGCCCGGCGATCGTTCTCTCGAAAATGTATTGCGCAATTTCGAGCCGGATGCCGAAGCACGGCAGCCGGTAAGCGTCCAGCGGGCGCTTCATATTGCGCGACATCTGCAAAGCCGTGCGATGCAGCTGCAGGTTCCTGCCGAGAAACGCCAGCAACGCGAGCTCGAGCGGATGATGGAAATGCCGCACGACAAGGCGACCCTGATGCAGATGACAGATCAGGCTTTGCGTGCAAAACGCCCGCTGCGCGCCGCCGATCAGCTTATCCATCTGTTCGATGTGCAGGGCATCCCGCGCTTTTTTTCCACGCTCGACCGGACTTTGCTGAAGGGATTTCAGTCGTTTGGGCGCTATCTCCCCGGTGTCGCGGTTCCGGTGATGCGCGAGAAAATGCGCGACGAGACGGCAAACGTGATTCTGCCTGCCGAGGCGGACGTCTTGTTGCCGCATCTGCAGGCGCGCTCGGCGGCCGGACTAAGGATGAATGTCAATTTCCTCGGCGAAGCCCTGCTTGGCGAAGAGGCAGCTGAAGCACGGTTGCAGACCTACCTCGAGGCGCTGCAAAAACCGGAAATCGAGTGCATCTCGGTCAAGATATCGACGATTTTCTCGCAGATCTCATCGCTCGCATGGGAAGACACGGTCGATGTCCTTAGCGACCGCTTGGAGTTGCTCTATCGCGAGGCGGCGCGGATGCGTTACCGCCGCCCGGACGGAACGGAGATTCCGAAATTCGTTTATCTCGACATGGAAGAATACCGCGACATGGGCGTAACCGCGGCCGCGTTCATGCGCACGCTGGATCGCCCCGGGCTGGAACAGGTGGGTGCCGGCATCGCGTTGCAGGCTTACCTGCCGGACGCATGGCATGTGCAGCGCGAAATCAACGCCTGGGCGCGCAAACGAGTAGTGGCCGGTGGCGCTCCGGTAACGATCCGGTTGGTCAAGGGCGCCAATCTTGAAATGGAAAAGGTCGACGCGAGCCTGCATGGCTGGGCCCTTGCGCCTTATGCCAGCAAGCTGGAAGTCGATGCGAACTACCGGCGCATGCTCCACGAGGCAATGGAGCCAGCGAATTTGACGGCGGTGAGGATCGGGCTTGCGTCGCACAACCTGTTCGAGCTCGCCTACGGCCTGGTTCTGGCCTGGGAGCGTAACGCGCTCGACAAGATCCAGTTCGAGATGCTCGAAGGTATGGCCAATCATCAGCGCCGGGCGCTGACCGAGCTTGCCGGCGACATGCTGCTGTACGCACCCGCCACCCGGCGCGAACACTTCATCCATGCGATCGGCTACCTGGTGCGTCGCCTCGACGAGAATACCGGCCCGGATAATTTCCTCCGCCATGCGTTCAAGCTCGAGGTCGGAACCGAGCAGTGGCGCGACCTCGAATCCCAATTCCTTGCCGCATTCGACCTGATCCCGGATCTGAACGCGCTGCCGCGGCGGCGCCAGGACCGTAACAAACCTGTCGCACAGCCAGCGCCGGCGGAACCGCGGCTGGAAGATTTCCAGAACGAGCCGGATACCGACTTTGCGCTGCCCCGGAACCTGCAATGGGGGCGCGACCTGATTGCTGAATGGGAAGTGCGGACCCAGGTACCGGTGGAAATTCCGCTGGTCGTTGGCGGCGAGGAAATCCGCGATGGGCGCACCAGCAAGGACTGCCTTGATCCGTCGCGCCCCAACGTCGTGGTCGCCCGATACATGGAGGCAAGTCAGGAGGATCTCGACACGGCAATCGCAACCGCGACTGCGGACCCGAAGGGTTGGCGCACTATGGTGCCGCGTGACCGCGCCGACCTGCTGGCAAAGGTCGCCGCCGAGTTGCGCAGTGCCCGCTCGACGCTGATGGGCGTGGCGCTGGCCGATGGAGGCAAGACGCTGCTGGAATCCGATCCCGAAGTATCCGAAGCCGTGGATTTTGTCGATTACTATCGCCGCGCGGCACTGTATTTTCAGACCCGGGCCGGCGTCGAAGCAGAGCCAAAGGGGGTTGTCGCGGTAATTCCGCCGTGGAACTTCCCGATCGCGATTCCCTGCGGTGGCATTGCCGCAGCCCTGGCCGCGGGCAACTGCGTGATCCTCAAGCCCGCCTCGGACACCGTCTACACGGCCTACGAACTGTGCCGCGTGTTCTGGCGGGCTGGTGTACCGCGCGAGGTTCTGCAGTTCATGCCGTGCGCCGGCTCCGGGGTTGGCGCACGTCTCGCCGCACACCCGTCGGTCGACGCGGTAATCCTGACCGGCGGCACTGACACCGCGCTGAAAATGCTCGCCGCGCGACCCGATATGAACCTGCTAGCCGAGACCGGCGGCAAGGACGCGACCATCGTCACCGCGATGGCTGATCGCGACCAGGCGATAAAAAACATATTGCACTCTGCGTTTGGCCACAGCGGTCAGAAATGCTCCGCTACGTCGTTGCTGATACTGGAGGCAGAGGTGTATGAGGACGCGGAGTTTCGCAACACCCTGTGCGATGCGGTGCGCAGTCTTGCAGTGGGCTCGGCGTGGGATCGGCGGACCCGGGTCGGGCCGCTGATTCGCCCGCCGGCCGGCGTGCTCGAAAGGGGCCTGAAAGAACTCGATCCGGGCGAAAGCTGGGCTGTGATGCCGAAGCGGGTCGGATCCAACCCGGGGTTATGGTCGCCCGGGGTGAAGTGGGGCGTCAGTCCCGGCAGTTTCATGCACATGACCGAGCTATTCGGGCCCGTCCTGGCGGTAATGAAAGCGACAGACCTCGAGCATGCGATCGACCTCGTAAACCAAACCGGTTACGGGCTGACCTCCGGGCTCGAAAGTCTCGACGATCGCGAGCAGGCTTTGTGGCAGTCGCGAATTCGTGCCGGAAATCTGTATATCAACCGGCCGACGACCGGGGCGATTGTGTTACGGCAGCCGTTCGGCGGTATGGGCAAGTCCGCATTCGGCCCCGGGATCAAGGCCGGTGGACCCAACTACGTGGCCCAGTTCATGGATTTCTCGGAGGCGAAGGAAGTCACTGGCACACCTGAATGCAAGGACAGCCTGCTCGCCGCGTTGCTCGGCGAGTTGCGCCTCGAGGCGGAGTCCACGCGCGAGGTGACCGTGTCGGACTGCACCCGGCTCGGGTGCGCGGTGGCGAGCTTCGAGCGCGCAATGGACGAGGAGTTCGGGCGCGAGCACGATCACTTCCGGCTGGTCGGGCAGGACAATATTCGCCGTTACCGCCCGGTCGGCGAAGTCTACGTCCGGGTTCATCCCGACGATGAACTGTTCGACATTTTTGCCCGTGTCGCGGCGACCCGCTGTACCGGTTCGCGCGCCATCGTCAGCTGTGATCCCGACTCCATTCATCGCGCGGTGTCCTTGCTGGAAAAAATCACCGATGCCTGGGGCGGCGCTATCGAATTTGTTTATCAGAGTGACGCTCAGCTGGCGCAGGCGCTGTGCGGCGGCCGGGCGCGGCGGGTTCGATACGCGGCACCGGATCGCATTTCGGCAGAAGTCTTGGCTGCGGCGGCGAAACCGGGTGTGCACATTGCCGGTGCGACGGTCCTCGGACACGGCCGCATCGAGCTTTTGTGGTACCTGCTGGAACAAAGTCTGAGTGACAGTTATCACCGCTATGGCAATCTCGGTGAGCACGGTGGCGAGGGACGCGCGGCAGTGTTGTAACCGGGTTTCCGGGCGCAACCGACCGCGCTAGTCGACGTTTTGCGCGGTCAGGAACATGCCTTTGCCGAGAGCGTTAAAAAAGTCCTGATAGGGACGCGGGTCCTCGATCGGCTCGAGGTTGTAGTGGGCATTGGCTCGCACCAGCAGCTGGGTTTCGCCGCGCGGACGCACGACAATGGTCATGCGGATCTTGTAGCCCTTCAACTTGGTGCCGGTAATGGCACCGAGATCCTCGTCGGCCTTGTCGATGACAAAGCCGAGGTCCTGCAGCGTGGCGATAACGCTGCGCAACATCATCGTTCGATCCGTCGTGTCGAACGCGCGGGTCTGGTAACTGCGTAGCTCGACCTGACTCGGGCCGCTCATGATGTTCGTGGGCGGTTGGCTGGCGCAGCCGGCGCTGAGCAAAACGGCGATCAATACCCATCCCAGCCTGGTAATACCGGCGCTCATATCTCGTTTGCCTCCAGAAAAGTTGCCTTCGAAAGCCTGGCGAAAAACGCCTGGTAGATTTCTGTCTCGACGATGGGTTCGGCTCGCGAAACCTGGCCCCGGTCGTTTATGATCTCGCGCTGAATCGTGATGCGCGCGACTGAGGCTGCCGGATCCGCAAGGCTGCGGTTCATTACCAGGCAAATCCGTACTGTCTGTTCGGTGTCGATAGGTGTCGGGCTGCCGGTCAACGCGGAAACGATCAGCGCGGTCGCGATCTGTCCGACGTCCTTTGCATCGATTCGTTTGGATGCGCTCAGCACCCCGAGTTCAGTGTTCGACTCGTCGATGGCGTAACCGAGATCCTGCAACACACTCGCGCCGGCACGCAGCAACATCGCATCGTCCGCGGTGGCGTAATGGCGGCTTTGGATCCGCCGCTCCTGCAGCGAGGTCGGCGCCAGCTTGAACGCATCTTCCGGCATGCTCGCGCAGCCGCCGAGCGTCACCGCCGCAACGCAAAACAGCGCGCCCGCCGCCACTATCGCTTTACGCTTCATCGATCGCTACCGGCCGCGCTCAGAAACGCGACGTATGGTAGGCGAAATCGCGCACGGCGCTGTCTTCGTCGAACTTGATAATTACGGTCAGCGTGCGTTGCGACGAAGTCGTTGCGCCGGCGTTGGTGCTGTAAAGACCGACACCTCCGGCCCCGGTACTGCCCCCGGTTCCGAGGATCAGCGCGCCGATGCCACCGGCCTTGCTCTCCGAGTACGCGTAATCGGTCGTGATCTTGTCGTAGATCCAGACTTCGCGCCGCTCCTCATCGGTCGAGACGATATTCGGTGAACCCAGCACGGTCGCTACCTCCGCACCGGACATTCCGACCCGGATTTCCTTCTGCACGGTGCCGACGGCGACCCGGTCGGTGGTTTCGTCCTGCACGTCCTCTTTGTGCCGCGCAGCCGATACGCAACCGCCGAGCGCGATCGCAACGATAAGCGGAATAAGGTTTTTGTTCATGTTTACGCCCCCCGGTGACGCTGGCATGGGCAGTTGTGCCGCACGCGTTTTGCCGTATTGCAACTCCTATAACGCGGCAGGCGGAAAACGGTTGATCCGGATCTCGGATTAGCTTGGGGGAAGGGTTACTGCCGGGGCATGGATTTCGATGGCGGCGCGGAACAGCGTTGCAGGCGGGTGCCGGTTCAGTGCGCCTCGTCCCAGTTCGCACCCGTTGCGGCATCGACTTTCAGCGCCACCCGCAGACTGGAGGCGCCCTCCATCAGCCGGACCAGTTCGGCCATCACCGGGGCGGCGGCGTCGCGTTCGACTTCGAGTACGAGTTCGTCGTGAACCTGCATGATCAGCCGTGCCGGCACATCGCCCTTGTCGAGCCACGCGGCGACCTCGATCATCGCGAGTTTGATGATGTCCGCGGCGGTTCCCTGCATCGGCGCATTGATAGCGCTGCGCTCGGCATACTGGCGCCGCTGCGCGTTGCGTGAACGGATATCGGGCAAGTAAAGCCTGCGCCCGTGGACTGTTTCCACGAAGCCCTGCTCGCGCGCCTGTTCGCGGGTGCGGTCCATGTAAGCCTTGACCCCGGGATAACGTTCGAAATAGAGATTGACGTAGGCTTGCGCCTCGTCGCGCGCGATCCCTAGCTGGCGCGCCAGGCCGAATGCCGACATGCCATATATCAGGCCGAAATTGATTGCCTTGGCCGAACGCCGCTGATCTGTCGTTACCGCATCGGGCGCGACGCCGAAAACCTCCGCTGCCGTTGCCTGATGGACGTCGCGATCCGCGGCGAAAGCGTTGAGCAGACCTTCGTCCTCGGACAGGTGGGCCATGATGCGCAACTCGATTTGCGAATAATCGGCGGCCAGCAACTCCCAGCCGTCGGGAGCGACGAACGCCCTGCGGATGCGCCGCCCCTCTTCGCTACGGATCGGGATGTTCTGCAGGTTCGGATCCGACGAAGACAATCGCCCGGTCGCGGCGACCGCCTGGTGATAGGAGGTGTGAACGCGGCCGGTGCGCGGGTTGACCTGGGCCGGCAGCTTGTCGGTATACGTGGACTTCAGCTTGGCTACGCTGCGGTAGTCGAGGATCAGGCGCGGCAGCGGATACTCTTCGGCCAGCTCCTGCAACACGTCTTCGGCGGTAGATGGCTGACCCTTCGGCGTTTTGCGAATCACCGGCAGCCCTTGCTGTTCGTAAAGAATCTGTTGCAGTTGTTTCGGCGAGCCAAGGTTGAAACTCTGGCCGGCTTCCTCGAATGCCGCGGTTTCGAGTTCGCGCATCCGTTCGGCGAGCTCGCGGCTCTGGGTATCGAGCTGGTGCGTGTCCAGCAGCACGCCGTGCCGCTCCATGGCTTGCAACACCGGAATCAACGGGCGCTCGATGTTGGTGTAAACGCTTTCCAGCGCGGGTTCGGCATGCAGTTTGGCGGCCAGCAACCGATGCAACTGCAGCGTAATGTCGGCGTCTTCCGCGGCGTAGGGTGCGGCGGTATCGAGCGGCACTTCGTTGAAGGTGAGCTGCTTTGCCCCCTTGCCCGCGACTTCTTCGTATTTGGTCGTGGTGACGCCGAGATACAGCGCCGCGACGGAGTCCATATCGTGGCGGGTCGCGGTGCTGTTGAGTACATAGGACTCGAGCATCGTGTCGTACGCCATCCCGGCCAGCGCGATGTCATAGTTGGCGAGGATATGTGCATCGTATTTTATGTGGTGACCGATCTTCGCCCGCGCGGCGGATTCGAGCAGGGGTTTGAGTCCTTCCAGTACCCGTTCCCGGCTTAATTGATCGGGCGCGCCGGGATAGTCATGCGCGACCGGCACATAGGCTGCCTCGTGTTCGTTGACTGCGAACGAGACGCCCACCAGCTCTGCATCCATGTAAGACAGGCTGGTGGTTTCGGTATCGAAAGCGAATTCCTCCGCTTGCTCGAGTTTTTCGAGCCAGCGTACAAAGCAATCTTCGCTGAGAATGGTCTCGTAATCGGTAGCCGCGGGTGTCGCCGCTGCGGCGACCGCGGCCGTCTCGTGCGCCACGCTGTCACCGGAGTCGTCGTCCGCGGGCAACTGGCGCAGCAGGTTTTTCAGTTCCAGCCGCTGGTACAGCGTGCGCAGCCGTTCGTTGTCAGCCGCCCCGGGGACCAGTTCGTCGGCGCCAATGTCGAGTTCGACATCGCAGCGAATGGTTGCGAGTTCGCGCGACAGGGCCAGTTGGTCGAGATTCGCGCGCAGGCTTTCGCCGACTTTGCCCGGAATCTCCGCGGCGGACTCGACCAGCCGGTCGATGTCGCGATACTGCTGGAGCCACTTCGCCGCCGTTTTCGGTCCGACCTTGGGCACTCCGGGGATATTGTCGGATTTGTCTCCGACCAGCGCCAGGTAGTCGATGATCTGGCCGGGTTCGACCCCGAATTTTTCGACTACCCCGTCATGATCCAGCATCTTTCCGGTCATCGTGTTGACCAGCGTTACATGCGGGCCGACCAGTTGCGCCATGTCTTTGTCACCGGTCGAGATCAGGGTGTCGATGCCGTTGCCGGCCGCCTGAGCCGCCAGCGTGCCGATCACATCGTCGGCCTCGACCCCGGAGACCCGCAGCAAAGGCAGCCCCATCGCCTCCACTGCTTCGAGTACGGGCTCGATTTGCGATCGCAGTTCGTCCGGCATTGGCGGCCGGTTCGACTTGTATTCGGCAAACAGTTCGTCGCGGAAAGTGGGACCGGACGCATCGAATACGACGGCGAAACGCTCGGCCGCGGTTTCGCGGCGCAATTTGACCAGCATGTTCAGCACGCCGTGAACTGCGCCGGTGGGTTCGCCACGTGAATTGGTCAGCGGCGGCAGTGCATGGAAAGCGCGATAGATATACGAAGAGCCATCCACCAGAACCAGCGGAGCCTGTTCGCTCATTGCGCGTCGAGGACCTTGCGGTCCTCCTCTTCCTGTTCGATCGTGTCCGCAACGTCCTGCGCGGTACCGGTTTCGGCTGCGACCTCTTCCCCGGTGCCATCGTCTGGCAGGTACAGCGGTCCTTTCTGGCCGCAACCGCTAAAAATCGCCAGGCATAGCAGGCTTGCCAGGATTACGGTTCTGGCCGGCGCGCGTTCGTTGTCCATGCTCATGTCCTCGGGTCCTGTCTGGCGTCACGACGTTGCAATATCGCCATCGTCAGGCGGGAGATGCAAATCAGCCGCTCGTTGTCGTCGCAAATACGGATTTCCCACACCTGGGTGGTCTTGCCGAGATGAATCGGCCGCGCGGTGCCCAGGACCCGGCCGTCGCGGATGCTGCGGATGTGGTTGGCGTTGATATCGATGCCCACGCAATATTCGCGCGCGGGATCGAGCGTCAGAAACGATGCCATACTTCCCAGTGATTCGGCGAGCACCACCGAGGCGCCGCCGTGGAGTAATCCGTAAGGTTGCCGGGTGCGCTCATCGACCGGCATGCTGGCGCTGAGAAAGTCCGGACCGAGCGCTTCGAGTTCGATACCGATATGGTGGTCGAGATGGGTGCCTCCATGGAGCGCGCGGACCGCGTCCAGGGTGTAACTGTCGTCGAACCAGATGGCCATGTCCGTTCTCCGCCGTCGGCGGCTCCTGATATCTGTAGAATCCCGTTGCTCAGGAACGGGATGACGAGCACAACATGATAGAACAGCTTGAAACGATCGAGGTACAAACCGGGGCCGAACCGCGCCACAGCGTGATCTGGCTGCATGGGCTGGGTGCCGACGGACACGATTTCGAGCCGATCGTCGGCCAGCTGGGGCTGCCGCGCGGCGCTGCGGTACGTTTTGTTTTCCCGCATGCGCCGGTTCGTCCGGTGACTATCAATGGTGGCATTCCGATGCGTGCCTGGTTCGACATTCTCGGAATCGACCGCAGCGCAGTCCAGGACGAGGCGGGAATTCGCGACAGCGCGGAACGGGTGAGGCGGCTGATCGATCGCGAGTGCGATCGCGGTATCGCGGAGCGCAATATCGTGCTCGCCGGTTTCTCCCAGGGCGGGGCGATTGCGCTGCATCTCGGGTTGCGGCGGGCGGCACCGCTCGCCGGAATCATGGCCCTGTCGTGCTATCTGCCGCTGACACATCGGCTTGCCGCTGAACACGACCCCGCGATGAATACGACGCCGGTGTTCGTT
>Ga0102955_1000242_pt1 | contig 12090 bp, 9 predicted proteins | sample SalPonF2_A_D1_MG_FD_78512 | JGI IMG/M metagenome (GOLD analysis project Ga0102955, IMG submission 78512) | Salt pond soil microbial communities from South San Francisco under conditions of wetland restoration - Salt Pond MetaG SF2_A_D1_MG ... | reverse complement strand
GAGACGCCAGTGGGTTCGACCGTGCAGGTACCCAGCAGCGAGCCGACCGTAGTGCATTCGGGAGCTATGAACGGGGGAGTCAGACGAGGGCTTCGAGCAGTCGTGGCCGTGAAAGCATGTCATCCTCCCGCGGAGGTGGAATGAGTCGCGGAGGAGGTGGTATGAGCCGGGGCGGCGGAAGACGTCGCTGAGATCTGTTGTGAAAAAAGACTACCACTTTAATGGAGGTAAAGCCATGGCGGTAATAGGAAATACAAAAATAAAGGATTCATTTTTGAAACGTTGGGTGATGATTCTTATATCCAGTTTATTTGTTGCTGTGATATTTGGAACATCATTAGCAATGCTTCAGGATCAAAAGACTTTTGCTTCCCCAGATGAGGCTGTCAAAGCCATGATGGAAGCACTGAAAGCTGAAAATGTAAAAGTTCTGTCTGATATTTTCGGACCCGGAAGCGAGGATCTAATCTCTTCTGGTGACCCCGTTGCAGACAAAGCGGAGCACGAGCGATTTTTCAATCTTTACCAACAGAAAAACAAAGTGGAAGAAGCGAGCTCCACCAAGGCGGTTCTCCACATTGGAAACGAAGATTGGCCATTCCCCATACCCATTGTGAAAAAAAATGGGATGTGGCTGTTCGACACCAATGAAGGCAGGGAGGAGATTATTGCCCGAAGAATCGGAAGAAATGAATTGAGTGTTATTCGAGTCTGCTTGGCCTATGTAGATGCCCAGAAAGAATATGCAATCAAAGACCGGGATGGTGATGGAGTTCTGGCCTATGCTCAGAAGTTTTCGAGCGAGCCAGGCAAAAAAGATGGTCTATACTGGAAGGCGAAAGAAGGAGATGAGCAAAGCCCTCTCGGCCCCCTCGTCGCAGCAGCCCAGGAAATAGGCTACACTGGCAAGAAATCGGGTGGTAAGCCAGTTCCATACCACGGGTATTATTACCGAATTTTGAAAGCCCAGGGAAAGGATGCAACGGGAGGAGCTTATGACTACATTGTTAAGGGGAAGATGATGGGTGGTTTTGCCTTGGTGGCATATCCTGCTCATTATGGTTCTTCAGGTATCATGACCTTTATTGTGAACCATGCCGCCGAAGTTTACCAGAAAGACCTGGGAGAGTATACAGAGAAGACTGCTCTGACGATGCAGCTTTTCAACCCGGACATCACGTGGAAAAAAGTGGAAGAAAAGATAGCTAAGGGGAAATAGTGGAGGAAAGCAAAATCACCTAAAAGGCCTCGCTCGTCTCCCCAACACCCATGATAAAATTCCATGCTTTTCTTGTTTGTATGGACACACAAGATATTGTGGTGATTGCATCTAGAATGAAACCGTTGATACCTCCAACTTATCGTGGACCTGTGATACCTGCAATGAAAAACAGCTATCAGTGGCCTTAGTTTTTTTGTGATACCTCAATGCCGTATCACCAAATGACAGCTATGGCGATTTCTGGTACTCTGCAATGTATGGCAGGAATTTTAAACCCCAAATTTTTAAGTTTAGATAATAAGGATTGCGATTTCGGATAAAATCATCAATAAAAAAAAATACGCATACCGTTACGGCGCTTAGAGGAAATAAAGAACGACTTATTAATGAAACCAAATTCTACGAGTAAAGGAGGATGTAAAATGAGACGACAAAGTAAATCAAAACAAATTACAAGTATTGGCCGCCTGCTATGGAGACCCATGGCAGTGTTTCTAATTCTGGCTTTCGGAATAGGGATCGGAGTGAGCGGAACAGCTCTGGCAAAAGAGCCCTCGAAGCAAGAACAGCAGGCAGAGATTCGCAAAATGGCCAAAGAGACTCTTGCAAGGCTTTACAAGGAGCAGCCGGCTGCCAAGAAAGTGATCTCAAAGTCAGCTGGTTACGCTGTTTTTAGCAACTTTGGCATGAAGATCTTTTTTTTCGGCAGTGGCACGGGCAAAGGACTGGTGATCGATAAAGCAACCAAAAAAGAAACCTTTATGAAGATGATCGAAGGACAGGTAGGACTCGGTTTGGGTGCGAAGAAATTCAGGCAGGTCTGGGTGTTTAAAAGCAAGAAGGCTTTGAATGATTTTATCAATTCAGGCTGGGAGTTTGGCGGCCAGGGAACAGCCGCTGCAAAAACTGGTGAAAAAGGGGGTGACATGGCCGGAGCGATTTCGGTAGATGTGGATATTGCGTTGTACCAGCTCACCGACGACGGGCTTGAACTCGCACTTACGGGGAAAGGTACCAAATACTACAAAGATGACGATCTAAATTGATTCTTGGGATTATTTGTGTTCTATATAAGTATCAGGGGTGTGCTGTGTAATATCAGATTTAAAATATTCTTTTTTTGAAATAATGAGAAAGCGTGAATCGATGATAAAATTTCACGCTTTTCTTATTTAAACAGCTATACAATATTTTGGGATTTAGGGGGTTGGTGTAGATCGGTGATATCTCCAAATTAAAATATCGGGCGAACCTGAGATACCTGCAATTACCAACAGCTATCAAGTGCCTGTTTTTTTTTGTGATACCACAATACCATATCACCAAACGATAATTGTGGCGATTTTTACCATGATTCTATAAATATCACGGCTTCAAAATTATTGTGATATCGTTTTCTCTATAGGGCAAATCCATTTCTCTGGGCTTGCCATTATTTAAAATTAATAGAAAAATCGGCAGTTAAATTATGTTTTGGATGTTTGAACTGCTTTTTACAAAAGTAACTCCCTGACCCCTCAATCACCCGTTTTTCTGCTCAAAGTTCTTCATAAAATCAATAAGGGCTTCTACTGCCGCCATCGGCGTTGCATTATAAATCGACGCACGGCACCCTCCGACGGATCGATGACCTTTAAGACCGCCCATTGAGTTTTTAAGCGCCTGCTCAACAAACTGTTTTTCAAGTGCTTCATCCGGAAGACGAAAAGTGACATTCATCAAAGAACGACTATCCGTTTCAGCCGTTCCTTGATAAAAACCACTGGCATCTATGGCTTCATAAAGTATCCGGGCCTTTGTTTGATTCATCTTTGCCATTTCCTCAAGGCCGCCGATGCTCTCTTCCAGCCACTTCATGACCAATTGAATCATATAAATTGAAAAGCAAGGCGGCGTATTGAACATCGAATTTTTGGAAGCATAAGTGGTATACTTTAGCATGGACGGGAGCGTATCCGGCACCCTTTTCAGCATATCATCCCGAATGATGACCATACATACGCCGGCAGGACCGATATTTTTTTGGGCGCCGGCATAAATCAGGCCGAACTTATCGACATCAAGAGGTCTTGACATAATATCGGAGGACATATCGGCGATAAGGGGGACACCGCCTGTCTCCGGATAAGACGCCCATTGGGTCCCTTTGATGGTATTGTTGGATGTAATGTGTGCATAAACCGCATTGCTGTTAAACGATATATTTTTTGGAATGTAGGAGAAATTTTTATCTTCGGAAGATGCCACAACATTTATGGTTTTACCCATAATTTCTGCTTCCTTGATGGCCTTTGTGGACCAGGTGCCTGTGTTCACATAGTCTGCGGTATCACCTTCTCCGAGAAGGTTCAAGGGTATCATAGAAAACTGTAAACTGGCACCGCCCTGGATGAACAATACCTGAAACTTGTCATCAAGCTTCAACAGTCGCCGGGTTCTGGCAACGGCATCGTTTATGACATCGTCAAACAAGGTTGACCGGTGACTGATCTCTGTGATCGACATACCGGAATCGCCGAAGTTTAAGAATGAATCCTTGATTTCTTCAAGCACTTCAAGGGGAAGTGCAGCAGGACCGGCGTTAAAGTTATAAATTCTGTTTTCCATCATTGGTTTCCTCCATGTAATATATGTTTGAATAATCTTATACCTAAACTGAGCGGTTCCGAGTTCCCCGTTCAACGTTCAAAGTTCAAAAAGACATTCAGTTACAGCTCATTGCGGTCTGTTTAAAGCTATATGCAACAATCATCCATTGGGAGAACTGATAAGTGTTGCTGAATTCTTTATAACTCCTTTTAAGTTGGGATGTTGGCGTTGCTAAACCGTGAACCTTGAATCCTGAACCGCTTAACCCGGGTTATACTTTACAAAGGGATTTATTTGTACAGATAGAATTAAATATGTCAATGAGTATTTTTATTTGGATAAGGTATTATCTTTTGTTTAAAAAAATCATTTATTCTGAGAATTTATTTCCTCATGATTAGACATAGTTGACAAAGCACCATCTCTTGGCTATTGAATGCATTAAATATAATTGTTATTGTTTATAAGGTGAAAAATATTATGAAAATCTACACCTATCCATCAATATCGGCAGAGAAAAAAATTGCATCCATCGTAAACCGCGGCATGGGCTTTAAAAAGAAAGATCTGCTTGCGGTCACGCGCATTATTGAGGATGTGCGAAAAAACAAGGACCAGGCGCTCATCAAATATACGAACCAATTCGATTCACCGAAACTGACCACTGCATCCATTCGGGTGACACGCCAAGAAATTGATGATGCCTCAAAACGTGTAGACCGACCCTTTATACGGACGCTAAATCGAGCAGTGAATCAAATCGAATCCTTCCACAAACAGCAACGATCCAAATCCTGGATCCAGACCCAAAGACCGGGGACACTTTTAGGCCAGCTGATAAACCCTGTCGATGTGGCAGGGATTTATGTCCCTGGTGGAATGGGGGGCGAGACACCGCTGGTTTCCTCGGTCCTCATGGGCGCCATCCCTGCAAAAGTTGCGGGCGTCAATCACATCGTCATGGTAACGCCACCCACCAAAAACGGCTCGATCAATCCCCATCTTCTGGTTGCGGCTAAAAAGGTCGGGGTGGATGCTGTCTACAAGGTCGGGAGTGCCTGGGCCATTGCTGCCCTGGCTTACGGCACCGAGACCATACCAAAAGTGGATGTTATCGTCGGTCCCGGAAATATTTATGTTACCATTGCCAAGAAAATCGTAGCAGGGATCGTAGGTATTGATATGATTGCAGGTCCCAGCGAAATCCTTATCATCGCAGACAATTCGTCAACCCCTGAATTTATTGCAGCAGATCTCCTTTCACAGGCAGAACATGACATCCTGGCCTCTGCAATATTGGTCACGGACTCCAGAGACACTGCCAAAACAGTGGCCTCCGTTGTAAAGGAGCAGCTTCAGGGTCTTTCACGCAAAGAGATTGCTCAAAAAGCACTTTCCAGGTTCGGCGCCATAATGGTTGTGTCTGATCTTGATACGGCAATCGATCTTTCAAACCAAATTGCACCCGAGCACCTTGAGCTTCACATCAAAGATCCATTGGCTTATGTCGGACAGATCCGTAATGCGGGAGCCGTATTTCTGGGTGACTATACACCGGAACCCATTGGTGATTATATCGCCGGCCCCAACCATGTACTTCCAACTGCCGGCACGGCTAGATTCTCTTCTGCTCTTTCTGTGGATACTTTTATAAAAAAGACCAGCCTGATCCGATATTCACAGGCAGCCTTTAATCGTGAAGCCGGCGATGTCATTCGCCTTGCGGAAATAGAAGGTCTTGATGCCCATGCCAACTCTGTGAGAGTCAGATTAACCGGCCGCTGAAAATAGTCTCTTCTGAGAAAGGGTCGGAATGGATACTTTTTATCCACAAGCACTGTTAAATACATTAAACTGGGTATTTTTTAACCAGAAACAGTTCGGATAGAACAAATATTGACGTTAAAAACTTTAAAGGAAAAATATTTTACCTAAAAGTTTTTATTTCAGCCCCCTACTTCATCCGCCACACAGCATAGGCGGACAAGAAGGTTTTTCAGCATATTGGGGTGTGAAAATTGAGCCAATTTCGATCAAAAGTTATTTGTGGCACACAGCTTGCATTTTCTTAAATACGATTTTATACAATTAAAAGCAGAATAAAAGGAGTCCATAAATGAATTTTTTTGTAATCAAACAATTTGTTCCAGAAAGAAAAACATTTTTCTTCGCAATGCTCCTGGCGGCCGTAATCATATTTTCAGGCAGTTTTTATCCACCGTACAGTGTAGCTGCAAAATCCGACACAACCTTCCTACCCCCTGACAGTTTCTCTGACCTGGCTGAATCGGCCAGTCCAGCCGTGGTTAACATCAGGACGGTCAAGACCATTAAAGGGGGCGGCCGTGTATTTCGCCACTTTAAAAAAGGCCCCTTTGGCGATGACGATCCCATGAAAGATTTTTTCGACCGTTTTTTTGATGAGGACCAAAAAAGGGATTTTAAACAACGAAGCCTTGGTTCGGGTTTTATTATCGACAAGGACGGGTATATCGTAACCAATAATCATGTCATAGACAATGCAGACAAGATTGTCGTGATATTAAAGGACGAAAAAGAATTCGAAGCCCAGATTGTCGGTCGTGATAAAAATACAGATCTGGCATTGATCAAAATCGAGTTGAATCATAATCTTCCGGTTTTGCGATTCGGAGATTCCGATGCCCTTAAAGTCGGTCAGTGGGTGGTGGCCATCGGAAATCCCTTTGGTTTAGAACAAACCGTTACAGCAGGAATTGTCAGCGCCAAGGGGCGGGTCATCGGATCAGGGCCCTACGATGATTTCATACAGACTGACGCTTCCATCAATCCGGGAAATAGTGGCGGCCCGCTGCTCAATATGAAGGGAGAAGTTATTGGAATAAATACAGCCATCGTCGCCGGTGGGCAGGGAATCGGATTTGCCATTCCGGTAAATCTTGCAAAAAACATCATTGCTCAGATCAAAAGCACCGGTGAGGTTACGCGCGGCTGGCTTGGCGTGGGTATCCAGGACATCAGTGAAGAAGTCGCGGAGTATTACGGCATAAAGGAAAAAAAAGGCGTTCTGGTTACAGAAGTGTTTCCAGATGACCCTGCCGATTTAGCAGGAATAAAGCCCAAAGACGTTATAATTTCAGTAAATGGAAAGACGGTGGATAGTGCCAGACTGCTCACAGGTATGATTGCAGATACCCACGTCGGCGATACAATTCAGATCAAAATCAATCGCAACGGCAAAACCCGAACGATTGACGTCAAAATCGCCAAAAGAGAGGAAACCAAAATTGCAGGCAGAAGCACCCAAGAGAAAGAACAAGGTCCGCTTGGAATTCAAGTTTCTGAAATTACACCTGAAACTGCGCGTCGCTTTAACCTGAAAGATGCCAAAGGTGTTATTGTGACCGGCGTGGATCCGGAAAGCAAAGCAGCGGAAGCCGGACTACAGATCCACGACATTATCAGAGAGATCAACCACAAGAACATCACATCGGTGAGTGATCTTAATAAGACGATCGATGACATCCCGGAAGGTGAAACCATCAACCTTTTTATCCGGCGACTGAATCGAGGATTTCTGGTTATAAAGATAACAAAATAGATGAACGAATTCTTGCTCTGGTGGCAGCATTTGCCTGAAAAAATGAACCCTCTTATATTTAGTCTCGGAGGGTTCAAACTTCATTATTACGGACTGATGTATCTCGTTGCGTTTGCCGTTGTTTACTTCCTGGTGATCTATCGTATAAAACGTGAAAAACGATTTCGAATATCTGCCGATGAGATTCAAAACCTTATGATTTTTATGATGATCGGTGTGATTGTCGGCGGACGTCTTGGATATGTTATTGTTTATAACCCGTTATATTACCTTAAAAACCCTCTTGAAATATTTCTCCCTTTTAATTTTTCAAACGGCATAACCTTTACCGGGATTTCAGGTATGTCTTTCCACGGCGGGCTGATTGGGGTGATCGTTTCAATCTGGATGTTTACGCGTAAAACCGGCTTCAACTTTTGGAATACCGTCGATTTGTTCGCACCCGTTGTTCCGTTGGGGTATACATTCGGGCGCGTCGGGAATTTTATCAACGGGGAGCTGTATGGACGGGTAACCTCAGCATCCATCGGCATGTATTTTCCACTTGCGCCCGGACAAAATCTCAGACACCCCTCACAACTTTACGAGGCTTTTTTTGAAGGAATTTTTCTGTTTATTGTATTGTGGAATTTAAGAAAATTAAAAACACCCAAAGGCGCAATGCTCTCCTTTTATATCATCGGCTATGGCCTTGTCCGGTTTTTCATAGAATTTTATCGCCAGCCGGATTCCCACATTGGTTTTGTCTTTATGTCACTTTCCATGGGCCAGCTGCTGTGCGGCTTGATGATGATCTGCGGCGCGGTGTTGTACCTTGTGTTGTATCGAATGGAAAAGCAGCGAGCGGGTCTTTTGAAAGCATAAACAGGTCTTCATTCTTGACAAATATTGGGAACGTTATAGGGGACGGGTAGAGATATATTGATAAAATTGTAAAAAAAATGAGCTAACAAAATGATTGAGCAAATGCCTAAAATCGGGGCAATTTGGAATTTTTTGCTATTGGTGCAAGTGTTTTTTTAGTTGAACTATTTCCTATCCTTAGCTCCCAAACTCGAAGTTGGCGGTTTTTTACTGCACCTAATGTCTCTTGGAGGTCTGATATAGTTATTCGATCATGTGCTAAGCCTACCTAATTTCGAGACCAGAATAGACCGGTCCAGCCAACAGGGCATTTGATTAGCAGTAAGAAGTAATTTGGAACGCCGGTGTTGTTTATCGTGGCCCGACCCCAAATGCATCAAATTTAAAGGAGAGATATAATGACCGATGTGTATCAACGATTGGCAAATTATTTGGATGATCTTCCGGCCGGATTTCCACCGACCGAGACCGGTGTTGAACTTCGGATTCTAAAACGACTATTTTCGCAGCAGGAAGCCCAGATCGCCCCCGGCCTGACCATGATGCCGGAGCCGGTGGCGGCCATTGCACAACGATTGGGCCGAGATGAAGCCGAACTGGCTCCGATGCTGGAGGAGATGTCCAAAAAGGGATTGATCTTTCGTTCAACTAAAGGCGGGGAAAAACACTATATGGCCGCTCAGTTCGTCATCGGAATTTGGGAATACCACCTCAACGATCTGGACGAAGGCCTGATCCGGGACGTAAACGAATACCTGCCTCACTTAACCAAAACGAGATGGATCAAACAGGAAACCAAACAGTTGCGAGTTGTACCGATTTCTCAGAGCATCAACGCCGAGATGTCGGTCATGCCCTATGAAATGGCCGAAGAAATTATTAAAAAGCAATCCAAAATCGTGGTTTCACCGTGTATTTGCCGCAGGGAACACGAGATGGTGGGAAAAGGCTGTGACAAACTAAAGGAAGCTTGTCTGATCTTTGGCACCGGCGCCTATTATTACGAGGAGAACGGCCTGGGACGTTCCATTACCCAGGATGAGGCACTCGTCATTCTAAATAGCGGCCTGGAGGCCGGGCTGGTGCTTCAGCCGGGCAACGCCCAAAAACCGAGCAACATCTGCTTGTGCTGCGGGTGTTGCTGTCAGATACTGAAAAATTTAAAAATACTGGACCGCCCGGCCCAAGTAGTGCATGCCAACTATTATGCCGAAGTGACCATGGAGGACTGCACTGCCTGTGAAGCCTGTGTAGACCGCTGCCAGATGGACGCCATTGAAGTGGAGGACACGGCCAGGGTTGACCCTGACCGGTGTATCGGATGCGGATTGTGTGTGACCGAATGCCCTGAAGATGCCATGACCCTTAAGCAAAAAGATGGTGCCGACCAGTATGTGCCGCCTAAAAATACATTTGAAACCTATCTGAGGATGGCGCGTGAAAGAGGTAAAATTTAATCGGTCCTATTCCTTTACAACGTTTATCCTATCGTTCAGATGTACTGACCCCTGACATCTGGCTACTGACCTCTACGTTTTGTCCCCTGACACCCGACCCACCGACCTCTGTCTTTTCCCCTGCCCTTTGCCCTCTCCTCTTTGCTCTTTCCTCTCTGCCCTTTCCTCTTTGCCCTTTGCCCCTTAATCCTTAATCCTTGATCCTCTGTCCTTTACCCTTTGCCCCTGACAACCTTTTTCGAATGTCAAACATAGAGCCTTTGACAACCGATATGACTCTGGGATACAAATCCACTATGACACATGAAAAAGAACGATAACACAAAGCGGCTTAAACCTGTGTCCGTTTTTATTTGACCATTACATGGAACTCCGGTGAGGTCATACAATTATTTTTGTGGTCCGACCCCAGATGGTCGGAGGAGGAGAAGACATGAGCAAGCTCAACGAGATCAAAGAAACGCTGCTTATGGGACCAGGACCGTCCTGCGTGCCACCGCAGGTCTATGAAGCCTTAACCACAGCAACGATAGGACATCTGGACCCGGCGTTTATCGGAATCATGGACGAGATCAAGGCGATGCTGAAACAGATGTTCCAAACGGAAAACGAGGTGACAATCCCCATTTCCGGCACCGGTTCTGCCGGCATGGAGACCTGCTTCGTGAACCTTGTTGAACCCGACGACAGGTTGCTGGTGTTGATCAACGGCGTGTTCGGTATGCGAATGCAAGATGTGGCAACCCGACTGAGCGCTGAAGTCGATACGCTCGAGTTCGAATGGGGCACGGCGGTAGACATGGACGCGGTCAAGGCGAAGCTGGACGGTGCAACGTATGACATCGTTGCTGTCGTGCACGCCGAGACGTCGACGGGCGTTTGCAATCCCATTGACCAGATCGGTGCGCTTGTGAAGGACACGGATGCGCTTTTCCTCGTGGACACGGTGACAAGTCTTGGCGGTATTCCCGTTAAAATCGACGAATGGGGCATTGACGCGGTCTACAGCGGTACGCAGAAATGCCTGTCCTGTCCGCCGGGGTTGTCACCCGTCAGCTTCTCGCAGAGGGCAGTGGACAAGCTGATGAACCGGAAGACGAAGGTGCCGAACTGGTACCTGGACCTTAGCATGATTGTGAACTACTGGCAGGGCGCGACCCGCGCATACCATCACACGGCTCCGATCAATATGCTGTACGCCCTTTACGCGGCGCTCAAGTGTGTGTTAGACGAAGGCATGGACAGCGTCTTCGCCCGGCATCAGGCCGCGCACGAACAGCTCAAGGCCGGCCTCGCCGAACTCGGTATTGAGTTCCTGGTAAAGGAGGGGAGCCGTCTGCCCATGCTGAACGCGGTCAAGATCCCGGAAGGTGTGGACGAAGCCGGCATCCGCATGACGTTGCTGAAAGAACGCCAGATCGAAATCGGCGCCGGTCTCGGTCCTTTGGCCGGTCAGATTTGGCGGATCGGGCTCATGGGACATACCGCCCGTGCCGAAAACGTCGAGCGACTGCTGACGGCACTCCGGGCGCAATTGGGCATATAGGACTTTGAGGTCTGTTACCTAAATCAATAGTGGTTCGTCCTCTAAAATCTTCGTGTCCTTCGTGGTGTAGCAATCCGGAATGCGAACAAGGCGCTTCGAACACGACTTCGACACCCGAACCGATCGCAGCTTTCGAATCGGTACAAGGCTGACGTTACACATAACCTTTTTTATCACATTGCTTCTACAAGTAAATGTATCTGCGTTGTATCTTTCATTTAGACGACGGTGGCTTGATATGCTGAGATGCATTCCGGATATTACAGGTTCTCGGAGCTTCTCAGGATCACTATGAACGTTCTGTACGAACGTCCTATACACTGACCTCTGACCCTTGACACCCGATCCCTGCTTGTTGTAGTGAAACGGAAATCCCGATTTATCGGGGCCCCTTGCCCTTTTTGCATCAATTGTTTTTGTTTCTATCAAGGGGCAAAAGCAGGCTTGCAGCCTTAATTTCTGAATTTATGCTTGCCAAAAGCTTATTAGAAGACTATAATCTTACCAGTAAGAAAACTATCGGCCAGCACAAAGGAGGCTTTTATGGCTAATATATCCACAACAAAAATGTCATCCAAAGGTCAAGTGGTTATCCCTGAAGCTATCCGCAAAAAGCTGAAGCTTAAATCCGGTGCACAATTTGTTGTAATGGGAGATAAAGATGTTGTTATTTTGAAGTCGATATCACCCCCGTCTATAGACGAATTCGACGATTTAATTGCAGAAGCCCGTAGACAAGCGATAAAAGCAGGTATGAAGCGCTCTGACATCGTTGCGGCCCTCGCCAAGGCGCGAGGGAAAAAATGAAAATCGTGCTCGATACCAACGTATT
>Ga0102955_1000237_pt1 | contig 12245 bp, 14 predicted proteins | sample SalPonF2_A_D1_MG_FD_78512 | JGI IMG/M metagenome (GOLD analysis project Ga0102955, IMG submission 78512) | Salt pond soil microbial communities from South San Francisco under conditions of wetland restoration - Salt Pond MetaG SF2_A_D1_MG ... | reverse complement strand
TTTTTCTTAAATATTTTCTTTTGAACCTAAGTTGATCGATTTTCAAGTTTGCCGCAGATAAGCAAGTTGAGCTTAGCGAAATCCCGCTCTGCGGGGGAGGATGCTGTTTCGCTATAGTTGTCTATGCGGAATGGCATCTGACGCAGTAGATGCGGTGAAATTGGAAATCCCGCAGGGTTTCAAATTATTGAAATTCAAATGTCAGAATACCTTAAAACTATTGTTAAATTAACCATTTCAAAAATTTGAAACGCTAAGCTTAGGTTGAATACTATAGCCTTAATACAAATGTTTTTCAACCATCTATAGATCAGTCATGAACATGAGACCTTGGCTTATTCAAACGCCAAAAAACATTTATGCCCAAACGGTCCGTACCGGAACATTTCAAGCATCGACTTTAAAAAAGAAACAAATTAATAGATAGCAAGCAACCCTAAAGGAGGAAAACATGAATAAAATTACAAAACAATCCACGGTGTTATTGCTAATTATAACCCTTGTTTTTATCCCATTCGGAACTTCGGCCCTTGCACAAGGACAGGCGGTAGATGAGGAAAACAGCGGCGCCCTTATGACCGCTGATCTTATTCTTGCCAGGCCGTTGGGAATCGTCGCAACTGTTTTGGGTTGTGCCGTCTTTATTGTATCACTCCCCTTTTCAGCCTTAGGTGGCAATACCAAACAGGCATCCCAAAAATTGGTCCAAGAACCTGCCTCATTTACATTTACAAGACCACTGGGAGAATTTTGATACATATATTGCCCTCCACAATAAGCTTCGACCCACAGATACGACCAAACAAGGGGGTAAGATGGCTGAAATAAAACGTCATGGGATTGAAGATTTAACTCGCTTCGCAGTGGATGTGATTCGACGTTCAGGAGAAGAAGCTCTTTCCTATTATGGTGAGGGGGATCGTCACATCAAATTTGATGAAGCGCTTGTTACAGAGGCGGATTCCCATTTAATGAATTTTTTTCAAGATCAACTTGACAACCATTTTCCTGAACACCAGGTATTAAAAAACAACCAGGTGAACAGAAACTACACCCATGATGGAAAGCGATATATCTGGATTTATGATCCATTAGATGGGGTGGCCAATTTTCAGGCGGGAATTCCAATATGGGGCATTTCCCTTGCACTGATAGAAAATTTCTGGCCTATTTTCGGGGTGTTCTATATGCCGGCAACCGGCGATCTTTTTCACGCACGGGCGGATCAAAAAGCTTTCTTGGGAGATAAGGAAATTCGCGTTTCGAGCAAGAAAAACATTAATGACGAGAGCCTTCTTTTTACGTATTCACGATTTCATCAACGTTATCGTTCAACATTTCCAGGAAAAATTCGTGATTTTGGATGCACCGGTGCTCACATTTGTTATGTTGCAATGGGTCGTGCCGAAGCGGCTGTAATTGCGAATGAATCGTATCAGGATCTTGCTGCAGCCGGCATTATTCTTGAGGCAGCCGGCGGAAAGATCTGTAAGTTAGATGGAAGCAATTTTTTTCTCAATGAATATTTGGACGGCCAAAAGATCAATGACCGTCTTCTGGTTATGGCCCCGGGGATTTATACACAGGTTCGCAACAGTCTAAAGGAGATTTCTTAATCTTTTTAAAAATGTAACATGATTTCAAGGATCGATCATATCTCAATCGCCGTGAAAGATTATCCGGAAGCACTCCATTTTTTTAAAGACATACTTGGGGCGGTCCTCGGTGCCGGTGCTCGGAATAATGATATGAAATATCATTGGCAGATTTTTTCATTTGGCGATCTATCACGCCTCGAGCTTATAACCCCCCTTGAGGAAAAAACTTTTTTAACAAAGTTCTTAAAGAAAAATAAAAACGGGGGCCTTCACCATATCTCCCTTCAAACCCCGGATATTCAACATGCGATTCGAAAGCTTGAAGATCATAATATTCCTTATTTCGGGCATAACGAATACGGCGACTTTTGGAAAGAGATCTTTATTCATCCCAAAGATGCTTTTGGTGTTCTGATTCAAATTGCCGAGTTCAGTCCCGACGACTGGCTGGATAAATCTCTTGTATTTTCAAAGGGACAAAAATGGGCGGTAATAAAAAACAGCGACGGTTGTACGTTAAACCTTGCACACCCCGGCGGAGGAAAAGTTAAACTTAAATTAAACAGATCAGAAATTAAAAATCTTATCCGCGACCTTAAAAAGTTATGTTAGTCCGCCTTCTAAAGAATAGGACTACTTTTGAATTGAAACCTTTGAAAAATGCTCAATTTTGCTCAAGGTTAAGGAAGACGAAAATTTTAACCACCCCAGTACGATCTGCCAGACCTACGGGGCAGGCAGACATGCATTGAGTATTTCGAGGATTAAAATTTGAGTCTGACGCTAAGATTGGGCAAAAGGGGGCGTTTTTCAAAGGTTTCAGATTAGTGATTCAGATGCTCTGTCATCCATCGGGTGACAACGCTTACAAGTTTTTCTTGGTGATTGCTGAAACGGTGGTTGGCACCGGGAATTTTAACAACCGTGACATTTGTCTTAGGCGTTGCACTGTTTCGGAGGCGGTCAGCGACATCGGGATTGGCCAGGCGATCAGCAAGACCGTGGACAACGAGTATGGGTTGAAAAATACGGGGAATGTTTTGGTAGGGATCGGATACGGTTTTCGGGCCCCTGAGGCTTACAACATGGTATGCGGTATAAAGCGCTTTGCCCAAAGGTCCCAGATTGATCAGCATCCATTGATTTCCTTTACCTTTTGCCACCAGGTCCTGGGCCTGACGGAGGACACTGTTTGCCGTATCAGACCCGAACATACTGATATTCCACTCGAAAAGATTGCCTGGAGGTCCGGTTAGAAGTATACCTTTAATTCTTGGATCCTGGGTTGTTGCCATGTAGTATAGCACCCGGTTGGTACCCATACTGTGTCCGTAAAGAAATATAGAATGATAACCCAGCAGAGCCATTTTATCGACGGCTAACGCAATGTCATAACGGTTTTCTTCAAACCGGTTTTTTTTAGGACCCCGATCATGATCACGCATGTTGAGCGCCAAAGTGGCAAATCCTCTGTCTGCCAGGGCTTCTGGAAGAAAGTCCATGATGCCTGAGTAAAAGTTGCCGCTGTAACCGTGGATCAACACCACGCAGGCTTTTGCTCTGGCCACACGGGGCTGACGTAAAATACCGGTTAGCCTTACGCCGTCTTCGGTTTGCAATCTGACCAGATCGACGTCGATGTTTTCAGCAGCTCTGGGGGTTTGGTCTGCGCCGAAAAGAATAAAAAAGCAAATCAGAAAAAAATATTTGAAAAATCGCATCATGACCCCTTTGATGTTTTCAGAGTGTAAAATCATTATTCGAGTGCGAAACTTGAGTTTATACATTAATAAAAGTTGAATTGTAACAGTTTAGCTCTTTGAAACAAATCGATTTCATTGGTCTTCGCTTTCAGCTTCGACCCAACAAGAAAGAGCTTCAGGTATAATTAAATTTTTGACTGGAAGCTGTCTGAGTGGATTAGGGATCGTTTTGAAAGAACCATCGATGATTTAACGTTATGGATGAACCCCATGTTAAAACATAGACTGTTATGAATAGTCAGGGCAGATTCTTTCATTACGAGCCCTTATTCGCGAGTTCTTTCAGCAAAAATTTAATTATACCTGAAGCGGCAATATTACGTTAATTTAAGGACAGCCGATTTTTTTATCAAGGAAATAGTTATTTCATCACCCACAGGAGGTATGACATGCTCATTCATAAAACCAAAGTACAGGTTCGCTTCGGTGATACTGACCCGTATGGTGTGGTTTATTTTGTCGCCTATTTTCGCTATTTCCATGAGGGGATTGAAGAATTTCTCCGGTATATCAACATACCTCCGGAAACCTTCTTTCGTAACAAAGAAGAAAAATTCGGCATGCCCAAAGTGGCTGCGAACTGCCACTTTTTAGCCCCGGCCTACTATGGCGATTTACTTGAAATGCATACTTCAATCAAAGAAATCAAAGAAAAGGCCATCGTCTTTCAGTTTCACTTTTACCGCCCGCCGGAAACCCGGTTGATGGCAGAGGGAAATGTTACCTTCGTTGCTATCGATCACACCTGGAAGGCCATCCCTTTACCAAAAATGGTCGCTGAAAAAATACAGCGACTGTAGTTCGAATAGGCTTTTGAGAAACCCTTCCTGTTTAATTTGAATCGTTGCATTCGATTTACCTGAACTTTAGATGGATCTCCTCTTTAAGTTCATGAACATCGCCGATGATTTTAGCCGCCGTCACCCCTTTGGCATGCAAGGCGTTAACGAGATTTTCCCCTTGGGTCTCGGTCACCGCCACAAGCAAACCACCGCTGGTTTGCGGGTCAAATACGATTTCTTCGTGCCAGTGAGGTAAATCGGTCTCAAGCCGAAAATGTTGTTCGACCATTTTCCGATTGTAAGCATTTACGCCGGTGGTCATTCCTCTTTTATACGCCGCCAGGGCCTCGTCCATGATCGGCAGATCTTTGATACGGATTTCCAAACACACTCCGGATGCTTTGGCCATTTCAAAGCCGTGCCCGGCCAATCCGAATCCAGTGACGTCCGTTGCGGCGTGGATATCAAAACCGGCCATAACCTCAGCAGCAGTTCGATTGAGCGTTATGAGGATTGACAAACAGGCATCCATGGCCTCTTTGGAAACCCATTTTTTTAAATTGGCGTTAAACAAAACACCGCTTCCAACGGGTTTGGTCAGAATCAGCACATCCCCGGGCTGAGCACCCTGGTTGGTCCAAAATTTGTCCGGATGCACGATTCCGGTTACTGAAAGACCGAATTTGGGTTCATCGTCTTCCACGGAATGCCCGCCCGCCAATACAGCACCGGCTTCGGTAATCTTACTCAGCGCTCCGGCTACAATTTTGTGAAGGACCTCCGGAGGCAACTTTTTAGAAGGAAAACTGACCAGGTTGAGACAAGCGATGGGTTGTCCGCCCATGGCGTAGACATCGCTGATAGCATTGGCTGCCGCTATTTGGCCGTATATATACGGGTCATTCACCGGCGGCGTTATATAGTCGGCCGTCATTATTATGGCCAGATCTTCGGTTAATCGATAAACGCCGGCATCATCACTGGTTTCATAGCCCACCAGCAAGTTCGGATCTTTATTTTTTGGGAGATTCGCCAACAAATTGCCAAGCCCGACCGGGTCGATTTTTGCAGCTCACCCACAGGTTTTTGAAAGGCTCAGCAGGGTCGGTTTTTTAAAAAAGTTCAGTTTCACTGCCTATATGCTCCTAAATTTCTATTTGGATTGTCCTTATTATTCTTTCCCTTTGGCATGCAGGTCAAGGTTTTTTCGCTGAAAGGATACGTTGTCTGTTTTGATGGTGTAAACCCACTGATTTAGGAAAACTCGTTATATTATGATCGAAGTGCCTTGGTGAGTTGTTTGATCCTTGCGCTCATTTTGGAATCTGTTTGATTCAAATACGTCCAATCCGCCATTTCAAGTCGTTCCGGATCATGGTCAAGTACAATACGTGCGGCCTGTTCAGAAACTTCTCCGGCATGCCGGGCACAAAACCGAAAATGGTGCTTCGTACCGACTTCGATATTTTTTGTCAGCACCCGACAACAGGTGGCACCGAACTTTGTTTTGAACCGCTCGTGGAGATCTCTGGAAGCGGCGTAAACCTTTCTATTGTTCAAGATGCCGGGACCGTTGCGACCCAGGAACAACCCAAGGGCAATAACGCCGGCACTTAATGCGCCGCAAGTGCAGCCGCTTCTTCCAAATCCTTCCGGCAGGCCGGAGGTAATCCGAACGGCGATTTCCGGTGACAATCCCCCTTTTAGACCTTGGTTCAACACCGATAATACTGCTTCGGAACACATCAATTGGCCAGTCGTGAACAGGTTCTCTGTACGCTGCCGGATTTTGCTAACCAGCGTTTCAGCACGATGCCCCAACAACCCATTGTCTTTATTTAATCGTATCATGAGAACTAATGTCGCTTGAACCCTGACCGGCTCAGAATTCGTATCAAAACAACAACGAACCGGCAAACGGATGTCTTCGAATAAAAAGGTGTTGCTCAGTTCGAAGATGAATCCTCATCTTGCTTTTTCTATTGGATATTTGGCACCTTTCCATGCAAAAATGCCGCCAGAAAAACGCAAGACATTCTTGTAGCCTAATTTTACAGTCCACATGGCTCCGTTATGGCTTCGCCCGCATTTGACAAATCCACAGTAGATAACAATAGTTTTGTTTTTGTCCGGACCCAGCAGCGCTTTGAAATCGTCTAAGGTCTTTCCGCCTGTCTCCTTAGTATTCCATTCTTTCATTTCAGGAATGGGAAATAAAAACTGCTCGGCGCCGGGAATGTGTGCTTTTTTATAGCTGGCATCATAAGGCATGGTATCAATAATGAGAACATCCTTGCCGGAATCGATCATATCCTTGAGTTCTTTAGCGGTAATGACGTCATAACCTCCCCGCTGAACTTCCCGGACCAGTTTGACGGCACCCTGTTCTTTCTCCACTTCTTTTTCGAATTTGTTTTTGGCCAAAGACGGGCTTGTCAGACCTATAACAAACAATCCCACGACAACAAGGCTAAAGATTATCTTCCCGATTCGCATCATTAATCCTCCTGTTTTCAAATAATTTTAAACAAATTTCTTAACCGTTTGGGAGCAACAATCTGGTTAAGCCTTTGGTAATAAAGATAAAAAATGCCCAGCATCATTATAATATCCCGAACAAGGGCCGACCAAAGTCCGTGAAAAGCTTTGGCCTCCGGATCTTCAGGACCGAAACAGCCGCAGTCGACATCGAGCCCCAACCAAATGCTGTAGCCCAGGATCGCGATAAACAACATTAAAAGACCCGTAATAACGGCCAGAGATCCCCGGATATCCAATAACAGCCCCAAGCCGAAGACCATCTCAAGCAAAGGAAAGGCAATGGCAATCGGCAGAATCCAAGCGTCAGGTAGCAACCCATATCCACCTATAATTACAGCAAATTCTGTGGGTTCCATTAGCTTTGAAATGCCGGACCACAAAAAAATTACACTGAGCAAAACACGAATCAAATGGTAGATTAAAGGCGACGGAAAAGAATTTATTAGGGCAAAGATTCCTTCCTCTTTCAGGCCGTTAATTGTTTTCGCTTCCTGACCGTTCATTGAACGCTGTTTTCCTATTAATTTTAAAATGATGCATTTATAATATAATGATAAACAATAAGTAAAATTGATAATATAAATAGTTTGACAGATTATAATTGGTAAAATCTATATTTTCATGACATAGTTTTTCAGCCGGACCAAAAAGTGTCAGTTGACACCTTGAATCGCCTCTGGTAGCTTTGGGACAAGTCAGCATTAAAATAAATGGTTTTAAATATTACAGTTAGCTGGAATCTTTTATACGACAAATATTTGTTCACTATTTTCAAAAAACGAGTCCTATAAAATCAATACCCCTGCATTTTTATCTCTGGAGGTCTAAGCACATAGATGGTTATACGGGCTAAAATTCTCTGGACGGTGCTTTCTATGGTGTCTTTGATAGCGATCATCAGCGTCTTTTACACCGGATTTCGAAAGATCCTATCTCTTCCCTTTCGTCAGACCAACGACCTTCTCCATGAGCAAGGCTTCCCGTTAACTCTCGATTTTCTGATACCGGCAGGACTTTACATCGATGAAACAATAACGGTGAAAGAGATCCTGCATTACCGGCTCCACAAGCCAAGTAAAAGGTTTCAGCTTTTCTTATCAAAAGTATCAGAAAGTGTTCCCGTGAAGTACCGAGTCACAGCCACCACGGTATTCTATCTTTTCTGGACATTACTGTTTTTGGTTTTCTTTAGAATCTTCACATGGATGCGCTATACTACCGCCTTGTTCATCAGCTTTTTTTTTGGTGCTACGGTTTACTTTTTCATGCCGGATTTCATTATGGGAAAAATAGACGACAGCATTTTTTTAGGATGGGCGCTGACACTGTTGGGTCTTCGGTGGTGGATAAAGCGAAGAAAAGTAAAGGACGCCCAATAAATAGAACCTAAACTGAGCGTTTAAAATAATGACAGGACTATAAACAAGTCGTAATTATTAATCAATATATATTTCTAAACTCGACAATCGCTCAATTTGGGTCGAAATAAAATATAGACGGATAAACGGGAGATAGCGATGTATCGTCAGAATTATATTAATTCGCTTCGAACCGAGCTGGTGAAAATGGTATCAGACTACCTTTCCCCTGCAGCGCTCCATTACGGTTATAGTGATGTTCCCTTGGAAACCAACATTAAATGGCGGCCGCTTGTCCTTGTTTTGGGGAACTATTCTTCCGGCAAATCGACCCTTATCAATGAATTTCTCGGAGCGGATATTCAAGCAACCGGTCAGGCGCCCACCGACGATTCCTTTACCGTCATCACCCATGACGATTCTGCGTCTACCGCGGAAAACGTTCGCGTTGTTGAAGAACGGGATGGGAAGTTTTTGCTCCATGATCCGGAATATCCCTTTGAAACACTGAGAAAACACGGACAACGATTTGCCTCTCACTTTCGCCTTAAAAAAGTGAATGCGCCTTTTTTAGAAACCCTTGCCATCATTGATACCCCGGGAATGCTCGACAGTATCACCGAACGGGATCGCGGGTATGACTATCAAGAAGTCATCGGTGAATTGGCACAAATAGCTGATCTGGTTCTGGTGGTTTTCGATCCCCATAAGGCAGGAACGGTACGTGAATCATATATCAGCATTCGGGAAACCCTGCCGACCCGTACCTTTGAAGACCGTCTGCTCTTTGTTTTGAACCGAATTGATGAATGTGTCTCCTTTGCCGATCTTTTGCAGGTCTATGGAACACTGTGTTGGAATCTATCTCAGATCACCGGTCGGAAGGACATCCCCCCTATCTGCCTCACCTACTCTCCGCGGGCCATGTTGCGTGCAGGGAAACGGTCCGGAGGGGATATGAGTTTTTTAGGTCATCTGGAAAATCAGCGCGAGGAATTGAAAAGGGCCATCCTTAAAGCCCCGAGACATCGTCTCGATCACCTGGCCACCTTTGTCGAAACCCACGGCGAACGCCTGGGGCATTTCCTTGAAGCCCTGATGAACTACCGTCGCAAATTGCGCAAATTTCGCTGGAAACACACCTTTATCGGCTTTTTGGTGAGTCTTCTTCTCGGCACAAGCGTAACTTTCGGTCTTATGATCTCCGGCATCCTGGGGGGCATGGACCAGCGTATGCTTATAGGTGTCGGAGGTGTCTCTGCTTTGATTGTATTTTTCCTGTGGTCCACCCTGCTCATGAAACGTCGGGCCGCCCGTTTTCATTCTCGTGTTCTTAGAGATCTGGACAAACTTACCCCCCTTGAAAATCAGACGCGTCGCGACAGTTGGCAAGCTGTAAAAGGCTTAGTATATGCCTATCTCGAAAAGACAGCGGGACGATTTTCTCTCGCCCAGACCAAGAAGGAATTTGGTTCTGTAAAACTTGTAAGAGACAGAGGGGCAACAGAAATCCGGGAGGCATTAAACGAACTGGCTGGCTTAAAAGATGACGGAATTTTTGTTGTGGACTCGGAAATGCCGCCGGAAGAGTCATCACCGACAAGTGCTGCCGGAGGATCTGCCACTTGAACTGTTTTTGACTGCTCGGCAATTTGTTATCATATCGCTTCTCAAAAACAGTCGTTTACCGGAGTTCTGAAAATAAACACTTAAGTTTCACACCTGATCGTTAAAAATCCTTCTTGTCCGCCTATGCCGTGTGGCGGATGAAGCAGCCATCCGAATATTTCATAAAATACCGGGTACAGGCAACACCGGCCTTACGGAATCGGTAAAAAAATCATAAAATTTTTTGCGGTAAAGCCGAATATGATCCACAATATCCTGATCGCGCGTATGATCTGGTGTGTCACTGACGAATTTGAATAGATAACACTTTTTCTGAAACGTTCTGCAGGCCTGAACCACCGAAGCGCCTTCCATATCAATCAGATCGGCATTTATGGAAATCGATTTTCGTTCTTTAGGATCAAGAACCGCCCGATCGCTGGTGGCCAGTATCGCAGTTTTGAATCCTGCCAGCAAATCCGGTTTGTGAACACATGGTTTCCCTGTTTTCAGATCGGGCCGATCAGGTTCGACAATTTTCTGAATATGAAATATCTCTCCTAGATCATATCCGGAATGTGTGGCGCCTGCTGCGCCCAAATTACAGATGCAGGCCGGCTTAAATTTCAGACAGCTATACGCCGTCGCCATGGCGGCATTGGCTTTGCCGATACCTGAAACAATTAATAACATCCCGTCATTTTCGAACAGTCGGAAAGGAATTTTCCGGGTCTGCCGTAAGGACATCCCCAAAACAAATGGCTTTGCCTCGAGCATGGTGGCCATGACAATGGCCGTTACAATATCTGTTTCCAACGTGCCATCTCCTCAAGGGCCTGAATGGCTTCTTTCCCTTTATCTCCTAAAGATAGGGTAAAATTATTGACATACAGGTCAATGTGTCCGTCAATCACCTGATCGTCCATTTCCTGGGCATGCAGTTTCACAAATTCCCTGGATGCATCCCTATTTTTGAAAGCGTACGCCACCGAATTGCGTATAACAGATTCAATGTCCTGTTTATAATCGATAAAAGGGGGATCTTTTCTGACGGCAATACATCCCAATGGAATGGGAAGCGATGTTTCGTCTTCCCACCATTTGCCAAGATCGATGATTTCGACGCAGCCATACTCGGGATAGATGAACCGGCCTTCGTGAATGATGAGTCCGGCATCATATTTTCCGATTTGGACGCCTTCCAGAATATTGTCAAACCGGGTGACTTCGACATTGTGTATTGAAGGATTCCACAACCTCATGAGAAGATATGCCGTGGTGTATTCTCCGGGCACGGCAATTTTTGCTTTCGAAAATGAAAGATCTGCTGATCTTCCCACAAGCAGGGGCCCGCATCCAAACCCTAAGGCGGATCCTGCATCGAGGATTTCATAGGATTGTCTGAGTTTAAGATAGGCATAAAAGGAGAGCTTAGAGACATGGAATGTTTTGGAAAATGCCTTTTTATTTAATTCTTCCACATCGTGCATATGGGGAACAAAACGAAAACCTTCCGTATCAATACAATCATGAAGCATTGCGTGAAAAACAAACGTGTCGTTTGGGCATGTTGAAAAGGCGATATTAAGACGTGTCATGCATACTCCTTTATCGCCTGATAGCGAGAATCCCTTTGAACAGGAATTTTTCCGGCATTTTGAATGATATGGATAAGCTCTTTGTCGTTGGTCTTGGTTTTTATCCCGGTTGCCTTTACCACGACCTCTTCCATGAGCACCCCGCCCATATCGTTTGCCCCCATGGTCAGAGCAACCTGAGCTAGTTTCAGACCCTCCGTTAGCCATCCTGCTTGAATATGGGTGATATTGTCGAGAAAAATCCGTGCAATGGCCAGTATTTTAAGATAATCGATTCCCGTCGCCGGAAGCGTATCTTCCATGCGCGTCTTTGCCGGTGAAAAAGACCAGGGAATAAAGGCCTGCAAAATTCCGGTTTCATCCTGGATATCCCGGATGACCTTTAAATGGGCGATCTTTTCTTCATCGGTCTCTCCCATTCCATACGTCATGGTTGCCGACGACATCATGTCATTCCGATAAAGCGCACGCATGACCTCTCGCCATTCATCCACCGTGGTTTTTTTCGGGCTGACTTTGTTTCGAATCCTTTCCACCAGAAGATCGGACGCACCGGGCGTGGAATCGATACCGGCTGATTTAAGCGCTTTAACCACATCATCGATGGGCACCGAACTTTTCCGTGAAATATGAACAATCTCTGAAGGAGAAAAAGAGTGAAGGTAGATTTCCGGAAACCGTTTTTTTATTGATGTTACCATGTCGATATACGTGTTCAATGTATAGTCGGGATGAAGTCCGCCCTGAAGCATGACCTGGGTGCCCCCGGCAGCCATAAGTTCTTCGATCTTTAAATAAATATCGTCCATGGTCACTTCATAAGGCTCAATAAGGTTTGCACGGGCATGAAATGCGCAAAACGCACATGCCGCCTCACAGATATTGGTGAAATTGATAATCCGGTCGATAATAAACCCCACCGTTTCCCCGGGAAATGCCAATTTTCTTCGCATATCTCCGGCGTTTCCCAACTCGATAATATCCCAGGAGAAGAGTT
>Ga0102955_1000235_pt1 | contig 12297 bp, 11 predicted proteins | sample SalPonF2_A_D1_MG_FD_78512 | JGI IMG/M metagenome (GOLD analysis project Ga0102955, IMG submission 78512) | Salt pond soil microbial communities from South San Francisco under conditions of wetland restoration - Salt Pond MetaG SF2_A_D1_MG ... | reverse complement strand
GCCGGGCTGGAGCGGACACTGGGTCATGCCGAGGCGACGGAACCGGCTTTGAGAGACATATGCGATTCCGAGCGACGGTCGGATCGTTCCGCTGCAGCGGACAGGGTATTACTGCTCTAGGGCGGTATCCGGACCGCGTTGCCGGGTTGCGGGAAATCGATGGATGAAACGGGGGCGTTGCCCCCGTTTTTTTAATTGCCGGATCATGAATTATTGCGGTAAATAGCGATCCCAGTCGCGATCGCTTCATGATCTTATAGTAATCTGGCTGCAGCGAAATCGAAGATAACCGGACCCGGAATCCGAAATATGAAGGCACGCCATACACTGCGTTACGTCAGTCGTCTGACCAAGGGCACACTGGCAATTATCCTTGCAGGGGGCAGGGGCGAGCGGCTGAAACAGCTCACACTCAAACGGGCCAAGCCGGCCACGCCATTTGGCGGCAAGTACCGGATTATCGATTTCCCGTTGTCCAACTGCGTCAACTCGGGTATTCGCCAGATCTGCGTTCTGACCCAGTACAAAGCACATGACCTGATCCTGCATATCCAGAAGGGCTGGGGGTATCTGCGTGGCGAATTCGGCGAATTCGTCGAGCTTTTGCCCGCGCAACAACAGCAGGGGGAGCGGTGGTACAGCGGTACCGCCGACGCCGTCCATCAGAATTTCGACATCATCGATGCGCACAACCCGGACCACGTTTTGATTCTCGCCGGCGACCATATTTACAAAATGGATTATGGTCCGATGATTGCGACGCACGTCGAACTCGAAGCCGATGTCACAGTCGGGTGCGTCGAGGTGCCGGTAGAACGGGCGCGCGAGTTCGGCGTCGTAACGGTCGCTGACGATCAGCGGATCACCAAATTCACGGAGAAACCGGACCAGCCCGACACACTGGCCGGGCGGCCCGACGTTACGCTTGCGTCGATGGGGATCTACGTTTTCAGCCGCGAGTTCCTGGGGAGAATTCTCGACGCCGATGCGAACGACCCCGATTCCAGCCACGATTTTGGCCGCAACATAGTGCCCGGTACGATTAATAGCCACCGCGTTTTCGCATTCAAGTTCGAGGATACTGCGACCGGCGCACAGCGTTACTGGCGCGATGTCGGCAATGTGGATGCCTTTTATGAGGCCAACATGGAACTGGTCTTTGTGTCGCCGGAGCTCAATCTGTACGATGAAAAATGGCCCATCTGGACGTACCAGGAACAGAAACCGCCGGCCAAGTTTATTCTCGATGAAGACGGTCGACGGGGTTATGCGGTGAATTCGATGGTCTCGGCGGGTTGCATTGTGTCGGGGGCGGAAGTGCGATCCTCGGTGTTGTTTTCGGACGTCCGGGTGAATGAGCAATCGGTGGTTGACCATTCCGTGGTATTGCCGTCGGCGCGGATCGGGCGCAACTGCCGTATCCGCCGCGCGGTGATCGGAGAAGACTGCGTGATACCGGACGGTCTGGTGATCGGTGAGAATCGCGACATCGACGAAGAACGCTTTTACGTTACCAACAACGGTGTTGTTCTGGTCGTCCCGGAAATGATCAGCAGAATTACCGCGACGGGCTGAGCCCGGGTTACTGCGGCGCCAGCATCCGCCGATAGAAATCCTCGTACAGCCGGCCCTGGGCCTGCCACGAAAAATCCTCCCGCATGCCGCGCAACATTAGCGCCCGCCAGTCCGCCGGCGCGGCATACAGCAACATCGCCGCCTCCAGCGCGGCCCCCAGCGCGGCGGCGCTGTAGTCGTCGAAAACAAACCCCGTGCCGCTGTTCGTCGCGGTGTCGACGGGGATGACGGTGTCGGCCAGGCCGCCGGTGCGCCTGACGATCGGTACCGTACCGTAGCGCAGGCTGTACATCTGGTTGAGCCCACAGGGCTCGTAGCGCGAGGGCATCAAAAACATATCGCCGGCGGCTTCCAGCCAGTGCGCAAGTTCCGTATTGTAGGCTTCGACGAACCGAACCTGGTGTGGAAACCGGCCGGCCAGGTAGCGGTAGAAATCGGCGAACCTCTGTTCCCCGGTACCCAGCACCGCAAGAGCGAAAGGCCAGCGTTCCAGTGCCGTCGGTAACACCTGCATCAACAGATCGATTCCCTTTTGCTCGGTCAGGCGGGTTACCTGGGTCAGCAACGGTGCGTCGTGGCCGCCGAGATCGAGCCGTTCGAGCAAGGCCGATTTCATCGCGCTTTTTCCAGAAAGATCTTCAGCCGAATACGGGTATGGCAGCAGACGGTCCTGCGCCGGGTCCCATTCATCGTAGTCCACCCCATTGAGGATGCCGACAACTCGATCCTCGCGCTGGCGCAACAGCCAGTCGAGCCCGAACCCGTAGTCCGGTGTCATGATTTCGCGGGCGTAAGTCGGGCTGACAGTGCTCAGCCAGTCCGCCATCAGCATGCCGTTTTTCAAAAAGCTGAAACACCCGGTTTTCTGATCCTGCCACTCGAGACGCTCGCGAAACGGAGTCAGCCCCAGTGTCTCGATCACGCTATCGTCGAAGACACCCTGGTAGCCAAGATTGTGCAGCGTCAGGACACTGCGGCAACCTTCGAACAGGCGGCCGCCATGGCGGCGCGTGCCGAGCAGGACTGGTACCAGGGCCGTGTGCCAGTCATGGCAATGCATGATGTCAGGGGCCCAGTCGAGAGCTTCGCACACGTCGATCGAGGCATCGCACAGCATGGCAAAGCGAAGATGTTCGTGATCGCTGTCCCCGTACAGAGAGTCTCTGTCATAGAACTCCGGGCAGTCCACCAGGTAGAGCGGGGCATCGTCTGCGCCGCGTCGCGCCTCGAGCATCGAGTAGCTTATGGAGTGAGGGCCGTAGTACAGCCGGCGACCGGCGAGTTGCGGAACCGGCCGGACATCGAGGCCGGATTCGCGGACGCTGCGATACCATGGCAGAACGACGCGAACATCGTGCCCTTGCTGATGCAGATAGGTTGCCAGCGCCGCGCTGACATCGCCCAGCCCGCCCGCTTTCGCAAAAGGCGCATATTCGGCACACGGGAAGCACAAACGCAGGCTCATTGTAGCGCGAGTTTACCACCTGTCATGGCGCGGAAGATGTGGGGCCGGGTTTGCGCGAACCGCATACGCTATCTAGCGCCGCAGCAGCCACAGAACCAATGACAGGATCACCGATACGAGAATCGCGGTCGTCAGCGGCAGGTAGATGCGCAATCCGGGGCGATCTATAACGATGTCGCCCGGAAGGCGTCCGAGCGGAATCTTTCCGAGCCATGGCCAGCACAGGCCGACCACAACCAGTATCACCCCGGTTACCACCAGTAAGCGCTGTATAGTCATTGTTCTGCGGCCCGGGTGTATTCAGGATTCCCCCGGCCCGGGTAACGAAACCGGACATCGATTCGTGCTGCAACCAACATGCATGGCAATGTACCATTGCCGGCGCGCGAATCGCGCCTGAACCTGAGGGATGTCGACATGCAGGGTTTACCCCACGAATATCTGGTTACGGCCAGCGCCGATGCGGAAGGCACTGTCACGCTCGGCTGCGACGGTCTTGATGATATCCAAAGCTCGCCGCCGGCCCAGTTCGGTGGTCCGGGCACGCAATGGTCGCCGGAGGATTTGCTGGTTGCGGCGATTGCGGATTGCCTGGTGCTGACTTTTCGCGCGATTGCGCGCGCCTCCAAGCTCGAGTGGAATACGATCGAGTGCACCGCCACCGGCACGCTCGACCGGGTCGAGCGGCAGATGCGATTTACCCGCATGGATATCGTTGCGACGGTGACCGTACCCGTTGGTACCGATCTTGCCAGGGCCGAACGCTTGCTGGAAAAATCGGAGCAGACCTGCCTGATTACCAACACGCTCAATTGTGAGCGCCATTTGCAGGCGATCGTCCGCGAGAGTTGAGCCCGCCGGCTGGCGCCGCCACAACCCGGCGCGAAAGCGCCGTCCGAGGAATAGTCTATGCCGACAGTATTGTTGACCGGTGCGAGTCGCGGTATCGGGCTTGAGTTCGCGCTGCAGTACGCGGGTGACGGGTGGAAGGTTCATGCCTGCTGTCGGAATCCCTCCGCGGCGCAAGAGCTTGCCGGTATTGCGGAAGCTGCATCGGGCCGTGTCCAGATCCATCGCCTCGACGTTGCGGATTTCCATGCGATCGATGAACTCGCCGACAGTCTCGACAGCACTGCGATCGACGTGCTGATCAACAATGCCGGCACGTTCGGTCGATTTCCGTTTGCGTTGAGCAGTGCGGAGCAGGCTTTTGGGCGGTCCGATTACCATGATTGGGCGGATGTCTATCGGGTCAACGTTTTTGCGCCGATGAAGATGGCCGAAGCGTTCGTTGATCACGTGGCTTCCAGCGAGCAAAAGAAACTGGTAACCGTCAGCAGCATTATGGGTTCGATCGGCGCCAACAGTTATGGCGGCTACTACGTTTACCGTTCCAGCAAGACCGCGGTGAACAGCCTGATGAAGTGCCTGGCTATCGATCTTGCGAGCCGCGGCATCAGCGTACTTCCGCTGCATCCCGGCTGGGTCAGGACGGACATGGGTGGCGCCGACGCGGACGTTGACGTGGAAACGAGCGTGTCCGGATTGCGCGAGGTGATTGCGGGCGTAACGATGAGCGACTCGGGCCGGTTTTTCGACTATCTCGGTGCTGAAATTCCGTGGTAGCCGGGCCCGGCTACCGGGGCTCGGAATTCGCTTCAAGCGCTTGTTCGAGCTCGATTAGCCAGCGCCGGTAGCGTTCCTGTACGGCACGATTCCCGGCAGGCTCGAAACAGTGGTCACGGGCGCTCGGCGCCGGTTTACTTCCAAGCAGACACGCGACACCGGCGAGGGTCGATTCAGTCTCACCCTGGCGCCACACCGGCAATTGCGACAAATCCGCCAGACGCTGGCACAAACCGTCGGAACGCGCGATCCCGCCTCCGACCCGAATCCTCGTCGGCGCCAATGCCACCCGTGCGCGGTCTAAATTGGCCTGTAGCAGGAACAGAATACTCTCGGCTACCGCCACCATCCGCGCCCTTGCCTCGCCCGCGCCGATGAAGCGGCTGTCGAATTCCGCCTGCCACCATGGTGAACCAAGCCCGCCGATACCGTTGAGAAACAACGGCGGCTCTCGCACGCTGTCTATCCAGCCGTCCAGTTGAACGGCATAGTCGGCGGCATCGAAACCGAGTTCCCCGGCCATCTGGGTCAAAGCGTTCCCGGCGCCATTCACGGTTCCTTCGAGAACGTACCGAGGACCATCCTCATCCGCATATGCGATGCTTGTTAGCAGGCCTTCGACCCGCAGCGCTTCGGCGCCGGTGGCAATCTGTAAGAACGCGCCGGTGCCGAGATTGACAAATGCATTGCCGGAGCCGGTTTCCGCGCCGGCGAATAACGCGGCGGCCTGATCGCCGGTGACGAGTTCGAGCGGAATCGTCTGCGCAGCGGCCTGCATTGCGCCGTAACTGTGCCGGGTCGGCACGCAGAGCGGCAGAATCGCGCGATCGATTCCGAACAGCCCCAGCAAGTGGTCGTCCCAGTCGAGCGTGTGACGATTGAAAAGCAGTGTTCGCGATGCGTTGGCCGGGTCGCTCACCGGCACCGTGCCCGGGCATAGACGGTGGGCGAGGAAACTCGCCAGCGGGCCGATGACGAGACGGTCGTGCGCGCCGCGAACGCGGTCGAGATTGGCGAGACACCAGGCAATTTTGCTTGCGCCATAGTGCGCCGACAAAGGCAGGCCGGTGCGCTCGCCAATGTCTTCCTGCCGGGCGCGGAACTTTTCCAGCCAATCTGCGGCACGGCGGTCACGCCACGACAGCACCGGTGACAATGCAGCCCCGCTTTCGCGGTCCCAGCAAACGATACTGGAGCGCTGCGTCGCCAGACCCGCGCGAAGCGCCGTCGAGCCGATGCCGCGGGTGGCCTGTGTGACGCACTCCTGCACTGATTCGAGCAGCTCTTCCGCGTCCTGCTCGACCCAGCCGGGGCGTGGGCATTCCGTTGCAACCGCCCGATAAACGATTTCGCCGCGCTGACCGCGGCTGTCGTACACGGCTGCCCGACTGGCGTGGCTGCCCTGGTCGATAGCGAGAAAGGCAGGTGTGATGCTCATTCGGGCTGCAACCGAAGACGGCGCGTCTCTGCGCGCGGCGTTGCCCTGGGCAGGCTGGACGAGATCTGGCGCAGGACTTTTGCCGCGGTCGGACGCCAGGTGGTCAGTTTGCCGCCGAGGACAGACAAAACCCGCGGCCGATCGCGACGGTCGGTCGCCAGCACCACCTCGCGTGAGCGATGAAAAGCATGGCCGCTGCCCGACGGCAGAACCCTCAGGCCGGCGAACGCGGAAACGACATCACCGCGGGCGCAGTAGTGACCCGGGAAATAGTGATTGAATACATTGAGCAAGTAGCGAACCTCAGACTCGAGGGGGCGTACCTCGTCCGGATTGCCATCAAACCGCGTTTCCGTTGTCCCAACCAGTGTTTTTCCGCCGCGCGGCATAACGAAAACCGCGCGGCCATCGCGCGGCGACTCGACATAGTAAACGCCCTCGGTCAGTGTCCGCGGCAGTTCGATGTGCGTTCCCTGGATCAGTTCGACCGGCGGCGCCTCGATCGCGGGCTGAACCCGTTCCAGTATCACCGGTGCCCAAGGACCCGCGGCATTGACCAGTACATGCGCGCGACAGTGCAACCGCCGCCCGCCACTGTCGTATTCAATGTCTACGCCATCCGGATTGAGGCGGGCATGAACCATCTCTGCCGGGATTTTGGTTTCGGCGCCAAGCCGGGTTGCGGATTGCATGACTGCCTTGGTCAGCAGTGCATCGTCGGTCTGCGCGTCCTGGAACTCGAAAACCGTGCCCAGCCCTTCTTTTTCGAGGCCAATGAGCATTGGCCATTGATTCTTCGGCAATGTGCGGAACCGGGTATCGCGGCCGGGTCCGCCGAGCAAGGCGTACAGCAGCAATCCGGTCCGGATAATCCACGCCGGTCGACGGGTGGTCGGGTAAACCGGGATATAGAATTTTTGCAGCCGCACCAGCTCAGGAGCGAGTTCCAATAGCAGACGGCGCTCGGCAAGAGACTCGCGGACCAGTCCGAATTCCCACGATTCGAGGTACCGCAGTCCGCCGTGGATCAGCTTGCTGGATCTCGATGAAGTGCCCGAGGCGATGGCGGATTTCTCCAGCACCATGACGCGGTGGCCGGCGGCGGCAGCGGCCTGCGCGACCCCGGCACCGTTTATGCCAGCGCCTACTACGACGATGTCATAACTCGGCGGGCTCATGTGGGCTTCGCGCCGGCCATTTCGCGAACCCGCATGGTCTCGAACAGTCGGGCGCCGCGGCTGCGCCAGGTCTGGACCTCTGCCGGGTCCTCGATCTCGTAGATGGCCCATTCCCATGGGCCGCTCCACAATTGCGCTCCGCGCCCGACCCGGGTCTTGTTGCAAAACAGAAACTGCGCTCCGAGCTTTTCCGCCCGATGCCGTATCCGTTCGCCCCAGCGCGGCAGGACCCAGCCGATCCGGCCACCGTGAAGTTCGCGGTAACGTTCGACGCAGACCGGATCGAACGATATCGGGACGGCGCGCTCGCCCAGCGGTGCCAGCACCGCCGCCATGGCATCGACGACTGCATCACAACCGAAACGTTCGACGCTCTGGCGCTTGATTTCGACGAATGCTGCGCGATCCGGCCACTGCAGCAACAGTTCGACGGCCTGGGCCAGGCTCGGCATGCAAACGCCGTCGAAACGGTCCCCAAAGCGGGCGGTTTCCGCTACCGCAATCGCGCTCAGTTCGTGCCAGGTGTTGTCCCATGGCGCTGTCCGGATACCGGCCGTGCGCTGCAGGCTCGCATCGTGGCACAGGACCGGAATCCGGTCCGCGCTCAACTGGATGTCAAATTCCAGCCACGCCGCACCGAGCTCCAGCGCGCTACGCAACGCGGGCAGCGTGTTCTCGGGAAAAGCGGCAGCATGGCCGCGATGTGCCACCAGCCAGTCCCTGCGTTGTTCTGTTTCGGCTTCCAAATCAGCTTTTCTCCGGTCCCCGGCGGGGACCCTGATGCAGCCGGTACAATAGCCGCTGGCCGTCACCGATGCGAGCGACTGCGTCAATGTTTGCAAACGCCGAAATCGATGCGATCTGTATCGATCTGGATAACACCCTGTGGCCCATAGACGAGGTGATCGAGCGCGCTGAGCGCATCACCTTCGACTGGCTGGCGGATCACTATCCGCGGGTGACGTCGAAGCACGATATGGAGAGCCTGCGCCGGGTCGGCAGGCGGGTTGCCGGCAGACTTCCGCAGTTGCGCCACGATCTGAGCCATCTGCGCAGACTCGCGTTTCTGGAGGTAGCGAAGGAGTGCGGCTACGGGACCGAGCTCGCGGACCGGGCATTTGAGGTTTTTTTCGCTGCCCGCTGTGAAGTGTCGTGTTTTGCCGACGTCGAACCGGCGCTGTCGCGCCTGGCCGCGGCGTACCCGCTGCTTGCGCTGACCAATGGCAATGCCTGTCTCGACCGTTGCGGCGTGGCGGGTTATTTCGTCGGTTGCGTTTATGCCCGGGATGTTGGCGCCGCAAAACCAGGCGGCGAAATTTTTGCGGCTGCGGCACGACAGCTGGGCGTGAGCCCGGCTGTGATCCTGCACGTTGGCGACGACCCGGTGGCCGATGTTGGCGGTGCGGCCGCGGCCGGAATGCAGACGGTCTGGCTAAACCGCAGCGGCCAGCCGTGGCAGCTCAGCGAGTGTGCGCCGAACGGCCAGGCGCGCGACTTCGACGAGTTGCTGCAACTGCTGGGTGTGGCCGCTACTGACACAGCAGGGTCCGCAAGTGTCGATTGACGACGACCTGGTATTCGTCGACGTTGAGACGACCGGAGGCAATGCCAACTGGAACCGGGTGATCGAAGTCGGGCTGGTGCGATCGCGCGGTGCGCTACTCATCGAAGAGTGGTCCACGCTGGTCAACCCGCTTACGACTGTCCCGTCTACGATCGAGTCTCTGACCGGGATCGATTCCGCGATGGTTTCCTCCGCTCCGACTTTTGCCGATATCGCGACGGAGTTGCATGAACGTATGAATGGCTGTCTGTTCGTGGCGCACAATGCGCGCTTCGATTACGGCTTTATCCGTAACGAGTTCCGTCGCGTCGGAATCGAGTTCAAAAGCAAGGTCCTGTGCACCGTGAAATTGTCACGGCAGATATTTCCGGACGAACGGCGCCACAACCTCGATGCGGTAATGCGCCGACACGGCCTCGGCTGCGACGCGCGACACCGGGCACTGGGCGACGCCCGCGTGCTTTACGATTTTCTCCAGGTACTGCGCGGGCAGATTCCCGGCCCCGATCTTGCAGCCGCGGTGGAGTCACAGTTGCAGCGGCCGTCGCTGCCCCCGCACCTCCCATCCGAAGCGGTGGAAGGCATTCCGGACGCGCCGGGCGTTTATCGTTTTTTCGGTCCCGATGACCGCCTGCTGTACGTTGGCAAGAGCGTCAATCTGCGCACCCGGGTGATGGCGCATTTCTCGGCGGATCATCGTTCGGCGAAAGAAATGCGCCTGTCGCAGCAAGTGCGGCGGATCGAATGGGAAGAGACCGCAGGCGAACTCGGCGCGCTGCTCAAGGAGTCGCGCGAGGTGAAAAACACCGCGCCGTTGATGAACCGCAAACTACGCAGGAAGAAAGATCTCTTTACGCTGCTGTTCGACCCCGGCGCGGACCCGGGGAAAATGCTGGATATCGTCGAACTCAGGATTGGCGACCGCCAGTCGCCGGCTGATCTTTTCGGGATTTTCGAGAGCCGCCGCAAGGCCCGCAACTGGCTTGAGCGCGCGGCGCGCGATGCGCAGCTGTGTCCAAAACGGCTCGGTCTCGAGAAAGGTGATGGGCCGTGTTTTTCCTATCAGCTGAAGCGCTGTCCCGGGGTCTGTGCCGGTATCGAGCCTGGCGCGGCGCACGATTTGCGGTTGATGCAGCAATTGCTGCCCAAACAACTTCGCAGCTGGCCATTTGCCGGGCGAATCGGAATCCGCGAGATAGGTCTTTTTGGCGACGCGGATATCCATGTATTCGATCGCTGGTGTTACATCGGCAGTGCCGCGAACGACGATCAGTTGTGGCCCCTGTTGGACCGGCGGGAACCGTTGGTGTTCGATCCCGACTGTTACCGGATTCTCTCTTCCTTTCTGAAGCGCAAAAATTTCAGGCCGAGTATTCTCGATCTCGACGGCCGCCACCGGCCGCGGCCGCATCAGCTCGACCTGATGTGATTGCCTCTCGCGTCAGGTGATATTCAGGACCGGCCTGATCCGGATGTCGATACGGCGATTGCGCGCCCGTCCCTCGGGAGTTTCATTGTTCGCTACCGGGACTGTCTCTCCGTAGCCGGTGGCGCTGGCCCGGCCCGGATCAATCCGCATTTCCGTCACCAGGTAGTGGCGCACCGCCTCGGCGCGCTGCTGCGACAGCTTCAGATTGAGATCGTCGCTGCCGTGCGAGTCGGTGTGGCCCTCTACTATCAGCTGCGAGCGCGGAAAAACCCGAATCGCTTTTTGCACCTGCGCCAGCAGTTCGCGATGACGCGGTTCGATGGTCGCCGTGCCAACCGGGAAGCCGAGTCCTATCAGCCTGATCAGGATGTCGTTGCCCTCGCGGAATACTTGCGCCTGCTGGCGATCGAACATCGCGTCGACCTGCCGCACCTGCTCGCGAACCCGTTCCTGCATGGCCAGCTGCTGCGCAAGCATCACGCGCTCCTCGCGTGCACCGCCGAGGCGTTCGTCCAGATCCACGATTTCGTCCTCGAGTCCGACGATTCGCTGCCGTTTCATTTTGATCTCTTCCTGCAGATCGCGATTTTCCGCGCGCAGCGCCTCGATGAAGTCTTTCACAGCCGCCGTCGGAGCCGCGAAACCGTCGTCGAAACCCGCGACCAGGTCTGCCGCGGCGGCTACCTCCCTCAGAGGCTGCTCCCATTCCAGGATAATTTCTTCCTCGCTGGCATTGCGATCGCGCAGCGCGCGCACGTAACCGGAAAGGTAGATAGCATGGCGCGCCTCGTAGGCGGCCTCGCGGGCAAGGCTGCGCGGCAGATCTGCATCATAGCGGTTGTTCTCGAGTTCACGTTCTGCCTGTTCGGCGAGGCCCTCGGCGCGCGCCAGGGTCAATGGCGCATAGCGTTTTGCCTTGTGCTGCCGCGCGGTGTCGAGCAGATTTCTGATATCGCCGAGATACGCCTGCTTGATAGCGGTCAGTTCGGCATCCCGATAAAGGGATTCGGCACGGCCGCCGCGCTCGCGCGCATTCTCGAGGTTGCCCAGTTCCAGCTCGCGCGCGGCCAACGTGAATTCTCGTTCGGCCTTTTCCCAGGCCGCCGGGTCCTGCTTGCTGGCGCCGGCCACGAGCGCGGCGTCGCGTCCTTTCAGCGCATTGGCGAGAGTGACGCTCGCTTGCTTTGCCGCCTCTGTTGCCGCCGCGAACGACTGCGTAGCACTTGCCAGTTCGCTGCGCACACGGTCGAGATTTCCGCCGCGCTGAAAGCGGCCTTCGGCGGCCCGATAGGATTTCATCGCGAGTTTGAAATTGTTCGGTGACAGCTGTTCCGCGCGCGCCTCCCGCGCCGTCTCCAGCGCTGCATCCGCGGCGCGGAACAACAACAGGCGGGTGCCCTGATCCTCCGCTCCGAGGCCCGGCGCGGCGCGAAACAGCAGCAGAATCGCTGCCGCGCATAGTTGCAGTCGGATCATTCTGGATACCCCGGTTGTCGTTTCCGATTCGCGCCAACTCTAGCCCCGGCGTGGACGGCTGTCACCGCTGAGTGTCCCGATATCCGCGGCGACCGTCGGCGCGGCTGCCGCCAGGGATACGGGTGCGCCGGGTGGTCGCACTGCTTGTCGTTTCGCGATGATATAGACACCGAGCAACGTAACGCTGCCGCCTGCGACGATCCTCAAGGTCAGCGGTTCACCGAGAAAAACCACTGCCGCGATGACCGCGAAAATTGTCGCCAGCAGGTTGAAGGGTGCCAGCAGGCTGACGTCATAGCGCTGAATAAGGTAATACATAGTGCCGTGGCCGAACAGGCTCGCGCCAAGCGACGAAAACAGCAATGCCCCCCACACGATGGGTGGTGCTACGCGCACGGCATCAAGCTGGTCGTGTTCCGTCAGCCACGATACCGCGAGCAAAATCGGTGTGCTGATCAACGCCAGCCAGGCCTGCATCGCCATCACGCCGATTCCACGCAGACGCTTCATGCCAATCACGCCGAGTGCGCCGACAAACGCGCCTGC
>Ga0102955_1000229_pt1 | contig 12524 bp, 12 predicted proteins | sample SalPonF2_A_D1_MG_FD_78512 | JGI IMG/M metagenome (GOLD analysis project Ga0102955, IMG submission 78512) | Salt pond soil microbial communities from South San Francisco under conditions of wetland restoration - Salt Pond MetaG SF2_A_D1_MG ... | reverse complement strand
TGCAGATGCTCGATCATCTCAACGGGCACACCGGCGTGGCGGCCCGGACGACTGCTCGGCGTTGCATAACCGATTTTTTGCGCGTCGCATGCGGCGACTGCCGCGGCGAGCTTTGCCGGTTCTTCGATGATCTCGTGGAGTCCGAGCGTGGCCGGGAAAAAGGTCGTATGCGCGCTTGCCGTCAACGCGACCCGGCCGGGGTGTCCTTGCGCAAGACGGTACAGGGTACTCTTTTTTCCACCGGCCCCGACCGTGCAGATGATGCCGCGGCGTGCCTCCAGCGCGTCCAGGAGTTCTTCGTTCAAATGAGGTCTCCCGGGCGTGCGAGGTGTGCTTTTACACTCAAAATGCGGGGCAGATAACTGGCTGCAAGTTGCCACCGGTCACCCTCGTCGCAACTGGCGAAAACGTGCCCGCTGGAGGTCCCGAAATAGACGCCGCAAGGATCATTGGCGTCGCTGTCCAGTGCCTCTCGAAGTACCGTTACATAGGCGTGCTTTTGCGGCAGCCCGGTTTCGAGCGCGGTCCAGTGGGCGCCGCCATCGCGGCTGCGATAGACACGCAGCCTGCCATCCACGGTGGTGCGCATGTGCGAACTCGATTCGGGAATCTGGAAGACAGTGTCGGGATCCGCGCGCGATACGCAGATCGCATAGCCGAAATCGCTCGGCAGGCCGGCGCTGATTTCGGTCCAGTTGCGGCCACCGTCGTCACTGCGATAAGCGCCGTTGTAGCATTGCCGGTACAGCCTGTCCGTTTGCAATGGGTGCATGACGAGCCGATGGATGTTGTGCCCCGATTCAGGGAATCGCTGCGGCAGGTTCTCGGCTCTCACGCCCTTGTTGGCCGGCTCCCATGTGGCACCGAAATCGTCGCTGCGATAAGCGCCGCCGGCTGATACAGCAGCATAAATTCTGCCGGGCCGGTCGTCCGCGAGATATACCGAGTGAACCGAAAATCCGCCGCGCGCGGGTTCCCATGTTGCGCGGCTGGGGTGCTCGTTGAGCCCGTTCAGCGGTTCCCATGTCCCGCCGTGGTCGGTGCTCTGAAACAGCCCCGGGGGATCGATTCCGGCATAGAGTTTGGTTTCGCGGCAGTGTGTGAGATACCAGATCCGTTTTAGCGGCGTGTCAAAGTCGCTCCCGGTATGGTGTGGTGCCGCCGCCAGCGGTGACCATGTGACGCCGCGGTCGCTGCTGCGATAGATGTGTGCTCCCCAGATCGCATGACTCGCGGCAGCATAGAAGGTATCGGGATCGTCAGCATCGGCGCAGGTATGCAGAATTTCATAGCCGGCGATGTGGGGACCGTCTATTCGCCACGCCGTACCGGTCGATGGTGCATGGAGCCGAAACAGGCCTTTCCGGGTGCCAACCAGCAGCATGACCGCGGTGGATGCGGTTAACGGGGTACTCATTGGGTGGCGGACCGGGTCACGTTCGTTTACTTGCCGCTCAGGTTTCGAGCAGCCGCGGCATCAGTTCGACCAGGTTGCAGGGGCGCGTGCGGTAGTCGAGCTGGGCATTGATGATGTCGTCCCAGGCGGTAGCGCAGGCGCCGGCGGAACCGGGCACGCAGAATACGTAGGTGCCGTTTGCCACACCGGCGAGTGCACGTGACTGAATTGTCGAGGTGCGGATTTGCTGCAGCGATACCGCGCGGAACACTTCGCCGAAGCCGTCAATGATTTTGTCGAGCAGCGGGGAGACCGCTTCCGGTGTGCCATCGCGGCCGGTAACCCCGGTGCCACCCGTGGTAATCACGACCTGGATGCCAGGGTCCGCGATCCACTGCGACAATGCCGCGCGAACCTGGTAGATGTCGTCTGCGACGATGCGTTTGTCGCCGCATTCGTGTCCTGCGGCGACGAGTTTATCAACGAGCAGCTTGCCGGACTTGTCGGTTTCCTCGGTGCGCGAATCGGACACGGTCAGAACGGCGATTTTCAGGGCAATGAATTCTCTGTTCATGAGTTACCGGTTAGCTGAATTGCGGGCGATGGCGGAAGGGCTGAACGGACCTGTGGCGGCAGTCACCCTTACACCAGCCCGGCAAATGGTTGCACGGTTACCGTCGATCCGGCTGGTACTTTCTCCTGATCGATCGGCAAAACGATAAAGCAATTCGCTTCGGCCATCGAACGCAATACACCTGCGCCCTGGTGGTCGGTACCTCTTACGACGTAGTGGCCGTCAGCGCCGCGCGACAGGATGCCGCGCTGAAACTCGAGCCGCCCGGCTTTCTTGCGCAGACCGGTCTCGCAGATTGCCCTGATCAATATCGGAGGGTCAGTACGGTCAAGGCCCATCAACGAATGAAGCGCTGGTTGCACGACCTGATAAAAGGTCGCCATCACCGAGACGGGATTCCCGGGCAACCCGAAGAACAAAGCGTCCCCGACGTGGCCAAATGCGACGGGTCGGCCGGGTTTCATCGCGATTTTCCAGAAATCGACGGAACCGACACGGGCCAGTGTATCGGTGACGAAGTCAGCTTCGCCGACGGAGACACCGCCGGAAGTGATGATGGCATCGGCGACCTGCGAAGCATCGAGAAAAGCCTGTTCGACGTCTTCGCGCCGATCCCTGATCACACCCATGTCCAGGACCGGTAATCCCATGCGCCTGAGCATGCCAAACAGCGAATACCGGTTGCTGTCGTAAATCTGACCATCCGCCAGTGTTTCGCCGATCCCGCGCAACTCGTCGCCGGTCGAGAAAAATGCAATAACGGGAAGCCGTCGTACGCGGACTTCGCCGATTCCCAGCGACGCGATCAGGCCGAGGTGGGCCGACCGCAGCAGCGTCCCGTCGGCAAGGGCGATGTCGCCTGCGCTGATGTCCTCGCCCGCGGGGCGAACATGCTGACCGGCCTTGTTGTCAGGTCCCAGTGTGGCGCTGTCGCCCTCTCTGGTTACGTGCTCCTGGATAACCACCGTATCGCAGCCGGGCGGCAACGGCGCTCCGGTCATGATGCGAACGCACTGCCCCGGGTCAACGGTGCCGGTGAACGGCCGTCCCGCCCACGCGGTACCGATCACTGCATAACTGCGCGGGCGGTCCTGCGGCAGGTCGGCACCGGAGAGGGCGTAACCGTCCATCGCGGAGTTGGTATGTGGCGGTACGTCGACGGCAGACACGACATTCTGCGCCAGCACTCGTCCCAGCGCGCTGCGCAGGTCCAGTGTTTCGGTTCCCGGGACTGGTGTTATCGATGAGCGAATACGTGCGACGGCCTCGTCCAGCGACAACGCCTCGCTGTCGTGAGGGTCCATGCAACTCGGAGCATGTGCCTCGGTTTCAGGGCGGTTCATTTGCCGGTCTCCGCTGTTCGTTGAGGGGCCGGGTCCGTCTGGCTCAGTTTTACTTCGAGCGCGGCGACGTCGGCCGGTTCGTTTACATTGAGGAAATTGTCCCGGCAATCGCTGAAGTCAGCAAGCTCCATTGAGTGACTGGCGTACCAGCGATCTATTTTTCGCCCACCATCGCCGAGATACGTCTCCAGGCTGTCAAGCAACGTTGTCTTGAGCAGCGAGAAAACCGGCTGCAGACGTTCTCCGTCATGAGCGACGCACACCTCGGCCCCATTGCTCAGATAGCATTGCCATAAGCGTTCGGCGAGGTCGGGGACGATCAAGGGAGAGTCGCACGGCACCGTTAGTATGTGAGTGGTCCGGGCCGCCCGCATCCCGCTTGCCATGCCGGCGAGCGGACCAAGAAATCCACTGTCGCTGTCTGCTACGACGGCGTAGCCGAAGCCGGCATAAAGATCGCTATTCCGGTTCGCATTGATCGCGATAGTTTCTACCTGGGGGCGCAACGCCCTTATCGTCCACTCGACCATCGGTCTGCCGCACAGAGAAATAAGACCCTTGTCGACGCCCCCCATGCGGCGGGCCTGGCCACCTGCCAGGACGATACCGGTAATCTGATTTTGCATACGTGCGTTCCGTTTTCTCGTGTCGTCGCCGCGGGTGAGTGATTGTGGCGCGCGGGCGCTCTTTGTGCACCTCCTCAGCCAACCGAAAACCTCCCGCTGCACGATCGTCCGGCTACTGGTGCTGAGTCGGATCCCTGAGGCGGCCGTCAGCGACTCAGGTGGCGGGACATTTTGACATACATTGCGAGTCTATTTGCGCCATACTGACCCATCCCGTACTCTTTTTGCAGAGCATTTATCCATTTGTTCATAAATTTCGGGCTGTTCATCTGTTGTGCTGCAGCGCATTCGCTGTGAGCTGGGCCGGGGATCCGCGTTGACCATACCGGATCACGACCGGAGAACCCGGATGTTCGGATTCGCAGACATGAGTCAACAGCGTAAACAGTACCCGGTAGCAAAGAGGAAAGCCCGTGGGCGATGTGTCCCAGCAACCTGACAAGACGGACGAACTGCGGTTGATGCAGGAGTCGATGCTGGTTCTGGGAGCCACTTTGCCGCAACGACGCAGGCTGGTTGGCGCACTGTCACGGCGGCTCGGCCTGGTTGAATGCGCCGACGATTCCGACGAAGCCGTGCCGTTGATGGCGCGGTGCCGCTTCGATTTTCTACTCGTTTTTGAAAACGGCCGACCCGGTCGCTGGTTGGACTGGATTGAATCTCTGCGCCGGCAGGGCGATTTCCGCCCGGTGATTTTGTGCAGCGATGACCTCGATCAGCATGCAGCCGCGGCCGCAATACGGTGCGGGATCATTGACCTTCTCTCCGGTGACTGCGTTGATGCGGACGTGATCGAAGCGATTGGGCGGTTGCGCGAGAGGCAGTCGGCCGGCGCGGCGGCAGCGCCCCTGCAGCGAATAGTCAGCAGCGATCGCCGGCCCGATTCGCTTATCGGCGAAAGTGATGCGATGCGCGAGGTGAAACGCCTGGTCGCGAGAATTGCACCGTTGCCCGCGACCGTGCTGATCGAGGGCGAGACCGGAACCGGCAAAGAGCTCGCGGCGCGCCTGCTGCACAGTCTGAGCGGCCGCAAGGGCGCATTCGTTCCGGTTAACTGCGGTGCAATTTCGCCGGAGCTGCTGGAAAGCGAACTGTTCGGTCACAAGAAAGGCGCTTTCACCAGTGCGCACCAGGTGCGCGAAGGCTTGTTTGTCGCGGCCCGCCAGGGAACCCTGTTTCTGGACGAAGTCAGCGAGATGCCGCTGGCGCTCGAGGTCAAGCTGCTTCGCGCGCTTGAGGAAGGCGCCGTGCGTCCGGTGGGCGCGGATGCGGAAACCGCGGTCGATGTGCGGATCGTCGCATCCACCCAACACGATCTTTTGGAGCGGGTCAGGCAAGGCCGTTTTCGCGAGGATCTTTTTTACCGTCTCAATGTCGTCAACCTCAAGTTGCCTCCGCTGCGTGAGCGAGCGGCCGATATCGTAATACTGGCTGATTTTTTCATGCAGTCTATTGCGGTCGAACTCGGACTGCCCGCCGTCGCTTTAGACAGGCCAACCTACGAATTGCTGGAGTCGCATGACTGGCCCGGCAATGTTCGGGAGCTGAAAAATATTGTAGAACGAACCCTGATGCTGGGCGAGGTTCCGCGCGGGTCTCTGGGGACGCGCCGACCGGCAGAGCGGATCGCGGTTCCGGAGTATCCGATCGACTGGACGCTGGAACAGGTCAAGTGTCATCACATGCGCCGGGTACTCGAGGCGGCAGGCGGAAACAAGTCGGCTGCGGCACGCCGGCTGGGGATCTCCCGCAAGACGCTCGAGCGCAAACTCGGTGTCGCGGAATTTCCGGATTAGCAGGGCTACGGCACTGATTGGTGGGTTTCACGATTTCGAAAACTGAGGAGTGGCAATGAACGCTAAAGGCGACGACAGGCAAGGCGCAGCTCTGAATACCGATCTGCGAAAATTTTTGAAGGCGGTCGGAATTTCGTCGCAGCGCAAGATTGAAGAGGCGGTCGAAGCCGCGTTGAAATCGGGAGCGCTAAATGCTGACAGCCCGGTCCGCGCACGGATGACGCTGGAGTTGCCCGATCTCGGTGTGACCCATGTCGTCGAACAGGATCTCTCGTCCGGCGCAGACTGATTGGCGTTCCAAAACCGCCGCGGATTACCGTGTCGCGAAAATGGTGGGCTCGCCGATCAGGCGGGCCATATCAGTTTGCCGGCCTCGCTCAGATCGTAGCCTCCAAGCATCCGGGCATGCGACTGGCAGTCTTTACTGCGGATATGTTCGAGCAGCGATTGAAATAAAGTGCGGAAGAAAATCCCGCGGTGCATCGCCAGATCAAATGCCTCCCAGCCAATCGGCAGGAAGTCCAGTCCGTACTCCGTGGCTGATGCGCGCACCCCGATGGTTACATCGGCATAACCCATCGCGATCAGCGACGCTGCGTCGCGCTCGGAAAAGGCGTGACTGGCAATTCTGCGTGACGCTAGATCGAGATCGTATTGCGATACCAGCTCGAGCAGAAATCTCTGCGATCCCGTCCCTTGTTCGTGGGCTACCCAGCGGGTCTCGCTGGAGAAAAGTCTCTCCAGCGATGCGCCGCTGGTCCACGCGCCGGGGGTCATGATCAGTCCCTGCTCGCGCCGGAAAAGGCGCACCAGCAGCCAGTCATTGTGTTGAGGGTACTGGCGGATCAGTGCCGGATGACGCTGATGGCTTTCCTCCGCTGGTCCCCAGCTCATGCCACACAGATCGGCCCGACGCCGGGCCAGCAATGTCAGGCCCAGCTGGGTGACCGTTGGGGTAAAACTGATCAGTGCGCTTGCCTGAAATTCGTTCGCTATCCGGATAATTGCGCGATAGAGCAGCGGATCGTCCGAGCCCGCGATCAGCATCCGGTCGGTTAACAGGCCACCATGACATGATTCCAGCAGCCACTGATCGACCAGGTCTTTCGGAAACAGCCATTTGCCCGTTATTTTGCTCGCCGGGATCATCCCGTCGCCGACCAGGGCATAGACCTTTTTCTCATTTATCTGCAGGTAACCGGCTACCTGTTTGACGCTCATGAACCTCGGAAGTTGTTCGGGTGCGGCATTGCCGGCATTCGCTTCGGAAATATCGGTCGCCAGGTTGTCCACTGTGTGCCCCTCCGTGGTGGCGTTTGATGCCCGCCTGCATGGCGCAGAAACTTGCAGTGCCCGGGCCCCTGGCGATAGCCAATGCAATATCCGTTCCGCGCGCATAACAGCTTGAAAGCTGGCAAATCGCTTACACTGATCGCGTCTGAATGCTATTTGGACTGGGACAAAATGTCCCGACAGATTCTCGGTTGGGTGTTTTTGTCCCGGCGCAAACTGAATCACAGCGACAATTCGGTCCGTTCGCGTCAGTCCACTGAATTTTGTCCAAATGACCGGCTTACTTGCGGTAAAGTACGGGGCTTGCGGTTCACAGTTGGCGGAGATGTGGCTGGCGACTCGCTCGCCGGTGCCAATTAAATGAAAGAAGATTTGACCATACCTGTGTCTGTAGTCATGCGGAGGCGCGTGGTCAGCGGCCAGGGATGGTGCGTGCCGAGCTGGGATGCGCTTGCTGTCGTTGTCGGGGAAGGCCTCGGATCGGGTCAGGTATCGCGGCAATTACTGCGGGATGGTCCCGACGAGCAACAGTATTTGTGGAGCGGTTATCGTCTGCGTCTGTTCCGCGATGCGTGTGAGAGCTACTGGTGCAACCTCACGGTTGAAAAGCCGAGGATCTTCGTGGTTTGCAGACTGTCCGAGGAGGACGGCGAACTCGAGCCTTTTGTGATTACCGCAGATCAGGACGAGGCCGGTTCCGCAGTGGAAACGGATGATCAGGTTTTTGCGGTAGATATGCCGCCACAGATCTATCAGCATCTCGAACGCTACGTCGTCGAGAACTACGAGCCGCAGCAACGGAAAAAGCGGAAACGAAAAAACTGGTCGGAACGGCCCCCATCATGAGTGACAAGGATTCGGTTCGGACCGCGCCGGCAGCGCCGCCGAGCGATGACGAGGAAGGTTTTCTGAGTCGCTGGTCGCGGCTAAAAAACGCGGAACGCAGCGGTGTCGCGGAGGGACCCGAACAGGACATTGCGGCCCCCGCGGCGCTGCCCGGTGATGATGGCGCCACAGAAGAGACCGAATCCGCTCCGTTGACCGATGCCGATATGCCGCCCCTGGAATCGTTGAGCGGCAATTCCGATGTAAGTGGATTCCTGTCGAAGGGTGTCAGCGAGGGATTGCGCCGCGCCGCGCTGCGCAAATTATTTCACAGTCCCAAGTTCAACGTTTGCGACGGGCTCGATGATTATTGCGAGGATTTCACGAACTTTCCCGCTCTCGGTTCCACGATCACGGCGGATATGCGTCACCACATGGAGCGACTTTTGAAAGAGCGTATGGCGCAAGCCGGCGAAGCGGTCGAATCGAGCGACGCGCAGGACAGCGTGGCGCGATCCGGGGCCGCAGCGGCGGACACCGATGGTGGCGAGAATATGGACGAGAATCTGGATGTCCCTGCGGACGGAGATGAGTCTCGAGCAAAGGTGAACAATGACCGAAAAGATGTCTGAGTACCCGGCTGCGACAGCGCACGGTGCGGCGCGCGCGCTTGCGCTGACCGAACGCCGCCGGGCCGAGGTCACGCCGACATCGATAGTTACTTATCTTTCGCGCGGCCGGCTGTTGATTGTGGGCGCCGAGGAAGTTGCGGTGCCGATTGCCATGGGCCTGCCCGAAAGCCTCCATTGTGTGGTTCTGGCGCCGCCGGGCGACGGCAAGCCGGCGGTTAGTGAGGACGGCGCAATTCAGATTGCACGATTCGGATCGCCGCAAATCAGCGGCAGTTTCGGGCAGTTCGACGTCAGTGTCGAGGTAGGCGGTGAATTCAGGTCGCTGGTGTCCCTGTTGCCACGCGCTGGCGATTGTTTCGATCTCGTGCTCGATCTCGGCGTGCCGGCGCTCCTTTCGCAGGAGGTGCTTCCGGTCGGGTATTACGCGCCCGGTGGCGATGCGCAAGCACTGGACGCGGCCTTGGCTGAATTGCCGGAGATGCGCGGCGAATTTGAAAAGCCGAAATTTTTCGCCTACGACGCCGAGATTTGTGCGCACGGCGGCAGTGGTATCAGCGGATGCACGCGCTGTATCGATGCTTGCCCGACGCTGGCTATCACATCGCTTGGCAATACCGTGGAAGTCAACCCCAATCTTTGTCAGGGCGGCGGTAGTTGCGTCACCGCTTGTCCCAGTGGTGCCATGCGGTACGCCTATCCCAGCGTTAGCGATTTGCTGGGGTACGTCAGGACCCTGATCAGGGCTTATCGTGACGCCGGCGGCGAGAATCCCTGTATCGTTTTTCATGACGAGGCTTCAGAGGCAGCGGTCTCCGCGTGTCTGCGAAATGGCGGCTGTGAAAACCTCCTGCCGGTTGGTTTGGAGGAGATCGGTTCGGTCGGGATGGATACCTGGCTTGCCTGCCTGGCCTATGGCGCGGGATCGGTCGTACTCGCCGTCGACGCCGGGACGCCGAAGCGCGTGCAGCGCGAATTGAGTGCGCAGGAAGGATTTGTTCGGCCAATACTCGAGGCATTGGGACTACAGCAGGACTGTCTGCTGCTGGTCCGTGCGGACGCTTCCGGTCTCGCGGTTCTGGAGTCCGGTCTGCCAGTGTCGCCATTGTCGCGGCCGGCGACGTTTGCGGCGCCGGACGAAAAACGCACGGTGATTCGTCTGGCCGTCGATCATCTGTTCGCCCAGGCCAGCCCACAGCGCAAGCAGGCGAAGCTGCCGGCAGGTGCGCCTTTTGGCGATATACGGGTTGACCGGGACGCCTGTACCTTGTGTATGGGGTGCGTCGACATCTGTCCGGTCAATGCGCTGCGGGATGGTGCCGGGCTGCCGCAGTTGAATTTTGCCGAGGCGAGTTGCGTGCAGTGCGGTCTGTGCGAAAAAGCCTGTCCCGAGGACGCTATTCAAAGGGCGCCGAGATACCTGTTCGACAGCGAGGCACGAAACAAGCCGCGCACGCTTAACGAGGAGCAGCCATTCTGTTGTATTACCTGCGGCAAGCCTTTCGCGACCCGATCGATGCTGGACGTGATGCAGAAGAAGCTCGAAGGGCATTGGATGTTTCAAACGGACGAATCGCGGCGACGCCTGCACATGTGCGAGAACTGCCGGGTGAAGGACATGTTTTCGGGCGAGGCAGGGAACGCATGAATTCACGGCCAGGATTCGCCATAATGTGCCAGCGCTGGAAAAAATGTCGCACATGGCGAGAGAATTTCGATTCAAGGCAGATAAATGGTAAGTTTGGCTGTGTTTTTTCCGAATAGACATGGCCTGCTTCTTGCTTTGTTAGGCAACACCGTCCGCAGAGGCATGTATGGCTGAAGTGTCAGTGACAGATTCCGAGCTCTCCGAACCGCTTGCTGCGGTGGTGTCCGGTGAGGATCAGCTGCGGGCCAATACCTATAGTCTGCTCGGCGCACTTTTGGCGGCTCCACCCGGGCCCGCTCTGGTAGAGAAACTGAGCGAAATCGATGCCGAAGAAGGCGATGCTTCCAGTCTTCTTGGCGCCGCCTGGGGAATGCTCAAGGGTGCGGCCGGTCGGGCCGAGTGCGGCCTTCTCGATGACGAGTATCACGAGTTATTCATCGGCGTCGGGCGCGGCGAACTGGTACCTTACGGCTCATGGTATCTGACCGGATTCCTGATGGAGCAGCCACTGGCGCAACTGCGTTCCGATCTGGACGCGCTTGGACTCGGGCGCAAGCAGGACGTTGCGGAGCCGGAAGATCATGCGGCGGCATTGTGCGAAGCAATGTCGCTGATCGTCGAAGCCGAGGCCGGCAGTGACGCCGAGCGCCAGGCAGAATTTTTCACTCGACACATTCAGTCGTGGATGGGTCGGTTTTTCAGAGATTTGCAACAGGCGGATGCAGCGCATTTTTATCGTGCGGTCGGCCAGTTGGGCGAGCAGTTTTTGGAGGTGGAGTCGCAGTATCTGGCGATGGCCGCCCCGCGGCTCGATGACAGCCGGAGTCAATCGGGCTGAGTCGAATTGATAATCCAGAGTGTGTAGTTCGGGAGGAAGAGGGAAATGACCGAGGCGAAAAAAACTGAACGGAACGACCGTCGTAAGTTTCTCAAAGATCTTGCGGTCGCTGGCGGCGCTACTGCGGCCGTAGTCGTGTCTGGCACCGCGCACGGCGACGAGATCGAAGTCCGCGACGACAGCGTGAGGCCGGCCAGCCCGGGCTACAAGGTCACATCTCACGTTGAGACTTATTACAAGAAAGCGCGGTTCTGACGGATAGCGGCAGACGCGAAGCCAGAAAAGAGATTACCAGCACAATTTCGAGGGAACAGCGATGAAGCTGATCAAAAAAAGAGACCTGACCGGGCCAGAGGCAAAGCATGCGCTTTCAGGTGTGCTCGGCAGCGCGATAGACAGAAGGACATTCCTGAGTCGAACCGGCCTGGCGCTGGGCGGCGGAGCCGTGGCGGGCGCATTGCCAACATCGATGATTGGTCGCGCCGAAGCAAAAGCAGCGGCAGCTACCGGTGAGATATCGACGAAACGGTCGGTGTGTACCCATTGCTCTGTTGGCTGCGGCGTAATCGCCGAGGTGCAGAACGGTGTCTGGGTCGCACAGGAACCGGACTTCGACTCGCCGTTCAACCTGGGCGGTCATTGCGCCAAGGGCGCGTCCGTGCGCGAGCATGGTCACGGCGAGCGTCGGCTTAAATACCCAATGAAGAAAGTCGCCGGCAAATGGAAGAAAATTTCCTGGGACGATGCGATCAACGAAATTGGCGATCAGCTTCTCTCCATTCGCGAAAAATCAGGCCCCGACTCGGTGTACTGGCTGGGTTCGGCCAAGTTCAACAACGAGCAGGCTTACCTGTATCGCAAATTCGCGGCGATGTGGGGAACGAATAATGTCGATCACCAGGCGCGTATCTGTCATTCGACGACCGTAGCGGGGGTGGCTAACACCTGGGGCTACGGTGCTATGACCAACTCCTACAATGACATGCACAACTGCAAGACGATGTTCTTTATCGGCAGCAACGCGGCGGAAGCTCATCCGGTAGCGATGCAGCACATCCTCCGCGGCAAGGAGAACGGTGCCAAGTTCATCGTTGCGGATCCGCGATACACCCGCACGGCAGCGCATTCGGACCAGCATCTGCGCCTCCGTCCGGGCACGGACGTGCCGCTGATATATGGTCTGCTCTGGCATATTTTCGAAAATGACTGGCAGGACGACGAGTACATCAGGCAGCGTGTCTGGGGCATGGACGAGGTGCGCGCCGAAGTCGCCAAGTGGACGCCCGATGTGGTCGAGGACGTAACCGGAATACCTGGTGACGAGGTTCGCGAGGCCGCCAAGACGATGGCCGAGAATCGCCCGGGCACGATTGTCTGGTGCATGGGTGGAACTCAGCACACGATTGGCAACAACAACACGCGCGCCTACTGCATCCTTCAGCTGGCGCTTGGCAACATCGGCAAGTCGGGTGGCGGCGCCAATATTTTCCGCGGTCATGACAATGTCCAGGGCGCTACCGATTTCGGTGTGCTGGCGGATACCCTGCCTGGCTACT
>Ga0102955_1000226_pt1 | contig 12576 bp, 9 predicted proteins | sample SalPonF2_A_D1_MG_FD_78512 | JGI IMG/M metagenome (GOLD analysis project Ga0102955, IMG submission 78512) | Salt pond soil microbial communities from South San Francisco under conditions of wetland restoration - Salt Pond MetaG SF2_A_D1_MG ... | reverse complement strand
TTCGCCGAGAGAACCGGAGGCCCCTTCGTGATCGCGTTCATGCTGTTCATGCTGGCGCTGTTATTCGCTCACTTCAACCTGATGGCGAAACGCCTTCGCGATATCGGTTTTCCTGGCTGGCCTGGCGTGCTGGTAATTTTTGTCGGCATCGCGGCACTGAGCGCGGTGATTGGAGAAGAATATGCCGGCACAATGAATACACTGATATGGCTGGTTCTCGTGCTGATTCCCGGCAATGCGTTCGCGAATCGTCCCGCCGTTGAACAAAACGGCGATTGACTCGGACCGCGTCTGTGCCCAGGGTCGGCCCTAGCCGGCCGGATCTTTCTTTTTACCGACCACCGTCTGCGCTGTCGATTTCATGTTACGGCGTATCGATCGTTTTTCCGCCGCGCTCATCGTCAGATTGCCGCTGGCCTGGTGACTGTTCATGCGGTAGTCGTCCGCGCGCTGGATAACGTCCTCTATCAGACCGTCCACATTCATCCCGTCACGGTAATACTCCTGAAGATACTTCGCCCACTCCCGATCGAATAATTGGGATTCGGGATCGCGGGCGCAAAGCGCAACGAGTTTTTGCATGTCCTGCGAGGCGCCCTTGGTTGCGGGGTTGCTCATCCCGCCACGCATCTTCAGGGAACTGGGTCCGGTCTTGCTCTCCTGGGCCACGATCTGGGCGCCCGGGAGCAAGGTCAGAAAAATGATGATGGCCAGAGTGTTTCGCATCGGTGTCTTCCCCGCTTGTGTTGCGGTCATTATAGCCACGGGAATCGCGGCCGTTTTCGTTATGACCGGCCAGACGAACGAAGGTTTCGACGTGAATTGAGAAGTGACGGCAGGCGGGCCGACGGGAGCGCTAGCCGCGGCGGGCCAGCCGCCGCAGCCAGCCGCTGCGATGGAGTTTTAACGGAACGACCGGGCGCAGCCCGTTGTCATCGACCGATTGCTCGATTGCGCGCTGGCGGACCCGCATAAGCCGAACCCCGAGCGGATAGCGAATTTTTGTACATAACATAACGACTTTCGTTCCCTTGACGCGACTGAGCGCGCTTTTTAGACCCTTTTCATACGTTGCAGCGACACGGCGTCGGGTTGTTTTCCGGACCGCGTGGCAGCGTTTGTTCCCTTGTATGATGCCGGAGCTCGGCAAATGGTTGCATCGCGGCGGCCCGGGCTCAGGCGCTGAGCTTGCTGTCACCTATTATTCGTCTGAGAACTATGCGGGGATTCAGCGAGGATGGGCGAAAACCGATTGACCGGTTCGGGTAATCCGGTACGCCGGCTATCGAAAACACGATTGCTGTCCCATTTGCAGTGCCCGCGCCGGTTGTGGCTCGAGACCTTTCGTCCGGAACTGGCCGCAACGAGTGCCGCTACCGCGGCGGCTTTCTCCGCTGGTAACTCGGTGGGGGCGGTTGCGCGTCGTATCTATGGTGGATCGGATGGAGTTCTGATCGATACCGGAACGGATACCGCGGCGGCACTGGCGGCAACCACTGAGATTCTCCAGCGGGGCGCTTGCGGGCCGCTGTTCGAAGCGGCGTTCGAGTACGGCGGGGTGCTGATACGCGCCGATGTGCTGGTGCCGCTGCGCGCCAGCTATCGCCTGGTGGAAGTCAAGGCGTCGACCGCGCTCAAGGACGAACATGCGATCGATTGCGCGATACAGAACTGGGTGATGTCGGGCGCAGGGCTCGCACCGAGCAGCGTGTCACTGGCGCATGTCGATAACCGGTTTGAATACCGCGGTAACGACGATTACAACGGCTTGCTGGTGGAGTGCGATGTCGGGGACAGCGTCGCGGCGCTGGATCACCAGGTGCCGGGGTGGATCCGCGACGCGCTGGCCACGCTTGACGGTGGCGAGCCGGAGGTCGCCGTCGGTGCCCAATGCGACAAGCCTCATGCGTGCCCGTTCAAGCAGTCCTGCTGGTCGGCCGGGGCCCGCTACCCGATTACCGGTCTCGGTGGCAGCAAGGCGAAGATTGCGGCGCTGGTCAACGACGGCTATCGCGATATCCGCGATGTTCCGGCCGCACGGCTTGCGGGTGCCGCGCAGCAACGAATCCGGGCGGCAACCTGTCGCGGCGCCGCGCGGCTCGACGAGGCTGCGGTGACGTTTGCCCGTGGCCTTGCATACCCTCGATTTTTTCTCGACTTCGAGACCATTTCGCCAGCGGTGCCGGTCTGGCCGGGTACCAGGCCCTACGAAACATTGCCGGTGCAGTATTCCTGCCATATCGAGCAGGCCCCGGGCGAGTTCACGCACGAGGAGTTTCTCGAGCTCTCGCTACATCCGCCGCTTCGCGCGCTGGCGGAGGCGCTGATACGGACGTTGCGGCAGACGGGTCCGATTCTGACCTATTCGAGCTATGAGCGGCGTGTGATCGGCATACTCCAGAACCGCTTCCCGGACCTGGCTGAAGCGCTCGCGGCCATCGCCGCCAGGCTTCAGGATCTGCTGCCGGTAACGCGGAATCACTACTATCACCCGGACATGCTCGGATCCTGGTCGATAAAGTCGGTGCTGCCGGCAATCGCACCGGACCTCGATTACGCGGAGCTCGAGGGAATTCGGGATGGCGCGGCGGCGGCGGATGCCTATCTCTGCGCTATTTCGGCGGAGACGACAAACGAAGAGCGCGCCCGTCTCGAGCAGCAACTGAGGGACTATTGCCGGTTCGATACGCTTGCGATGGTAAGCCTGTTGCGGTTCTTCGAAAGTGGCGGCCGGCCCGCGGGAGAATGAAAAAGGCGAAATAAATTTGGGGCAAAAGAAACCCCGCCGTGGCGGGGGCATTAGGCAAGTACGTTTTTGCTTTTGGTTCGTGTCTTCACTTCTCCGTGGTGAGTGTCACATCTGCAATACCCCACCCCGCATCGCGGGCATGATCCCCCAAAGACTATGCATACCATCCGTGCAACGGCCATCCGGGTCAATCCGTATTTTCCCGGAATGTCTCTCACGCGTCTCGCCGTGCCGTCGAGGTTTACGTAGGCGGGCTCCCCGGTCACTGGTTGTCCGCTGCCGGTTGAACCACTGGCGGGTCGAAAGTGGGAGATTGTTCCGGCCCGAATGCTTTGGTTCGCTCTGAATCCCTGTTTCGAGATCGCAGGCCATCGGCACACGGAAGAGCCACGGTCGCGCTCAATCGCCCGGCTGCTCCAATCACGGTCGGGTCGCAAGGGGGCTGCGAGCGGCGCCGGTTGCATGGTATACATGCAGCCCTGTTTCCCTGCATGCATGCAGGGAAACAGCACCTGTCCGGCGCGGTATCGCGTGCTTGGGCTTCGCCGGAGTCAAAAATGCCTGGGGAATGCCGTGAAACGAACTGCTTTGGTGAATTCGCTGATAGTGGCCGTGGCCGTGGCCGGTTTTTCGACGGCTGCATGCAGCAAGAAGAAGGAAGAGGCGAAGACCGACTGGTCCGACGCCGAGACGGTGATGGTCATTACCAATCGAACCGGCGAGATTGACCTCGTGCTGAGCGAGGAAAGTCTGGCGATGAAACTGTCCGATCAGAAGCTCGAGGAAATCGAGTCGGAGTTCGAGGACGAACGTGAATCCGGAGACGAAACTGGCCTGGCCGCCGACTTCAAGACTTTCGTCCTCGACAGTGTCGAGAAAATGTTGAATCAGCAGCTGATTTACCCGCTCGATGCGATAAATGCGATGAACTGGCAGGACGGCGAGATCGTTATCGACGTCGAGGGCGAGGGTTTTATCTCGTTCAGCGAGGTGTCAGTGGACGGCGACATGGCGCTCGAGACATTCCGTGAGGAGGACGCGCTCGCCTTTATTGCCGCCTTCGAAAAGCTGAAGAACGCCCGCTGAGCCCGACGTGGCGAACCTGTGCGGCGGGAGTAAACTCAGCCGGGTCAGAGCAACGGCGCGAGGACGCCCGCGCCGTTTTGCAGCAATTGGCGATGGAGGCCGCGCTGGCGCCATGTGTCCAGATGCACTTTTTGCGAATCGTCGATATAGACCTCCTGTACCGCGCGCAGTCGCTGCGTGAAAAGCCGGTCGAATACGATCACGCTGACTTCGGCATTCAGCTCGAAACTGCGCCGGTCGAGGTTTGCGGTGGCAACGACGCTCGTGTGGCCGTCAATGCTGATGGTCTTCGCGTGTAACAGCCCGGGCTGATACTCGTAAATTTCCACGCCCGCCTCGAGCAGTCCCTCGTAGAAGCTGCGGCTGGCGGCGGCAACCAGCGGTGAATCGTTGCGCGCCGGGACGATAAGCGAAGTCGAAACGCCGGAACGCGCGCTCGTTTGCAACGATGAGAATGTGGTCTGGTCGGGAACCAGGTACGGCGTTGTCAGGATTAGTTCGTGCTCGGCTTGTGACAATCCGACCTGGACCAGTGCCTCCAGCGCCTGGTTGAAACACAGGGGCCCGGTTCCGAGAACCTGCACCGGGATGCCCTGATCGTGTCCTGGCGGTACCGGAGTCAGCAACGCTTCGACGGTGTCGTTACAGTCCTGCAGCCAGTCCTCGATGAACAGTGCCTGGAGGTCGTGAACTGCGGGTCCGTCGATTCGCATCATCAGATCGATCCACGGCGCATAACGGCGTTTTGGTGCGAACGCCGCGTCGGCGACATTCTGGCTGCCGGTCCAGCCGATATGGCCGTCGATTACAGCAATCTTGCGATGATTGCGATGGTCGATTCTTTTGAAACCGGCACGCCACGGGGCGACCGGCAGCGCCTCACCGATACGGATGCCCGCTTTCTCCATGTCCTTTCTAAGCCGTGATCGCAAAAACGGCTTGGCGCCGAGCGAATCCACCAGAAGGCGGCACTCGACGCCACGCGCTGCCGCGCGCTTCAGCGCCTCACCGACGCGGGTGCCCGTGTTGTCGGGCAGGTAAATATAGAACAGGAAATTGCAGCTCGACTGCGCGGCATCGATGTCGCGGATCATTACGTCAAAAAGATGATCCGTTTCGGAGAAAAGGGCGCAGAGATTGCCCGTGCGCAGGTCCGTGCCGCTGACAGCCCCGGCGAGATGGACGATTTTGCGCCGCCCGGGCGAGAGTAGATCGGTTGTGGTGGCAACCGATTTCTCGCCGGACGTTAGCAGGCGAATCTCCGCCTGGGCGTCGTTAAAACGGTCGATGCGTGACTGATTGAGGCGAATCCGGCCGATGGCGAGAAAAAGAATGAGCCCGATCAATGGCAGGAGCAGCACCAGCAGCAGCCACGCCATTCGCGCCTGCGGGCTTCCTTTGGAGCGTATGACGACGACGATTCCGATCGCCAGCTGGATCAGGTATTCGGCAACAAACCCGAGCGCGAAAGTCGAGCCTGCTTCTGTCACTCTGGGCGCACTCCCGGTTGACCAATACATGGGCCGCGATCGGCCCCTGCCGCGGCTGCAAGTAGCGGCGCACGGCAACGATAGCAGATGCGCCGCCCACGGGCGCGGCCCGGCGCGCCGGGCCGCCACAGCGCATTTTTCAAAAAGGCACGCGCCGCCGCCAGGTTATCTGGCGTAAAATTCAGTTCCGGCCACCGCCGGTTTGCGAAGGAGCAGGGCCGGGCGAGGAGACATGTCGAAGCTGATCGAGAAATTCTGGGACCCCGCTGGCGTGATCTGGCATGGCTCTGCATTGCTCTATGCATTGCTTGGGTTCGGCGTGGGGTTCGCCGGGCTGTTCAGTCCGGCGTGGACGGTGAATCTTGTGGCAACGCTGTTGCTGGCGCACGCGATGGTAATCGCCGCCTACCTGGTCCACGAGTGCGCGCACAACACGATTTTCAGGCGCAATGCCGACAACGCGCGCCTTGGCCGCGCGCTCACCTGGCTGTGCGGCGCATCTTATGGCACCTATGAGGACATTCGCTACAAGCATTTTCGCCATCATGTCGATAACGACGATGTGGTGTGGTTCGACTATGAGAAGTTCTTTCTCGATCATCCCGTGGTGCTGCGCCTGACCCGTGCTCTCGAATGGTGCTACGTGCCGGCGCAGGAGCTCGTCATGCACGGGTTGCTGATGTGCAACGCTTTCGTGATTCCGCAACGGCGCCCGCAGCGGATTCGTAACCTGCTGGTGTTGCTGGTTCGCCTTGGTGTGTTCGGTGTTTTGGTATTTGCAGCGCCGCGTGCTGCCGCGTTGTACGCGGTCGCGTACATGCTGATGATGATCGTGCTCCGGTTCATGGACAGTGTCCAGCACGACTACGGCTACAACCTGACCCTTTACGACTCGTCGCCCTCGCCGCGGCGCGGCGACAAACAGTGGGAGCAGCAACACACATTCAGTAACCCGCTTTCGCTACGCCACGAATGGGTGAATTGGCTGGTCCTGAATTTTGGTTTTCACAACGCCCACCACGCACGCCCGACCACGCCGTGGTACCGCCTGCCGGCGCTGCATCGGGAGCTGTATGGCAACGGCGCGGAGAATGTAATTCCGTTTACGTCCCAGCTTCGTATTTATCATCGCGGCCGGGTCGAGCGAATCGTCAAATGGGATAACGGCGCCGAGGCCGCGCCGCCGCGGGATGAGGGCGGTTTTCTGCAACGGGCGCGGCGTGGCGCGGTTCCGGGCGGCAACGCCGCCTCGTTCCTCACCTCTTTTTGATCCGCATTGCCGATCTGCCAACGACTGCACAGGCCCGCTGCCCGAATTGTAGTAACCTCTTGACCTGTGCCGACCCGGTCACTGCCGGACTTTTTCAAGGAGACGCCATTTTGAAAGGTAGCATCCACGCGATTTTTGCGGCATCGCTGTTGTTTGGGTCCATCGCCGCCGCTGAGGACGCCTCGCTGAGCGCGCTGAAACAACGTTGCGAGGCTGCCCGCGAGGCGAAGATCGCGCCGCTGCGTGCCGCGGCGATAGACGAGTGCGTGACCAAACAGAAAAAGGACCGCGCCAGTTGCGAGCGCTTCTATCGCGACTACGGGAATGGCGGTCGCACCGCGGCGGGCGCCGCGAAGCAGAGAATGTTCAACGACCTGCCGGAATGCCTGGAGCTGTATGAAGCCGAAAAAAATCGAACGAAGCCGTAAACACGATCAGCGCGGGCTCTTGGCGGAGGCGTGGTGGGCTGCATCGAGGTATTCCCAGCGCGCATAGGCCAGTTCGAGTTCCGCAGCCAGTTCTTCGAGCCGGCCGAGCGCGATCTTGATGGCGTCCCTGTCCTGTTGGTAAAAATCCGCGTCGCTCGTCGCCCGTTGCAGATTCGCCTGTTCGGTCTCCAGGGCTTCGATTCGGGCCGGCAGCATTTCCAGTTCCCGGTTTTCCTTGTAACTGAGTTTGGGTGGCTTTGCCGTGCCACCGGCCCGAGGTGCGGCGCCCCGGGGTTCGGCCGCGGGTTTGGTTCGCCCGCGCGCTGCCGGTGCGGGTCCGCGTTGTCGCAGCCAGTCGCTATAGCCGCCGACATACTCCGTGACAGTGGCGTTGCCCTCGAACACCAGCGTACTGGTTACGACATTGTCGAGGAATGCGCGGTCGTGACTGACCAGCAGGATGGTGCCATCGAAGTCCGCCACCAGTTCCTCAAGCAACTCCAGCGTTTCGACATCGAGATCGTTGGTCGGCTCGTCGAGAACGAGCAGATTTGCCGGGCGGGTGAAGAGCCGCGCCAGCAATAGCCGGTTGCGTTCTCCGCCGCTGAGGCTGCTAACCGGCGACTGCAAACGCTGGGGCGGGAAAAGGAAGTCGCGCAGGTATCCGGCGACGTGACGATCGCTGCCGTTGATCCTGACGCGCTGGTTCCCGTCCGCGACGCTGTCCATCACGGTCCTCTCGGGGTCGAGTTGCTCGCGCCGCTGATCGAAATAGGCGATCTGCAGTTTTGTGCCCCGATGTACCCGGCCCGAATCCGGGGGCAGTTCGCCGAGGAGAAGCCGGATCAGCGTTGATTTCCCGGCGCCGTTCGGTCCGATAATTCCGACCCTGTCCCCACGCAGGATGCGCAGCGACAGATCGGCAATTACCGGCTTGCCATCGAAACCGACCGTCGCATGTTCCGTTTCGAAAACGACGCGCCCCGAGACCTCGGCATCTTCGATCCTGAGCGAGACATTGGCGCGTTGCTCGCGCCGCTGGCGGCGCTTCTCGCGTAAAGCCTCCAGTGCCCGGACCCGGCCTTCGTTGCGGGTTCGGCGCGCTTTGATCCCCTGGCGAACCCAGGCTTCTTCCTGTGCCAGAAGCTTGTCTGCCTGGTGCGCTTCGCGGGCTTCGACTTCGAGTTGCGCGAGTTTGCGTTTCTTGTACGTGTCGTAGTCGGTTTCCCAGGAACTCAGCTTGCCGCGGTCGAGTTCGCAAATGCGGGTAGCAACACGGCGTACGAAGGCGCGGTCATGGCTGACGAAAAGCAGTGCGCCGGCAAATTCTCTCGCGAATTCCTCGAGCCACGCGATCGCTTCAATATCGAGATGATTAGTGGGTTCGTCCAGCAACAGCAGGTCGGGCTCGCAGACCAGTGCGCGGGCAAGAAGCACCCGGCGCTGTTGCCCGCCTGACAGCGCTGCAAACTGCGCGGCCCCGTCCAGCGCAAGCCGCGAGAGAACTGTCCCGACGCGCTGGTTGAGGCGCCAGCCGTCTCCGGCTTCGAGCTCATGTTGCAACCGTTCCAGCTCGGCGGCGGCCCCGGTGTCGGAGCCGTCGCCGAGTGTCGCCGCGGCCTCCTGGTATTCGCCGATCAACGCTCCGGTTTCCGGCAGTCCGCTGGCCACGACGTCGAATACGCGATTCCCGCTGACCGCGTCCGCGGTTTGCGCGAGGCAGGCAACCCGGGCTCCAGAACGCAACCGGATGGTTCCGTCATCGGGCGCGAGTTCGCCGCTGATGAGCTTCAGCAACGTCGATTTTCCCTCGCCGTTGCGGCCAAGCAGGCACACTTTCTCTCCCGCGTCGATGGTGAAATCGACCGCGGTCAACAAGTCGTGATGACCGAATGCGAGGGATACTTTGTCGAACCGGAGAAGGGACATTGACGGCAACTCGCTTGGGACGGGTCGGATGGCGTGGCGGGCCGCCAGTATAAGAGAAGATGGGTCCCGGCCCGCGCCGGGGAAAGCGGGTTAGCCGGCGGGACGGGCGAATGCAATAATTTTGGAGTCCACGGCAACTTCGGGTTCTTCCATTGTTGCCGCCGTCATCGCCGATTCGCGCGCTTCCAGCATGCTCAGCCGCGCCTCGAGCCACGCCGTCAGCGGCTGCCATTGCGCAATATCCTTGGTTACGCGGTGCCGTTTGCATTCGTGAATGCCGAGGCCCTCGTCCGCGGCGTGCAGATAACTCTGGCTGTCGCGGAGCACGCCAATAACCGGAATTGCCAGGCGATAGACGAACCGCATCAGGTTGCGGTAGGCGACGGTCTGGGTTTTGACGCGATTGGCGATCACGCCGATGTTGCCGGTGCGCCGATTGACCTTGGCTTTTAGCAGGAGGTCGGCAATAAAGCGCGAAGCTGCATGGATATCGATGTCGGATGTGCCTACGGGGACCAGTATGGCGTCCGCGTCACGGGTGAAATCGTAGAGCTGGTGCGGAGCAATTGCGGCCGGCGAATCGATGACGAGGTAGCGCGTCTCGGGCGGCACGCGCAGTTGCCAGCTGCGGGTTACGTTGACATTGGGCTTGTGCGCCTCGACGCCGAAAATTTTCGGCCGATCGTCGGGGCGTTTGCTGAGCCAGCGCATTGAAGAGGCTTGCGGGTCGTAGTCCATCAGGGCGGTCGCGTGGCCCTGATTTGCCAGGTAGGCCGCGAGATTTGTCGACACCGTCGTTTTGCCCGACCCCCCTTTCGGGTTGAGAACGAGAATGCGTTGCCGATGTGGTTGCTGCGAACTATGGCTCATTAAAGATTAACTACGCTCCCCAAGGCTATGAAGAATAACATAATTTATTTTTTTTGAAATTGTCTCTGTGAACCACTTCTGAGTGTGCTGCAGAGGTGTCCGGGCGGTACTAGGCAGCCCGCTCAGCCGTCCCGGTCGGGATGATCGGCAGAGTCCTTGCGGCGCTCGAGCTCATGCGCCCGGATCTTGTCAATGATCGCTCGGAAACGTGGCAGCTCGTGAAGCGACGCCAGATCCGAGTCGTTTTCCGCCCACTCGGCAATCATCACCCCGCGCAGACCGGCAAGCTCGAGGTTATCCATGGCCCGCTCGGGTTCGCCGATCTGGGCCAGGCCGCAGGCCACGTTGTAAAGCGTGTCGGGATTGTTGCCGTCGATAGCCAGCGAGCGCTCGGCCCATTCGATGGCGCGCTCCTTGTTGCCCAGCGTGACGAAGCCGCCGAGACCGAGATTCAGAGCGCGCGTGTCGTCCGGATTCAGTTGCAGATGTTTCTCGGCGCGGATGACACCGCGTTGCGCGGCGGCCAGGGCATCTTTATCGCGACCGAGACTGCTGTAGACCTGGCGCAGCAGGATCGGCGCCTGGAAGTCCTCGGGACGCGCCCGTTCTGCTTGCTCGAACAGCGCGGCCGCGCGCTCCAGTTTGCCTTGCTGAAAACAGATACGGCCGTAGAAATAGGAAGCCTCGAACAGGTCCGGGTTGAGTTTCAGAGCGGTGTCGAATTCCGCCGCGGCCGCCTCGTGTTCGCGCCGAACCGTGAAGGAGAGGCCGCGTGAGACATGGGCATCGGCAAGATCGGGGGCGAGCGACAGGGCCTTGCGGCTGGCGCTGTCCGCCCCGTCCAGGTTGGCGCGGCTGGCATCCCAGTACATGCAAATCATCGCGTAGCTGTCTGCCAGCGCGGCCCAGGCGAGCGCATAGCCGGGATCGGCGGCGACCGCCTTTGCAAACATCTCGACGCCGTAGCGAACGTTGGTCGGGCCCCAGCGATGAAAGAAATAAAGGCCCTTGAGGTAGTACTCATAGGCCTCCACGTTATCCGTCCCGTAGTCTTGCGAAGAAGAGGCGACCAGTGTCAGCTTCAGTGCAGCGGCAACGCTGGCCGCAATTTCTTCCTGAATTTCAAAAACGTCCTCGAGTTCGCGGTCATAGCTTTCCGACCACAGGTGATAGCCGTCGCTGGCGTTTATCAGCTGGGTCGTCACCCGCAGCCGGTTGCCGGTCTTGCGCACGCTTCCCTCCAGAATCGTCGAGACGTTGAGTTCACGCGCGATGGCGCCTATGTCGACGTTCTGGCCCTTGAACCGGAACGACGACGTACGAGCCGCGACGCCCAGCTTGTCGATACGGACCAGCCGGTTCAGGATCTCCTCGGCGATACCGTCGCAGAAATATTCCTGGTCCTGCTCCGGGCTCATGTCGTCGAATGAAAGCACCGCAATCGACGGATGCGGTGCGGATACGGCCTCCGGGTCGGCCGCGGCATCTTCCCCATCCTTCTCGATGCCATCGGGCGTAAGATCGAACGCCCATGCCAGAACCAGTGCTATCGGAAAACCGATGATTGCGAGTAAAACGACCATGGTCATGACCCAGTCCGGGACATGCAGCGGTTCGAAAGTGACCTCGGCCACCTGCAGCAGAAGCCACGCCACTATTGCATAGCTTGCCGCTACTCGAAGCACCTTGCGGCGATGCAATTCGCCGAGGAATCGTGAGAAAAACGAGGTTATTGCGAGCATGCCCGACTCCTGCAACAACTCACCCGGCAAGCACGATCGTCATGCTCCAGTGACAGCCGTCTCGATGTGGCAGACACACCCTCGACACCGGAAAACTGGCTCAGGCAATGTCCGATTAGCGTCCCGCCGTGACCGGTTATTCGACTCCGCTCCATGTCAGTATGCAACCATTTGGGCGTTTCAGGCGAGCAGCGTCCGTTTGTCGACGATCCGTTTGGCTTTGCCCACGGACCTTTCGATGCAACCTGGCTGGCCGACCTCGACCCTGGCGCTTATCCCGATGTAAGCCTTGATTTGTTGTTGCAGCATGAGCGCACTGGCGTCTCGGGATCTCGCGGCTGAAGACGCATCCGGACGCAGCTCGCAGCGCACGCTGATCGCGTCGAGCTGTCCGTTGCGTTCGAGTTCGATTACATAATGCGGACTCAGCTCGTTCTGACGCAGAACCAGCTCCTCGATCTGCGACGGGAACACGTTGACGCCACGAATGATAAGCATGTCGTCGGAGCGTCCGGCGATTCGTGCCATGCGCCGCATCGATCGTGCGCTCGGCGGCAATAATCGGGTGAGATCGCGGGTGCGGTATCGGATTACCGGCATGGCCTGTTTTGTCAGTGACGTAAGAACGAGCTCGCCCTCGGCGCCGTCGGTTAGCGTCTGGCCGCTTTGCGGATCGATGATCTCGGGGTAGAAATGATCCTCCCATATGACGGGGCCGTCCTTGGTCTCGATACACTCGTTGGCGACGCCGGGTCCCATCACTTCCGATAGACCGTAAATGTCGACGGCATCGAGCCCGAGCCGGGTCTCGATTTCCGTTCGCATTGCATCGGTCCACGGCTCGGCTCCGCAGATCGCGATCCGCAGCGAGCTATCGGCCGGGTCGATACCCTGGCGTTCGAATTCGTCAGCGATATTCAGCAGGTACGAGGGTGTCACCATGATGATATCGGGACCGAAATCACCGATCAGCTGCACTTGCTTCTCGGTCTGGCCACCGGACATGGGTATC
>Ga0102955_1000219_pt1 | contig 12697 bp, 12 predicted proteins | sample SalPonF2_A_D1_MG_FD_78512 | JGI IMG/M metagenome (GOLD analysis project Ga0102955, IMG submission 78512) | Salt pond soil microbial communities from South San Francisco under conditions of wetland restoration - Salt Pond MetaG SF2_A_D1_MG ... | reverse complement strand
CAGAGCATCATTTTCAAACATACCATAAAAAAGTTCCAAAATAAACCAAACTTCAGGAGGTGCTATAGACAAAATTTTGTTATAAACTTCAGAGGATACGGGTGTGAACCCTTGGATGAAATGCTACTTCTAAAACGTGTAAAAACTGTTTTCAAAACCTCCCGTTCGTCGGTTTGACCATATTGGACAGTTCTAAGTCCACCACACTAAGCTTATATTAAAGGCAACATCGACATTAAATGTCAACCATGTGTATAAATGTGTAGAATTTGTAATAATTATTATGAAATATTTTTCACAATATTTTGTAAGCCCTCCATTTTTAATTCCATAATCATTTGAAATTATTACAAGTGCAAAAATATTTTATCTTTTTGCACGATATTTGCAGAAGATAAGGACAAGACAATGACAAGAACTAAATTATGCATTGGCAATCATTTTATGCTTTTTTTTAAATACATTAAAGTGGTGAGCAATTATGTTTAAAATTTTACTGATCATTTCGGTAATCGTGGCTATTTTTTGCATGTGTGTTGTAATAGGGTGTTTGTTTGCTGCAGCTAAAGAAAATAGTTTGCCAGATATTGATGATGTTGAGCTCGTTGAACTATTTACATCGAAGATACAAAAAGCATAGTTTTTAAATTCGATTTGGAAAGCGTTCTTAATTTTTGAGATAGGTTCTATAAATAGCCGCCCCGATCCTCCTTTATTTCTGTTCAGTAATCATGATCTTCATTCCAGGTCTAAGTCGAATAAACTTTCCACCTTGAGTCATCATTCCTATTTCATGGTGACCGCAACAGTCGCATGTGCGTGCGGTGACGGTACCCTCGGTCGATTCTTTAAGGTTATCTTCTTCAGTCATTGATCATCAATCCTTGATAAAGAATTTGTACAAACGGTGTGTTGACGGATTAAATTATTATTCTTGTAAAGAGTAATCCATATCCACGGATAGATCAATCGGATTATTATTAACTCAAATGTCGCACCGAAATTAAGAATAAGTCCGTCCTTCTTTAAACAATGAAAATATTTGAAGTTTACACATCCCTGTGTTAATTAGACACGTAATGGGACCTCCATGATTTGTGGATGGGCACTCATTAAACTCCGATTGATCGTTAACAAAAATGGAAAAAAATTATTCAAATAACACCGGCCCGGATTTCTTACAAGCCCGATAAATTCACCCTAACGTTGCATAAAAAACATACCGAAAGGTGTATAAGCAAAGGATATTTCAGCTTAAAATAATACAAAGTTGTCCTGATCAGGACTTGACCATTGGAGAATTCAAGGGTGTTGGTCATTTTTCGCCATGTTTTTTACCCTTCGGGAAAGCCAGAGGACTTCAGATCCTTTGTTGTCAAGGGTTCGCAGTAGAAGCACTACGACTTCACCCTTAAAACCGCGGCTCTGAAGCCCTCTGACTTTTGCAACGTTAGGGTTCATCAAGTGATATTCGGGTGAATTCTCCACGTTTCCAATAATAGGGGTCTATTTATGGAAGAGCAAACGTTCACCACCACTATTTGGATGAGAATTACATCATGGATTTTGATTCTCGTCGGGCTCTATCTCACCAGCCTTTACAATTACCTTCTTTTTCACAGCCTTGTTGAGATATTCAGTATTTTCATCGCCTGCAGTATTTTTCTGGTCGCCTGGAACTCCCGGCGATTTATGGATAATAACTATCTTCTTTTTTTAGGCATCGCCTATCTGTTCGTTGGGGGGTTGGATCTAATCCATACATTGGCCTACAGGGGCATGGGGATTTTCCCCGGATATGAAACCAATCTGCCGACGCAATTGTGGATTTCAGCGCGTTATTTGGAGAGTATTTCTCTTCTGATTGCACCGATTTTCGTTGTCCGAAACATAAAAAAGCGTTTCGTATTAACCGCGTATATTTTGACGATTTCCCTTATCCTCGGATCCATTTTTTATTGGCGCATTTTTCCAGACTGTTTTGTTGAAGGCCTTGGACTGACAACGTTCAAAAAGGTCAGCGAATATTTGATCTCTTTGATTCTCATCGGTTCCATTGTCCTTTTGTTCAAAAAGAAAACAGCCTTCGATGACAATATCTTCCGGCTGTTGATTGCATCCATAGTGCTGACAATATGTTCTGAATTGGCTTTTACGTTCTACATCAGCGACTACGGCTTTTCTAATCTTACGGGGCATTTTTTGAAGTTTATTTCCTTTTACCTGATCTATAAATCTATTATTGAATCCGGTCTTGTAAAACCGTACAGTCTTTTATTCAGAAATTTAAAGCAGCGCGAAAAGGAGCTTCACAATCTAAATCTTGAACTGGAAAAACGGGTTGAACACAGAACCGCGGACCTTAAAAAAGAAGTTGTCGAGCGCAAACATGCTCAAAAAGAGCTTTTAAAAAGTAAAACCATGCTTCAATCGGTCTTCGACGGCATTTCTGAGCCTTTGCTCCTGCTGGACAACAATTTGACAGTAAAGATACTCAACAAGGCTGCCATTGAATACTACGGAGATAACGGCCGGAGTGCCATAGATAAACCCTGCTATCGCGTATTCAAAGAAAATTCAGGCCCGTGTGAAGGATGCAATATTGCTCCGGCCGTTTTTGAGGGCCGGCATGGAAATTTTGAACGCAAAGGGTTTATGAATCCCGAGAGACTGGAACGGGTCGTGGTATATCCGGTGAAAGAGAAGTCGGGCGAAGATGGGGCGGCCATCATCCGTGTAACGGATATAACGGAATCAAAGATGTTGGAGAGACAGCTGATACAGAATGAAAAAATGGCTTCTCTCGGTGTTCTCATTTCAGGGATTGCCCATGAAATCAACAACCCGAACAATTATATTTCCGTAAACATTCCGATTTTGAGAGAATATCTGAATATCGTGATGCCCATCGTTGACGAATACGCCCAACAGAACCCGGACATGGAAATAATGTATATGTCATATGCTGAATTTCGGGAAGATATTTTTGAACTTATCGACAATGTTCAACATGGATCCAGACAAATCAATTCTATAGTCAGGGACCTAAAGGTGTTTTCAGCCGTGGACAAAGATAAAAAGAATGAAAAAATTGACCTGAAACCGATGATTGAAAAAGTCGTTTCGTTTTGCGGGAGTAAGATTAGAAGAAGCGTAAAAAACTTTAATGTTCAAATGCCGGAAAACTTGCCCGAAACGCCGGTTGAGTCGCAATTGCTGGAGCAGATACTGATTAATCTTTTAATCAATGCCGCCCAGGCTTTTGATAAACCGGTGGATGAAAACTCAGAGATTAATCTGTCTGTCTCCATGGATGATGTCAAAGAAAATCAACTGAACATTGACGTCAGCGACAATGGCTGTGGTATGGACGATGTCACCATGGAAAAAATATTTGACCCTTTTTTTACCACAAAATCATCGGAAGAAGGGACCGGTCTCGGTATGTATATTGTCCACAATCTTATCGAGAAAATGGGCGGCAGGATTGAAGTTCACAGCCGGTTGGGGCAGGGGAGTAATTTTAGGGTCATATTGGGTATCGGGACATAGTGCTTTAATTCATATATAATTGAGGGGCCGGGGTGTTTTTTAAACAGACGCTCCATGGATGATCTTTTTTTAAAACGCGTGAACTCTTGGCAAGGGCTCCTAAAGAAAGAACAGGAACCAATCTTTGAAAATCAATAGGTTTGCAAAACGATCTGTAATTTCTTTTAAAGATGCGATTTCGGCATGCGCCTGTTCTTTCTAACGATCCCTAAGCCACTCAAACAGCACCCGCTTTAAAAAAAGATCATCCATTCCGCTAACATCAAAGGATTTAGAATAAAAACTCCCAAACTATTGATATAATTAAGTTTATCGACCATCTTAAATTCCCCACTTTAGGGGTTTGTCCGTGTCGGTTACTGTGGAGGTTGTTTTGAAAAACCGAATCATTGCTATAGACGACGATCTGACCTTTCTCAAAACCATCCGAAGGGGGCTTGTCACCTCCGGTTTTAAATTCATAACCATTGAAGATGACCCCGAAAAAGCCGTTTTGAATTTTAAGGAAGGCCAAACTTTTGATGTTGCCCTGATCGATGTATCTATGCCCGGCATGAACGGTCTCGAAGTTCTTGAAAAAATAAAGGCCGGCAGTCCCGAAACGGAATGCATCATGATCACGGGTCTCGATGAAGCGGCGACGGCGGTCAGGGCCATGAAGATAGGGGCCTACGATTATTTGGTGAAACCCGTTGAAAGGGATGACCTTATATTGACCATCAACCGTGCACTGGAAAGAAAACGGCTGTTTAACATTGCGGACATCGGCAAAGGGTCCCGTCCGCCTGAACTTTTGAACGAGGACGCCTTTCAATCTATTGTCTCCGGATCGGCCAATGTTTTGAAGATATTAAAAGAAGCCGAACTCCATGCTGCCAGCGATGTTCCCGTATTGATTACCGGCGAGAGCGGAACCGGAAAGGAGCTCCTTGCCAGAGCTGTCCATGCAGCCAGCTCCAGGGCAACATCCGTGTTCACGCCCGTCAACATGGCCTCGCTGACAGGATCTATGTTTGACGCCGAATTTTTCGGTCACACAAAGGGCGCGTTTACGGGAGCGGAAAAAGACAGGCCGGGTTATCTGGAGCACTCAAACAAGGGGACGTTGTTTCTGGATGAAATCAGCAACCTTCCAATCGAGCTTCAGGGAAAGCTGCTCAGGGTTTTACAGGACGGCGAATATCTAAAGCTCGGGACAGACGTCCCCCGGAAAACGGATGTCCGGATTATCGCAGCAAGCAATGAGGATCTTGAAAAGTTGATGGCCCAAAAACGGTTTCGCAGAGATCTCTACTACCGCCTCAAAGGCGGATGGCTGCACCTGCCGGCACTCAGGCAAAGAAAAGAAGACATCCCTGTGCTTGTCAGTTATTTTTTAAACGAGTTTCTGGGTAAAGATAACAATCCAGGTATAGAAGAAGACGCCCTGTCGATGCTTTTCAATTATGATTATCCGGGTAATATTAGAGAGCTCAGATCGATGATGGAATCGGCCGTAAACCTCGCCCAGGGGCGAAAGATTTCCAAAATATTTTTTCCTGATACGATTCGAAAACAAAAACCGAAGAAACCACCGGTACAGCAGCCGGGTGCAGAACCGGTGGTTTCCCTTGCTCAAATGGAAAGGTCCTATATCTTAAGGGTCTATCGTCAGACCGGAAATAACAAGTCCCAAGCCGCAAGACTTTTGGGCATTGCCCTGAATACCCTCCGAAAAAAACTCAAGTCTTACGAGATAACGTAATATCCCGGTCAATTACGGGTGGTCAAATATTGCACAGTTTGAATATAACGAGTTGATCATATAGATAAAATATTATTTAGGTGTTCAATTATTGCCCACCTGTACCGCCAGGTTCAGCCATTTCAAACAACGCTTTACCGAACAATATCGCGATCCATCCTATTGATTTATTAGTAGTTATATTTTTTAGAGCGGCATGTTGTCTAATTGGCATGTTTTGTGCTCATTAAATTTCTCAGTGCTTCCAAAACCATTAACCGATTACAACCCTGCTGGAAAAATAAAGCATTAAGATCTTATGTCGTTTACAATTTTTCACTCATCGTTTCCTTACAACAAGCCAAATGACAAAAGAAGAAGGTGTTTACCATGGATCATGCAAGCAACATCGAAGATCAATTCATCGGCCACCCATTCAGGGATCATGACAACCTGCCTTATAGCATCTTTTCCGGGAATCAGAACACGGTACCCGTGGTCCTAAAAAAGAAGGATCATCATCGAAACACGCATAGAAAAATCGTGTCGTTTAAAAAAAGTGCCAATTCGGGCAACCGGAAAGCAGGGGCTAAAAATGCGGCCGATTTTTCGAAAATAATCGGTCGGGACAGAAAAATGAAAGATGTTTTTCGGGAGATTGTCGATGTTGCCGAATATGATTATCCGGTTCATATTTTCGGTGAAACCGGTACGGGCAAGGAACTCGTTGCCGAGGCCATTCATGAGACCAGCCCCCGCAGAAACGGTCCTTTTGTGCCCATCAATTGCGGCGCCCTGCCCGAAAGTCTTATCGAAAGTGAACTTTTCGGACACGTAAAAGGCTCTTTTTCCGGGGCAATCCGTGACAGAAAGGGACGATTTGAACTGGCCGACGGCGGCACAATTTTTCTGGATGAGATTGCCGAGCTGTCAAAGTACATGCAGGCAAAGCTTTTACGTTTTCTTCAGGATGGAAAATTTGAAAAGGTCGGCGGAGAAAAAACAGTTACCGTAAATGTAAGGGTTATCAGCGCAACCAACAAGGATCTTAGAAAAGAAATGAAGAAGAGCAACTTTAGGGATGATCTGTATTACAGGATTAATGTTGTACCGGTTCATCTTCCGCCGCTGCGTGATCGCAAAAGCGATATTCCACTTTTGGTTGATCATTTTTTAAAACAGGCCACCAGACGGTATAACCGGAGCCCGCTCACGGTATCGGATGACGCCATGGTACTCCTCAAGGGATATCCGTGGCCTGGAAATGTTAGAGAGCTTCAGAATGCCATTCAGTATTCTTTTGTCAAAGGCAATGGGAGTGAAATAACACGCAATGATCTTCCGATAGAGATTAATGACACCCGCCTCTTCATGAATGTAAACAGCATGTCACGCAAACTCAATGTTGCGCGCGTTGAATCCGCAATAAAAAAAACAGGCGGCAACAAAGCCAAGGCCGCACGGCTTCTCGATGTCGGGCGGGCAACCCTTTACAGATTTTTGAACGAGCATCCCGATCTGCAAGAAAGTTTCTGCACTTAGGCCGATCAAGGGATTTAGACCTGACGTATCATGATAGATTTAACAAAAAGCCAACAATTAACGTGCAAACTATGAATATATATGGACCATAAGACATGAAGACGATCCTTGTTGTCGATGACAAAAGAGTGCAGCTTAAAACCCTGAGAAGGGGGTTGAGAACCAGGGGATACCGGGTCGTTGAAGCCATAAGCGGCAAATACGCTCTGGATCATCTCGGAAAGGAGGAAACCATTGATATCGTTTTAACCGATTACGCTATGCCGGAAATGAACGGGATAGAGCTTCTGCAAAAGATTCGCGAAACCCATAAAACCATACCTGTAATCATCATGACGGCTTATGGAGACAAAGATCTTGTAATTGAGGCCATGCATTATCGCTGTAGCGGATTTATAGAAAAGCCCTTTGATATGGATGAACTTTTGGAGATAATTAACGATACGATCATTGACCCCCGGCATCGCTTAAACAACTCGACCGAGATTTAAAAAAGAAAAAAATCATGATTTGCTTATCCCCTATCTTTCTGAAACTACTAAAGGAGGGATTATGATTGCTTCACCATGTAAAAATTGTCCCAAGGAAAATCTACCCAAAACAGTTTGTGCCAAAGACTGTCAGATGCTGAAAGCCGTACAGAATATGCAAAAAGCCGCTGAAGATAGCGGTGTTTCAAGCCGGCATGACTATGTTGAAGGCACCGGATATTCCACATCTTTGTTTGATAAGCGCGCTCCGGGTGAAAGCACGAGTATCAAATATTTCTAATCCCGGTTGCGACCCGGGCTGACTGCAATATATAAAAACAACCTGTCGAAACCGGTGACAATTCATCCTCAGATAGGACCCGCGAGATGGGTTGTCGACCGCCAATATGATCTCACCTGCCAAAATTAAATGTATTTTATCAAGATTCGGAAGGTTTCAATGGTGAAGAATATAAATTCTGTTGCGGCTTATCTGAATAAATGATTTCAAAATGGTTTTGATTCACTTCTTGCATACCAACCAATGGGTTAACAAAAAGGTCTGTTTCCTGACGGGTCATCACTGGAAATCCATAGGGTTTATTCAGATATTTGAATTCTTTTCCTGCGTTGTATTTTTCGTTCGAAAAACTTAAATGAGAACTTAATCTATTATTAATTAACTCATTGGAATAAGATATAATCGTATCCAGTCTCGAGCGCATTGAATTGCGTAAATTTTTGTCCAGTTCAAAACCGATACTGTTTCTACCGGCAGTCATTGCGGCAACCATTGTGGTGCCGATGCCAAGAAATGGGTCTAAAACCGTATCCCCTTTGACGGAAAACATATTGATCAGTCGATAGGGCACCTCAAAAGGGTAAGCAGCGCTCCTGTTTCTGACCTTATTGTCAAAGAGGTTTTGAGAAGCGCCTTTTACATCCAGCCATATATCTGAAAACCAGACGTTTCTTTCTTCCCAAAAAAAGGCGCTTTGGCGTCGAACCTGTTTATCTTTAAGACGTTTGAACTCTCTTTTTTTACCTTTTCTAACAATAAGAATATACTCGTGTTCCAGTGTAACATATGCACCGGGAGGCAACATGCCGGATCCCATGAACTTGTTTGGGGCATTGGTCTGTTTTCTCCACAAAATAGAAGGCAAAGCGCTAAAGCCCAGTTTGAGAAGATAGGACATCATCCTTGTGTGATTTTGATAAAGAGAAAAATTGTCGTTGATGGTTCGGACGGCATCACCGATGTTGATGCAGGCGATTCCCCCTTTAATCAAGATTCGATAAACCTCACTCCATACCGTGTCAAGAATCTTGTGCATGAGCTCAAAAGCGTCGGGTCCATTCTGCCTTTTCAACGAATTTCCGATAGCAGGATTTTGGCTGATGAACATTTCATCCCACATTTTTATCATCGGATAGGGCGGCGATGTGACGACCAGCGCTATGCTTTCTGAAGGGATGGCGTTCATATTGTTTGAATTACCAAATATAATTTGATGCCTTGTTTTCATATTGTACCTCTGGGAAGTCCCGCCATGCGGGGCAACGCCGTAATTGGACGTTAGATATATTTTTGAGATGGCTTGTAGAATGATTTGACGATGTCTACTATAATGTGTATTTCATAGGTGTATGTATTAGTCAAATTGTCAAATCGATCGTAAACTTATAAGACCACGTCATCTATTGAAAAGCGATGCCTGAATCGAACTCTACACTAGAGAGCACCGGCAGAAAAGTAACACTGGTGGGTGTCCTGGTGAACACATTTTTAATTCTGCTAAAACTAGTTGCCGGGATATTCGGCAGCAGTCAGGCCCTGATAGCAGATGCGGTCCACTCCTTTTCCGATCTCTTTACCGACGCCGTGGTACTGATCGGTCTCAAAATCAGCAATAAGCCTCCTGACAAGACACACCATTTTGGTCATGCCCGCATGGAAACATTGGCATCCACCATTGTCGGGATGGCGCTTATCGGGACGGCACTGTACATTGGTATTGATGCTTCTTTAACGATTTATCATCATACTGAATACCACCCAACCACTCTGGCATTGTTCGGAGCCGGCGTATCGATAATATTAAAGGAGGTTCTGTATCGTTATACCATACGTACCGGTCGCCGTATCAAGAGCCAGTTAATTGTGGCCAATGCATGGCATCACCGTTCCGATGCCCTTTCTTCAGTAGCAGTGTTCATCGGTGTTGCAGGGACCCAAATAAATCCTTCATGGCATATCCTCGACGCCTTTGCAGCCTTGCTGGTATCCTTTTTCATTGTAAAAGTCGGCCTGGAAATTTTGAGAGATGCTTTGCGCGAATTTACCGACACGGCCCCTAACCCGGAGATTATCGGAAAAATACAGCAGTGTGCATTGTCCGTGAATGGTGTTGTCGATACACATGATGTTAGGGTTCGAACTTCCGGTGGCTTTTATCAAATGGAAATACACATTGTTGTGGATGGTCAAATGACAGTTTTAGAGGGGCACAAGATTGCAAAGACGGTGGAAGGTTGTTTGGTTGAAGATGTTGGGAACTTCAGCAGTATTACCATTCATGTGGACCCGGAGAACGAAACGTGATTTGAGAAATAAGAAAGTAAGAAGGTGAAGAACAAGAAAGTGAGAAGGTAAGAAGGTAAGAAGGTGAGAAGGAGAAAAGATGGTCGAGGAAGGAGGATGGATGATGGACGAAAAAGGGCGATGCGTTTTGTCATCCCTCATCTTAGCGAAGCGGTCTTCTTTCTTCCATCGGCATAGCGAAGCGCTCCTCCGACCTTCTGATTTTCTAATCTTCTTAACTTCCTGTTTTCTGAGACCTTCTCATCTTTTTATTACATGTGTGTGCCGTTTTATGCTCGCTATAGCAATCGTACCGAGTATGATACAGCCTCCCAGGATCGTGCGAAATGTCGGAATCTCGTCAAGTAATACAAACGCAAAAATGATTCCGTAAACCGGTTCAAGACATGCGGTAATGCTTGCCAACTGTGTTTTGATGTGAACAAGACTTTTGATAAAAAGTACATGGGCTAAAGCGGTGCAAAAAATACCAAGGACCGCCAGCAGAGCGAAGTCAGTCGCTTGGAGGGTCAAATCTTCGAAAAATACAAAAGGGAGCAATGTTAATGTTGCTATCCAATTTTGATACCAGGCAATTACCATGGAAGGGTATGTGCTGACGTATTTTCGATTTAGTATCGACAGAACGGCGAATGTGAATCCCGATATTATCCCCCAAAACGCGCCTTGGGTGATATTGTTTTGAAAATCTAACGACGGAATTACCAGGATCAATCCAAGAACCACAGACCCTGCTGTTAACATATCGAAACGGCGCAAATTTTCTTTAAAAAAATAGGGTTCCATAAAGGTAACGAAGACCGGAAATGTGGAAAATGTGAGCAGGCCCACTGCGACTGTCGAAATCTGAATCGCGTGAAAAAAAGTTGTCCAGTGGATCGCCAATATGATGCCGAGCAAAATAAGAACCGAAAAATCCTGAATCGATTTTGTTCGGATTTGGGTTTTTGAGCAAAAAAGTATTGCACTTAACGCCAGAGCGGCAAAAGAGGTTCTGCCAAAGACAATCACTAAGGCTGGCAGGGATAAAAATTTTCCGAACAGTCCGGCAAGCCCAAAAAGCAATACAGCAATATGAATTTCAACTAATCCGTGACGTTTTTCGGTCATTTTGACGACTTTCTCCGAAGATGGTATAAAGCAAAATCATGGATAGGGTTCGCAGAGATGTAAATATTTCCCATCGCCACTGAGAGGGCGGCGATGGGAAAACCCTCAGCAGCTTACGCTGCGGAAACGACAAAAGGCATCAATTCTTTGGTTTCAAGGTGCCAATACGGGCATTTTATTCCCCGAAGGGTTGAGTCGTTTTGCTTTTCGGCGTCTCAGCGAAAAGCAAAAAAACAAAGGCTCTGCGCTCTCTGCGGCTTTGCGGTGAATAAATTTTTATAAAAACCCCTTTAGGGATGGTATTGACTGACGTTCCTGAAAATCAAAAGTACTAAACATGAACAATTAACAAATCAAATATTGTTTTGCAAGGAGACAACATGAAATCAAACCAGCTTCTTTATCTTTCCCATGATGACGTTAAGGCTGTTGGGTTGACAATGGCTGAAATCATCGAAGCGCTGGAGATCGCTTTCAGGGAAAAGGGAAAAGGATCAACGGAGATGCCCCCAAAACCGGGCATTCATCCGGGCGGCGGCGATAATTTTATTCACGCCATGCCGGCATACATTCCAGCCATGAAATCAGCGGGCGTTAAGTGGGTCAGCGGTTTTCCGGGGAACTATAAAATGGGATTGCCCTATATTACCGGGTTGCTCATCCTCAATGACCCTGAAACCGGACTTCCAATCTCGGTAATGGATTGCGTATGGATCACGGCCATGCGAACCGGTGCCGCATCGGCGTTATCCGCCCGATACCTGGCTCGTCCGGAATCTTCGGTTATTGGAATACTGGCTTGCGGTGTTCAGGGGCGCACCAATCTTGAGGCGATGAACGTCCTTTTCCCGATAAAGCGGGTGATGGCCTATGATGTGGACGAGAATATATCCCGGCGCTATGCCGAGGAGATGGGCTCTCGTTTTGACCTCGAGGTGTTGCCGGTGGCGACGCCGCGAGAAGCGGTTTCCGGATGTGACATTGTTGTCACTTCCGGACCGATCTTGAAAAAACCGCATGCCACCATAAAGTCCGGGTGGCTGGACGAAGGGGCCTTTGCCTCCCTGGTCGATTTCGATGCTTACTGGCATCCTGGTGCCATGGCGGAGTCGGACAAGTTTTGCACGGACGATACACAGCAGCTTCTCCACTATCAGCAGAACGGATACTTTCAGAATATTCCAGCGCTGCATGCAGATTTAGGGGAACTTGTCGTCGGACAAAAGAAGGGGAGAGAGACCGCTATCGAACGGACCATGACGGCCAACTTGGGTCTGGCGTTAGACGATATGGCCGTGGCGCCGCTCATTTATCAACGGGCCGTAGAGAAGGGAATCGGCACGCCCTTGCCGCTGTAAGAGAAAATACAGGCTTAACCTAAACTGGTCGGTTCCAAGTTCAGGGTTCAGGGTTCAAAGGTTACAACGGGTGGAAACGGTATAATATATTGGTCGAAATCCGAAATATCCGACATCACTTTTTTGATGAAAAGTCTTTATATAAACAATGAAGACAGAATTCCTTTATAAGCGCTAGTTGGAATTTTTTCAACACGGAACGTTGAACTCTGAACCTCTCAATCCAATGCTAAGTTAATTTTAGATATACAGCTAATCAACTAAAAAAATTTAAGGTCTCTTTGGGATTGACTTGAGAAGAGGAATTATATAATCAACTGTTCATTATGGCACTCTT
>Ga0102955_1000214_pt1 | contig 12833 bp, 10 predicted proteins | sample SalPonF2_A_D1_MG_FD_78512 | JGI IMG/M metagenome (GOLD analysis project Ga0102955, IMG submission 78512) | Salt pond soil microbial communities from South San Francisco under conditions of wetland restoration - Salt Pond MetaG SF2_A_D1_MG ... | reverse complement strand
ATCCGCACGACGACATCGTACATGTCCTTTTCCTGACTCTGCAGGCTAGCGATCGGCTGGTGCACCAGGTGCAGCCGGTTCTCCATCAGTGCTGATTTAATCAGCTTGATCCAGACCGCATCCTTCGCTTCCGTGCTGGTCGCGGAGGTGAGATCCACTTTGTGGACGACGGCCTTGTCTCCGCCTTCCTCGCGGCCCTTTTCATTCGCGGCGTCGGCCAGCGCAACCAGGTCTGAGATCGAATTGCCGGCGGATCCGACTGGCGCCACGCCGATCGTGCAGGAGACGGATATCGACTTGCCGCCGCCTTCGAAAGTCAGTTTTCTGACCCGCGCACACAGGCTATCGGCCCATTCCTCCACATCCCGTTCGGTTCCGCGTGCCAGCAGAATTGCGAACATCGTGCCGCCAAAACGCCCGACCAGGTCGTCCGGACCGGCCAGCTCCTGCAGCGTCGACGCAAGTTTGACTATCACGTCCTCGCTGGCGAGCGGACCGACTTTGTTTTTTATCGCACGAAATTTGTCCGGGGTGACGTAGGCGAGTGCGCGAACACCTCCCTTGGCCGGTTCTGCGACAGCGGTCTCAAGCTCGGTCAGGAACTGTTGCCGGTGCAGGAGCCCGGTGAGCGGGTCGCGTGTCGCGACCTCGGTGATTCTCTCGTCCGGCTCGCGGTTCTCCTCGGCGCCGGCTCTGATGCTAACGCGGACACACGGTTCGCCATCGTACTCCGCCTCGTCGAGCTGCAGATTGAGCGATAGCGCCGAGCCGTCACTGCACAGGCCCTGAATCTTGAGGTCGTGGTCGCTCCACTTGCCCTGCCCGCATGCCACCAGTGCGCCCTTCATCGCGGCATGGTTGTCGGCATCGAAAAAATCCATCAGCGGCATGCCATCTATGGCCTCGGCGTCCGGATAACCAAACAGTTCGAGCCATGCCGGGTTGGAATCAACGACAATGCCTTCCTGTACATGTGCTATCGCGTCGGTGGAGCCTTCCATGAAAGCATTGAGGGCGCGTTTGTACTCGGTTGCCGAAGCCAGCGTGCGGTTCAGTGCCCGTTCGAGCCGGAACGCCCGCAGTTCGCGTCCGCAAACCCATTGCAGACGATCACGATGGCGCAACGACACGATGTCCTGGGCTCCGCGCCGCATCGCCAGCGCGATTGCGTCCTCGTTGACCTCGTCACGGACGTCGAGAATCGGCACGCCGGACGCATAGGCATTACGGATGTCGTCGAGTTGCTCGAGCGAGGTGTTGATGTCCTCGCTAAACACCAGCAGAAGTTCCGGGTTTATCTGGGTCAATGCGTCGGCGAGGTCGCCAACGTCAGGAATATGGGTGCAATGAACCGGATGGCCGGCATTTCGCAGCGTGCTGTTGATGGCCTCGACGTTGTCGGGCCGTTCCGCGATCACGATAATCGGCACTGCGCTCTTGTCGCTCAAAACCTGCTCCTGCCCGAAAACTACCTTCAGTTTTGCCTATGCCTGCCGGCGCGTGGGTCGAACGAGCCATATTAGCAAGACCCGAGCGGCGGTACAGGCACTTTGCTCGGTGCGCCGGCCCTCTCGCAAACCAATTTCGGCACCAGGTAACCTGGAAGGCGGGCAAGCAGCTCTGCATACAGGGCCTGGGCCTGGCCTCGCGGGACCTCGAAATGCGCCGTCCCCTGGACCCGGTCGAGCAGGTGCAGGTAGTACGGCATCACGCCGCAGTCGAACAGTTTCTCGGACAGCCTCACGAGGGTATCCCCGGTGTCGTTGACCGCGCGCAGCAGGACCGTCTGGTTGAGCAGTACCGTCCCCGCAGCGCGCAGACGTTGACAAGCATGGCGAAATTCAGAGTCGATTTCCTTGTCGTGATTCACATGTAGCACGATTATCGCGGTCGATCGCAGCCTTGCCAGCCACTCGAGCAGACGATCGTCGACCCGTTCCGGCAGCACCACCGGCTGGCGGGTGTGAATTCGGATTCGTCCGATATGGGGGATAGCATCGATCGCCGCGGCGAGATGGCCCAGTTTTGCGTCGCTGAGCGACAGCGGGTCGCCTCCGCTCAGGATGACCTCGCCGATATCCGGGTTGGTGGCAACCCATTGCAGTGCCGCGTCCCATTGGCCGCGGGCTGCGGTCTGGTCGGCATAAGGGAAGTGACGGCGGAAACAGAAGCGGCAGTGGACCGCGCACGCGGCCGTCGTGATTAACAGTACCCGGCCCCGATATTTGTGCAGTACCCCGGGGACCAGGCTACTGGCCAGGTCCCCGACCGCGTCTGCGGCGAAGCCTTGCGGCCGCTCGAATTCGGCATCCAGCGGCAATACCTGGCATAACAACGGGTCGTTGCTGTCGCCTTTCGTCATTTTGTCGATGTAGGCCCGAGGTACGCGAAGCGGGAACAGTTCGCTGGCCCGCTTTGCGGCGGGCAGCAGCGCGGCGTCGAGCTCCAGCAGCCGGAGTAGCTCTGCCGGGTCGGTGACCGCCGCCGCCAGCGCGGATTGCCACGGCGCGGGCTGACGGGTGTAGGGGGTAAGCGGTATCATGATCGTTTGTGCCGATCGCCGGGATGGCCGGTCGCATTATTTACAGCATTGGAACAGTATAAATGGCTAATTACAGTACTAATGAATTCCGGTCCGGTTTGAAAATTCTTATGGACGGCGATCCCTGCACCATTGTCGAGAACGAGTTCGTCAAACCGGGCAAGGGGCAGGCTTTCAATCGGGTCAAGATTCGCAACCTCAAGACCGGTCGCGTGGTCGACAAGACGTTCAAATCGGGCGAGTCGGTCGAGGCTGCGGACGTGCTGGAAACTGAAATGCAATATCTCTACGAGGATGGAGAGTTCTGGCATTTCATGGTGGCCGACACGTTTGAGCAATACGCGGCTGACGCGAAAGCAATCGGCGATTCCGCGAAATGGCTGAAAGAGCAGGATATGTGCCAGGTCACATTGTGGAACAACGCACCGATACTCGTCGCACCGCCAAATTTCGTCGTGCTTGAGGTGACGGAAACTGACCCGGGCGTGCGCGGCGATACGGCGCAGGGTGGCGTCAAGCCGGCGACTCTGAGTACCGGCGCGGTAGTCCGGGTACCGCTGTTTCTCGAAATCGGCGACGTGATCAAGGTCGATACCCGCAGTGGCGAATATGTATCGCGGGTCAAGGACTAGGCGTCTGGCGCTGCGCGGGTTGACCGGGCGTAGCCGCGGTGACCGCGCAAACTGACTGGCGGCCCGGCGCCGACCTCCGGACATTGCGGCTTCGGGCGGAGTTGTTGCGCCGGGTCAGACATTTCTTCGAACGGCGAGACGTGCTCGAGGTGCAGACGCCGGCGCTATCGCGGGCGGCGACAACCGACCCCCATATCCACAGCATGGCCACTGCCGCCGGCCCCGGGCAGCCGCGCTTTTTGGATACCTCGCCGGAGCTTGCCATGAAGCGTCTTCTCGCGGCCGGTGTCGGCGACATATACCAGGTTTGCCCGGTCTTCCGCTGCGAGGAATCCGGAGCGCTTCACAACCCGGAATTCTCGATGCTCGAGTATTACCGGGTCGGGATGGATCATCATGACCTGATGCGCGATGTGGCGGATCTGATTTCAGCCGCGACCGCGGGCTGGCTCAGGCTTGGGGAGCCACATTTCGTCCCCTACGGCGAGGCGTTTTCCGATCATGCGGGCTGCGATCCGTTTCATGACGACGCGGCGACGATAGCCGCGGCAATTGCTGCCCGCGGAGTCGATATTCCCGATTCGATTAAAACGGACGGGGATGCGTTGATAGATCTCGCAATGGCCACTCTCGTGTCCCCGCAGCTGGGCCGGGGGCGGCTCAGTTTCGTATATGATTTTCCGCTGCAACAGGCTGCGCTCGCCCGGTCGCGGCCAGGAGACCCACCAGTGGCCGAGCGATTCGAGGCCTTTATCGACGGATTGGAACTGGCTAATGGCTTTCACGAACTCCTCGATCCGGTCGAGCAACGGCGTCGATTCGATGCGGATCTCGAGCGCCGCAGGCGCCTCGGGCTGCCGCAAGTAGCGGTTGACGAGCGTTTTCTGGCAGCACTCGAAGCCGGGATGCCGGCCTGCGCCGGGGTGGCGCTGGGCCTCGATCGATTGCTGATGCTTATTGCCGGGGCGAAAACACTGGGCGAGGTGCTCGCGTTCGGCTGGGAGAGGGTGTGAGCAAAACCGGGAATGGAGAACGACCTTGACGACGGGAACCAAGACGGCGGAATTTGAAACTTTGCGCGCGGCGGCCCGCGCTTTGATGGACGGAGAATGTGACCCGATCGCCAACGCGGCCAACCTGGCGGCGTTGTTATTTCACGAGCTCGCCGACGTTAACTGGGTCGGATTCTATTTTTTGCGTGACGGCGAGCTGGTAGTCGGTCCTTTCCAGGGGCGGCCGGCATGCGTGCGGATTGCGGTGGGTAGCGGAGTGTGCGGAACTGCGGCTGCGACCCGCACCACTCAGCGGGTTGCGGATGTGCACAGTTTCGATGGTCATATTGCGTGTGATGCGGCGTCCAATTCAGAGATTGTCGTGCCGCTGGTGCGTGACGGCGAGCTGCTGGGAGTGCTCGACGTGGACAGCCCGTCGTTCGATCGTTTCGATGGTGAGGATCAGGCGGGACTGGAGCAAATTGCGAGCGATTTCGTTGCTGTACTCGGCCGCGCCGAGCTCTGATCACGTTTTTCCGCTTCCCGTTACCCGGCCGATGGACATACCGAGGCGTACCGTTTCGCCGCTTCGCAGTTGCGGATCCCATTCGGCGCGGGCTTTCGGCAACAACAGGATTATCGTCGATCCCATGTTGAAGCGTCCCATCTCGGCGCCCCTGGTCAGTTCCGGTCCATCGTCGATGTAGGTTCTGTGCTCTGTCGCGCCACGATGCGGCGGCGTTACTTCCCCTGCCCAGACCGTCTCGATACTGCCCACGAACAACGCGCCGACCAGTACCATTGCCATTGGCCCGGCCGCGGTATCGAACATGCAGGCGACGCGTTCGTTTCGCGCGAACAGGCGCGGGATCGCCCGGGCGGTCGCCGCATTGACGCTGAACAGCCGGCCGGGCACGTAAATGGTCTCCGTCAGTACTCCATCGGTCGGCATGTGGATTCGATGATAGTTGTACGGGGCAAGATAAATCGTTGCGAACAAGCCACCGTCGAACAGTTCGGCAAGATCAGCGCGGTCGCCAAGCAACTCCCGCACGCTATAGTCGTGCCCCTTGGCCTGCAGCACACTGCCGTTGCGGAGTTCACCGATCTGGCTGACGGTGCCATCGACCGGGCATGCAAGCACATCGGATCCTGCGGCAAATTCGCGCGCTGTCGGCTTCAGGGCGCGGGTAAAAAACGCGTTAAACGTTGGGTAGTTGTCGAGATTCTCCTCGACCGCCTCGCCGAGGTCGATCGCGAAGTGTTTTACGAACCAGCGCGTAAATGGTCTGCGAAACCAATTGCTTTCGAGCCGGGTCAGCCAGTGCATTGCGCGCGACAGCAAATGCTGTGGCAATACCAGTTGCAACAGGGCGAAAAGGCGGTCGGAAATACGGACGCTCTGGTTTTCGTCGCTCAAGAGCCGGGCTCCACTTTGGATTATTTGGGTGTCTGCCGGACCTCTGCGGAAAATGTCACGATTTGGCCGTCGTCCAGGTGCAGATCGAAACCGATTACCTGGCCGGGTTGGATCGTGCCGCGCGGTCGCATCAACATCAAATGACGGCCCTGCGGGGCGAAACTTACCGTCTCGCCCGGTGCTACGACAACGGCGTCTTCCTGCTGCATGCGGCTGATTCCGTCGGCAGTGACCGTGCGGTGTATTTCAACCAACTCGAACGCATCGCTCGAGGCAGCGACAATCGTCTGGTCGGACCCGGTCCGGTTGGAAAACTCGAAATAGGCGGCTGTCATTGCGCTGCCAGGCGGCATGGCGCGAACCCAGGGGTTCGCGATCACGGCGTCACTGCCGCCGGAACAGGCGCTCAAAAGAAGCACCGCCCACACCAGTATTCGCATTATCTGCGCTCCAGGTAGCTTATGGTCGCCTTGTATCTGGCGGCAAGCGATGCGGCCTCGTGGGGCGCGGAGAAAAGCGCGGCCTGGCGCCCCGTCGGGTCAATCAGGAAAATCGCCGAGGAGTGATCCACCGTGTAATCGCCGTCCTCGCGAGGAACCTTCATGTGGGCGACGCCAAGTGCTGCGGTCAGGGCGTCGATTTCCGCGGTCGTGCCGGTTACACCGATAAAGGTCGGATCGAAAAATGGTACGTAGTCGCGCAGTTTTTCGACCGTGTCCCGCTCCGGATCGACTGAAATCAGCACGACTTCCGGTTGCAACGAGGCCGGCAAATCGCTGAGCAGCGCCCGGCTGCGGGCCAGCGTGTTGAGAGTCGTGGGGCAGACGTCGGGACAATGTGTGAAGCCAAAAAACAGCAGGGTCCAGTGGTCCTGCAAGCGTTTCGGGTCAAATGCCTCGCCGTTGTGGTCGGTCAACGCAAATCCAGGAATCGGCCTTGGAGCATTGAAAATCGTCGCGTCGATGTCATCTGGCGCTGCAGGGCCCGCTGACTGCAGCCGGTAGGCTGTGTACGCGCCCGCGCCCAACGCGAGAAGTGCGAGGATGGCGGCAATAATTCGAAGTGGCACAGACATAGCCCGCCATTATCCCATAACCGCGGGTGTGCTCCACATCGCCGGGCTATCATGTGCGCCTTATCACAGGAGCGAAAATGGCGGAAGACGGAAAAATACCTGCGGATGCGGCAATCGGCGCCACGGTGGCCGACGCCATCGAGTGGGCGGCAATTCGGTTTCGCGCCGCAAATATCCATTTCGGACACGGTACGGACAATCCCGACGATGAGGCGGCAGCGCTTGTCTTCCACGTAGCTGGCGTCACATACCCGGCGAACGCCGGGGATTACAGCAAACGGCTCGATGAAAAACAGCGCCGTCAACTGATGGCATTAGTGGAAGCGAGAATCAGCAGCCGCGATCCGGCAGCCTACCTGATCGGCGAGGCATGGTTCGCGGGCCTCAGATTTTTCGTAGACAATCGGGTTCTGGTGCCGCGATCGCCCATCGCTGAACTGATTGGCGACCGTTTCGAGCCATGGATCGATTCCGGCTCGGTAATGCGGATTCTCGATTTATGTACCGGTAGCGGGTGTATCGCAATTGCCTGCGCTGTGGAATTCCCACGGGCAACAGTGGACGCGAGCGATGTCTCGGCGGATGCGCTGGAAGTGGCGTCGATGAACGTGGCGCGACACGGTTTGGAAGACAGGGTGCGACTGGTGCATTCGGATCTCTTCGAGAACCTCGAAGGGCGCCGCTACGATCTGATCGTCAGTAACCCGCCGTATGTCAGCAAGGCGGAAATGGAACAGTTGCCCGCGGAGTACACTCGGGAACCGCGTCTCGGTCTCGAGGCCGGAACGGACGGCTTGCAGTTGGCGCGGCGAATTCTCGACAATGCGCGCGAACATCTGACCGATCACGGTCTGCTGGTCGTGGAAGTCGGTGCCAGTCAGCCAGCGCTCGAGGCCGCTTACCCGCGGGTGCCGTTCACCTGGGTCGAGTTCGAATATGGCGGCGAGGGTGTGTTTTTGATGAGTGCCGGTGAACTCGATGCATGCAGCGCCGAATTCGCCGTAGCCGAGGAGAAACAACAGAATGGCCGGTAATACGCAGGGCAAGCTTTTCACGGTAACGACTTTCGGCGAGAGCCACGGGCCGGGCCTGGGTTGTATCGTCGACGGTTGTCCACCGGGACTGGCGCTGACCGAGGACGACATCCAGGCTGATGTCGAACGCAGGCGAACCGGGCGCAGCCGGCATACGAGCCAGCGCAAGGAAACCGATGCGATTCGCATCATGTCGGGCGTTTTCGAAGGCCGCACCACCGGCACCCCGATCGGGATGATCGTCGAGAACGAGGACCAGCGCCCGCGCGATTACAGCGAAATCATGGACCGTTTCCGTCCGGGTCATGCCGATTACACCTACCAGCAGAAGTTCGGTTTCCGTGACTACCGCGGCGGAGGGCGTTCTTCGGCGCGTGAGACAGTAATGCGTGTTGCCGCCGGAGCGATCGCGCGCAAATATCTCAGGGAAAGACTTGGGATTCGGATCTATGGTTATCTTGCCCAGCTCGGGCCGCTGGTACTGGACCCGGTTGCGCCGGAAACAGTCGATGAAAATCCGTTTTTCTGTCCCGACCCGTCTCGCGTCGAAGAACTCGAGAACTATATGGATGCATTGCGAAAATCGCGGGATTCAGTCGGGGCCCGGGTGGTGACGATAGCGACAGGCGTTCCACCGGGACTGGGCGAGCCGGTATTTGATCGCCTCGATGCCGATATTGCGCACGCGATGATGAATATCAACGCGGTCAAGGGTGTCGAAATAGGCGCCGGTTTTGCGTGCGTAGCGCAAAAGGGCACGGAGCATCGCGACGAAATCACTGCCGACGGGTTTCTGTCCAACCACGCGGGCGGGGTACTCGGCGGCATCTCTTCCGGCCAGGACCTGGTAGTCAGTATTGCATTGAAACCGACTTCGAGCATTCCTACTGCAGGCAGAACCGTGGATGTTGAGGGTAATGAGGTAGAGGTTCTGACCAAGGGTCGTCACGACCCATGCGTCGGACTGCGCGCGACCCCGATTGCGGAGGCGCAGCTGGCGCTGGTCGTCATGGATCATTATTTGCGCCAGCGTGGGCAGAATGCCGACGTTCGCAGCGTGACGCCGGTGGTCAGGGGTTGACGGGCCCGCGCCGGGTCGCCGCCGGCGGGCTGGTATTTGTATCTGGCGAGGCAGACAATCCCCCGCTTTCAGGCGGCACAAAGCGCAGCCGTGGGGCGCTTTCAGCATTCGAGAGAAGAAGATGAGCAAGCAATTCAACGTCGCGGTCGTCGGCGCAACCGGACTGGTTGGGGAGACGATGATCCAGTTACTGGAGGAGCGCAATTTTCCAGTTGCCGAATTCCATCCGCTTGCCAGCGAGCGCTCGGCCGGTGCGAAGATTCGTTTTGGCAAGCGCGAGCACACGGTCGGGGTGCTTGATGATTTCGATTTTTCCGGCACGGATATTGCGATGTTCTCAGCGGGCGGGTCGATCTCCGACGTACATGCGCCACGGGCAGGCGACGCGGGGTGCGTGGTCATCGACAACACCTCGCGTTTTCGTTACGACGACGATATTCCGCTGGTCGTGCCTGAGGTGAACCCGGAAGCATTGGAGCAGTTTCGCAACCGCAATATTATTGCCAACCCCAACTGCTCGACGATCCAGATGCTGGTCGCGCTCAATCCGTTGCGGAACGCGGCCGGAATCGAGCGGATCGATATCGCTACCTACCAGTCGGTGTCGGGAGCGGGACGCACGCATATGGAGGAGCTGGCGAGTCAGACCGCGACGCTCCTGAACGGCAGGCCCGTTAAAAGTGAGCTTTACCCGCGCCAGATCGCATTTAATGCCATTCCCCATATCGACGTCTTCGAGGACAACGGCTATACCCGGGAGGAGATGAAGATGGTCTGGGAGACTCACAAGATCTTCGCTGACGAATCGATTGCGGTGAACGCAACCGCGGTCCGTATCCCGGTGTTTTTCGGCCACTCCGAAGCGGTGCATCTTCGAACCCGTGTGCCTCTGACGGCGGTTGCGGCACGAAAATTGCTTCGCAAGGCCCCCGGGGTACGTCTTCTGGACAATCCCGATAATGCGACTTACCCCACAGCAGTGAGCGATGCCGCAGGTCATGATCCGGTTTATGTTGGACGCGTACGAGACGATCTCTCCGACGAGTGTGGTTTGAACCTGTGGGTGGTCGCTGATAACGTGCGCAAGGGCGCGGCGCTGAATAGCGTGCAAATTGCTGAATTGTTGGTAAAAAGCTATTTGTAAGCTATAGTTAGCCGATTATTTGAAAGAGGCTTATTAGCTTCTATGCGAGCCGTAAAACGTTGGCTCGATCGGCCCGAATTGGGGTATGGGACCAAAGGGAGCATTCATGGCGCGGCATATTTCCATCTTGAGTCTGCTGCTTAGCGTTTATCTGATGTCGGCGCCTGCCTGGGGGCTGGCGCTGGGTGACATCGATCTCAAATCGAACCTCAACCAGCCATTTCGCGCCGAAATCACGGTCGACGGGGCAAATCGCGACGACGTTACGGGACTGACGGTGCAGCTGGCGTCGCGTGCCGCATTCGATCGTCTCGGACTTGACTATCCCGAATATTTGCAGGGATTCAACCTGAGGACTGAATTGCGCCCGGACGGTAACGCGGTCGTCATCGTGACTTCCTCGGCTTCCGTGACGGAACCATTTGTCACGATTCTGGTTGAGGCGATCTGGGCCCGCGGCCGCCTGCTGCGCGAGTACACGGTTTTTCTGGATCCGCCGACATTTGTCGCTCCGGCACCTGCTCCGGCCCCGGTTCAGGCGCCGAGTACCGCAACGGAAAGCCGGACAACGGGCACGGTGGTACGGCAACCGCCACCACCTGCACCGCGTGCCGCGCCGGCAGATCAGCCTGCCGGTCAGCCTTTCGATGCGCCGGGCGACAGTTACCGGGTGCAGCGAAACGACACGTTGTGGAAGATTGCAGATCGCTACCGGCCCGACACTAGCGTTTCCGTCAACCAGATGATGATGGCGATTTACGAAGCCAATCCCAACGCGTTCATGGGGCAGAACATCAATCTTGTGCGGGCGGGTTCGATCCTCCGAATACCCGACCGTTCCGCGGTGACTGCAATTTCCGCTTCCCAGGCCAATGCCGAAGTCGCACGCCAGTATGACGAGTGGCGCAGCGGCAGTGCCTATTCCGCGCCGTCGGAGCCGGTCGCCCGGCTCGAACTGCGCCCGCCGAGCGAGGAGAGCTCGCCCGGTGTAGGTGGCCAGCCGGTTACCGGCGATGCCGAGCTGACAAAAGAGAACGTCGAGCTTCGCGACGAACTCGCTGGCGTTCGCGATGAGCTCGAGGAAACGCAAAGGCTGCTGCAGTTACGCGACGAAGAGATGGCGCAGTTGCAGCAGCGCCTGCAGGCAATCGAGGAGGCCGAATCGGAGGTAGTGGCACCGGTTTCGCCGGCTCAGCCTGAGGAACTGGCGCCGCAGCCGGAACCGGCCGCGGAAACGGAAACGCCGCCGGCACCGGTCCAACCCGCTGCACGGCTCGCGCAACCCGCTGCGGATGAGTCGTTATTCGGCAAGGTGATCAGTTTTGTCACTGCACCATTGTTCCTGATTCTGCTTGGTCTTGGCGTCATTGTTGCAGCCCTGCTGGCGGTGCTCCGCCGCCGCCGCGCGGCGACCGAAGAATTCGTCGAACCCTGGGACAGTGCCGGTCAGGCCGCCGACGATTCGTCACTCACGGGTCAGACGCAGACGCTGACGGAGCTTCCGGTTCGTGCTCGCGGCGAAGAGTCGATCGTGGTCGAAGAAGGGGTTTCCGCCGAGGATACCGGCAGCATGGAAATCCCGGTTTTCGAGCCTCGGACAGATGCGACCGGCAGCTTCGAACTCCCTGATTTCGAAACGACTGCGGAGACGACCGGCAGTCTCGAACTACCGACCTTCGACGATTTGGGTGCAGCCGAGACTCCGGCCGAGCCGCTCCCGGAAGTGAAGCCCGGGAAAGCGGAAATTTCGGCCATCGACGAGTTGTCCAATACCATCATGGAGCGCCTTGGCCAGGATCAGGGCGACCCGATCGGCGAAGCCGATTTCCACATGGCCTACGGTCTCTACGACCAGGCGGCCGATGTCGTCAGATCCGCGCTGAACAAGGCGCCGGAACGGCGTGACCTCAGGGCAAAGCTGGCGGAAATTTACTTTGTCTGGGGCAATAAGGACCAATTCCTCCAAAGTGCCCAGAAGTTGTTCGACACCCGTGACGAGGGGGCCGATTCGGATTGGGACAAGATCCTGATCATGGGCAAGCAAATCGCCCCGGAGGAGCCGATTTTCTCGGGCGAGCTGCGGTCCTCGGGCGAAGAGCCTGTCGATCTCGCGCTGGAGGCGACGGCGGTTGCTCCGCCCGTTGACTTGTCGCTGGCGGAGGAGGATCAAGGCAGTGTCGATCTCGATTTCGGTGATGCGTTGGAAACGGGCGGAGATACCCGCGAAACGCCGGTATTGACGGACACCGGCGCTGTGGCCGAGGAAAAGATCTGGGCCGACGCCGGTGAAGACGACGAAGAACTCGATTTCGATTTCAGCGGCGATACCCAGGAGAGCCCGACGCTCGAGACCGTGGCAGCCGAGAATGCCACTTTAGAAACGCCCACGATCGAAAGCGTGTCGCTGGATACACCGACGATGGAGACGCCGACGCTGGAGACTCCGGCCGTTGACGTACCGACCATTGAGACTCCGACGCTGGAGACTCCGGCCGCTGACATGCCGACGATGGAGACGCCGACGCTGGAGACGCCGGGATTCGATAACGCTGAGGAACTGGCCGACACCATCGAGCAGAAATTCGATCTCGACGCTGGTTCGGAGTTTGACGGCGACAGGACGTCCGAAACCGCAGAAATCGATCTCGACGATCTGGGGCTCGATGTCAATCTCGACGACAGTTTCCTCGGACCGCTGGATCGTACCGGTCAGGCCGAGGCCCTCGCGGCAGAAGAAGACGAAGACCTGACCGCGGCGGAGGGCGCCGAGTCAACCGGCATTCGCAAGGTCGACTTCGACTTTTCCGAAGAGACCGCAGACGAGGATGCCGGGCACGCCGAAACCGAGACCCTGGCCGCGACAGATCTTGCCGGGCCGGAAGAGGTGATCGGGGACGAAGACGCGACGATACT
>Ga0102955_1000213_pt1 | contig 12866 bp, 11 predicted proteins | sample SalPonF2_A_D1_MG_FD_78512 | JGI IMG/M metagenome (GOLD analysis project Ga0102955, IMG submission 78512) | Salt pond soil microbial communities from South San Francisco under conditions of wetland restoration - Salt Pond MetaG SF2_A_D1_MG ... | reverse complement strand
GATGACCTGTTCGCGGTTTACGAGATCATGCTCGACCGGCTCGAGGGTGTTGCGCCGTGACGCTGTCCACGCTTGACTGGAGCATCCTGGGGCCGGCAACTCTGGCCGGACTCATCGTGCTTGCTACACATGTACCGCTCGGGCGCGAGGTGCTGAGGCGTGGAATCATATTTATCGATCTCGCCGTCGCACAGATCGCCGGACTGGGTGTCATAGCGACGGCGGCAATGGGCTGGGAGGTCCACGGTTTTGCGGCACAGCTATCGGCTTTCGTCGCCGCGACGATGGGCGCATTGCTCCTTTACGCATGTGAGCGACGGTTCAAGGAGTCGCAGGAAGCAGTTATTGGCGTCGTTTTCGTGCTGGCTGCCACCGGGGGGATTCTGCTGCTTGCGAACAATCCCCGTGGCGGTGAAGAGTTGAAAGACCTGCTGGTTGGCCAGATCTTGTGGGTGGACGCCCATACGCTGTGGCCCGCGGTTCTGATCAGCGCATTCGTGCTGACGATCTGGTCGATGGGAGGACGGTGGGTCAAAGGCGTTGGCTTTTACCTGGTGTTTGCACTCAGTGTGACGGTCTCGGTGCAACTGGTGGGCGTGTTCCTTGTGTTTGCCAGCCTGATACTGCCGGCCCTGGCGTCGCGTCATGCACGTCATGGTCTGGCTACCGCCTACGTTGTTGGCGGACTCGGTTATGCGACCGGCTTGTTGCTGTCGGCGATATTTGACCTGCCCACGGGGGCGGTGATTGTCTGGTGCCTCACCGCCTGGGCCGTTATCATTGATTTGATGCTGCCTCACAAATCATTAAGTGAAGTCTAGTTCGGACAGGCTCGGTGCCGAGCTCTCGCGAGCGCTTCTCCCCGTATATCTCATTACCGGTGATGACCCCCTGCTGTCGGCCGAGGCGGCGGATGCTGTCAGACGCAGCGCGCGCGAACATGGCTATACCGAACGCGAGATTCACGTTGCCGAGCGCGGTTTCGACTGGGATTCATTGCTTGCGGGAGCGAATAGCCTGTCATTGTTTGCCGAGCGGCGGATCATCGAGATCCGGTTGCCTACCGGTAAGCCCGGCGACAAAGGGGGGCGGGCGCTGGTAGCGCTTGCCGACAATCCCCCGCCGGACACCGTGTTGCTCGTAATCGCGCCAAAGCTGGACAACCGGGCATTGGCCGCGGCCTGGGCCAAGGCGCTCGACAAGGCCGGATGTGTGGTCCAGGTCTGGCCGGTCGATTCTGCGCGTCTGCCAGCGTGGATTGGAGCTCGCATGCGCGGCGCCGGCCTGGTTCCCGATCGCGAGGCGACCCAGCTGCTGACCGAACGGGTCGAGGGCAATCTGCTCGCCGCGCAACAGGAAATAGACAAGCTGGTTCTGCTCCATGGCGAGGGCCCGGTCGATGTCGAAGCAGTACGCGAATCGGTTGCAGACAGCTCGCACTATGACGTGTTCCAACTGGTGGATGCGGCGTTAACGGGTAAGACCCGGCGTGCACTGAAAATACTCGGCGGATTGCGCGGCGAGGGGGTTGAGCCGATTCTCGTCAGCTGGGCGCTGGCGCGCGAGTTGCGGGGTCTGGAATCGATGGCCTGGGAACTCGGGCGCGGGGCCAGACCGGAAAAAGTGATGGCGCGGGTTTGGCAGAAGCGCAAGCCTATTGTGGCCGGTGCGTTGAAACGCCTGGACGTTGCCTCGATTCAGGCTTTGCTGGTGGCGCTCGCCACGACCGACCAGATCATCAAGGGCGCCCGGCGCGGGCGCCCATGGGACGAGCTGCAGCGCGTAGTTGCAGGTTTATCCGGGCAGACGCTGCAACTGGCAGCAGCAGTGGCATGAGGCGGGTTGTTTCGGTGCGGACGCGAAACAGAGACATACAGGCATGAATCCAATAGGCGTTTTCGGCGGTACGTTCGACCCTATTCACTACGGTCACTTGCGGACGGCATTCGAACTGATGCAGTCGCTGCGGTTGTCCGAGGTCCGATTCATGCCGTGCGGTACGCCACCGCACCGTGGCCAGCCGGTGGCCGATGCCAAGACCCGCCTGGCGATGGTCAGAGCGGCAACCGAAGGCCAGCCGGGATTTATCGTCGACGATCGCGAGATGCGCCGCGAGGGACCATCATATTCAGTTGATACATTGTTCGATCTGCGGGCTGAGTATCCGCATCGATCGCTTTGCCTGATTGTCGGAATGGATGCTTTCCTGAGTCTGCCGAAGTGGTACCAGTGGCGCGAGATACTGCAACTTGCACATGTGATAGTCGCGCATCGGCCGGGTTGGCGTGCGCCGGATCACGGGCCGCTGGGGGAGCTTATCGTCGATCGCGGGACTACCCGGATTGACGATCTGCATGAGGCCCGTGCGGGCGGAATTTTTATCCACGCAGTGACACAGCTTGAGATTTCGTCCACGGCGGTGCGCAGCCTTGTCGCGGCGCAGGGCGATCCCAGATTTCTGATGCCTGATGCGGTCCGGGATATCATTCTCGAAACCGGCTGCTATGGGCGCGGAGGCAACGAGGAGGAAAAAAATACCTGATGCAAACCAAAGAACTACTGCAAAAAGTAACGCAAGTCCTGGAAGACATGAAGGCGCGCGATATCAGTGTCATCGACGTCAGTCGCATGACCAGTATCACTGACTCGATGGTTGTCGCCTCGGGGACCTCCGACCGTCATGTAAAAGCCATCGCCGACGAACTGGTCGAGAAAATGAAAGCCAGCGATGCGCGCCCGCTCGGCGTAGAAGGTGCTGACCAGGGCGACTGGGTGCTAGTCGATCTCGGCGATATCGTGGTGCACTTGATGTTGCCGCGGGTCAGGGATTTCTACAATCTCGAGAAATTGTGGAGCGTCACCGAGGGCAATCGCGAGTCTGCCACGGTCCCGCTCTAGGCCACGCCGGCCAAGCACCGCAAGCGAGCGGATGCCTGTCACCACCCTGGACAAGGGAGAGGTGGCGGGGTACCAGGACCGGGTCAATGCTTCTCAAATTGCTGGCGGTGGGAACAAAACTGCCGCAGTGGGTACAACAGGGTTATCGGGAATACGCGCAGCGGATGCCGCGCGAGTGCCGCCTCGAGCTGTCTGAGATTGCGCTTGGCGCGCGGTCCACGACCGCGGAGAAAGCGAAGGCAGACGAGTGCGAGCGAATGTTGCGGGCGATCCGGCGTGAGGATTATGTCATTGCGCTGGACGTTACGGGCAAGCAATTCGATACTCCGAAATTGGCGCAACTCCTGCAGGAATGGATGTTCGGAGGGCACGATGTGGCCTTTTGCATCGGCGGGCCGGACGGACTTGGGACGGAGTGTATCGACCGGGCCAACTTGCGCTGGTCGCTGTCTCCTCTCACTTTCCCGCATTCTCTTGTGCGGGTGATGGTGGCCGAACAGCTCTATCGCGCCGCCACTATTCTCAAAAATCACCCCTATCATCGCGCCTGAGCCGGGTACTGGGTTTTGCGGTGCAGCACCCGGGGAACTAACATCGACAGGATGAGCCAGGCCACAATCCATCTCGCCTCAGCATCGCCGCGCCGCGCCGAGTTGCTGCGCCAGATCGGCGTGGATTTTCGCAGCCACCCGGTGGACATTGACGAGAGTCGACTTGACGGCGAGCCTGCTGCGGACTTCGTGCGGCGGATTGCGGAAGACAAGGCGAATATGGCGTGGCGCGAACTTGCTGGTTCGAAAGATCTTTTTGTTCTTGCCGCCGACACGGCGGTAGCTCTGGCCGGCACGGTTTTCGGTAAGCCTCGCGATCGCGCGGATTGCATCGCGACATTGGGCCGTCTGTCCGGCCGCACCCATGAAGTGCTGACTGCGGTGGTGTTGCGTCACGCCGGCGGCGCTGAGACATGCTGCAGCCGCAGCCGCGTTCAATTCCGTGCAATTCCGGAACCGGAGCGGGTGGCATACTGGGAGTCCGGGGAACCTCGAGACAAGGCCGGTGCCTATGCAATACAGGGGCTCGGTGCCGTCTTCGTTCGTCGACTCGAAGGCAGCTACTCGGGAGTAATGGGTTTGCCGCTGTTCGAGACGGCAGCAATGCTCCGTTCCAGGGGTCTGTTTCGGATTGCACAGAGTGACCGCGAGGAGAGTTCGTGAAAGAGGAGATCCTGCTCAATGTAACGCCGCGGGAAGTGCGCGCTGCACTGCTCGAAAATGGCGTATTGCACGAAGTGTATATTGAGCGTGCGGGCCGGCGCGGTCTGATCAGTAACGTTTACAAAGGACGGGTCTCGCGGGTGCTGCCGGGAATGCAGGCGGCGTTTGTCGATATCGGTCTCGAGCGCACTGCTTTTTTGCATGTGTCGGATATCGCTCATGCGGCGCCGGTTGAAAATGGCATCGAGAGTCCGCGACCGGGAAATATCCGCGAACTGGTCAGCGAAGGCGGCGAAATCCTGGTCCAGGTCCTGAAGGACCCGCTGGGCAGCAAAGGCGCGAGATTGACGACCTACGTAACGATTCCGTCGCGCTACCTGGTTTATATGCCACAGGGTCAGGGTATCGGAATCTCCGCGCGAATCGAGGACGAAGCGGAGAGATGCCGTTTACGCGAGTATCTCGAGACGTTTGTGAATGAGGAACAGCAGGGCGGTTTTATTATTCGAACCGCCGCGGAAGGTGCGAGCTTCGAAGCGTTGCGCGCAGACATGATGTTTTTGCAAAAGCTGTGGGAAGTCGTTGGCAATGAGGCGGCGCGCACTCCTCCGCGAAAACTGGTTCATGAAGACCTGCAATTGCCACTACGAATTCTGCGCGATCAAATGGGTGAGCAAATGGAGCGCGTCCGGGTCGATTCGGAGGAGACGTTCGACCGCATGCAGGCGTTCGCCCGAAAATTCATCCCGGACCTCGTTCCTCGCCTCGAGTTGTATACCGGGCGGCGGCCGATTTTTGATCTGTACGGGGTCGAAGAGGAAATACAGAAAGCGCTGGAGCGCAAGGTCCAGCTCAAGTCCGGCGGCTATCTGATTATCGACCAGACCGAGGCGATGACCACCGTTGACGTCAATACCGGAGCCTATGTCGGTCACCGTAATCTCGAAGAGACGATTTTCAAGACCAATCTCGAGGCAGCGGTTGCCATTGCGCGGCAACTGCGGCTGCGCAATCTTGGCGGAATTATTATCATCGATTTCATCGATATGGAGGATGCCGAGCATCGGCACCAGGTGATTCAGGCGCTCGAGCGCAGCCTTGCCGGGGATTATGCAAAAAGCCTCATTTGCGAGGTGTCGCGACTGGGTCTGGTCGAGATGACCCGCAAGCGTACCCGTGAAAGCCTGGAACATGTGCTCTGTGAGGGCTGTCCAACCTGCAACGGACGAGGTTCGATCAAAACGCCGGAGACCGTGTGCTACGACATATTCCGCGAGATCCTGCGTCAGACCCGCCAATTCGAGTTTCAGGAACTCATGGTACTTGCGCATCCGGAGGTAATCGAATTGTTGCTGGACGAGGAATCCGCCGGTCTTGCAGAACTCGAGGTAACGACCGGCAAGCCAATCAGGCTGCAGACCGAATCGATGTATAGCCCCGAGCAATACGATGTGGTCCTGATGTGAGCGGCGTCCCGGCAGCAGGCATCGGAGCCAACCGCATGTGGCGCTGGCGATGAGGATGACTTTGCGCAGCATAGGTCGCGCGCTCGTGACCGTCGCGGGCAGCCTGATAATACTGCTGGCACTGGCGCTCGGCCTGTTCAGGATGGCGGTTCCGGAACTGCCGCAATACAAACCGCAGATCGAGGCATGGGCAAGTAAGGCGCTCGGGTCTCCGCTGCGGGTCGGATCGATCGATGCACGTTTGGGCCTGAGCGGTCCGCAGGTTCTCCTGAACGACGCGGAGGTGCTGACCGCGGATGGTTCAACACCGCTGCTAACTGCGCGCTCGGTCACGATCGTCTTAAGCCCATTGCAAATGATCAGCGGACGTCGCCTCGCAATCAAGCGCCTGCTGTTCGATGGCGTCGGGCTAATTGTGGAACGCAGCGCGGACGGCGAATTCAGTGTCCTTGGCAGGACTGCGCGTGGTGCCGACAGGGCGGAGGTGCCGCTCGAAGCACTGCCGCAGGGCGTGTTGCATATCCGCGATGCGCAGGTCGATCTGATCGATCATGCGACGGGCGCGCGTGACCTGCGTTTTACCGAAGTTCGCCTCGACGTTGAGCGCAAGGGTCCACGCCTCGAAATACTGTCGCGATTCGAGTTGCCGGAGGAACTCGGTGACAACGGTCACTACACCCTGGAACGAATGGACCGCGGCGGACCTGAAGACGTCGAGTTGCGCATGGCGCTGGGGCTGGAGAACGTGCATCTCGAGGAATGGGCCGGATTCACGCCGGACGATCTGCTGATTCCGCGTACCGGCAACGGCGACATCAGCCTGTTTCTTGCCACCAAGGGTGCGCAGGTAATAAGTGCCAGCGGCGACGTGGATATGCGTGCTGTCGGTCCACCGGTTGCCGCTGCAGCGGCTGAAGACGGCGTTGTATTTGATCTGGTTTTTGGCCATTTCGAGTGGAGCAGGCATCCGACTGGCTGGCAATTCAATGCCGAGAACCTGCAGATCGTAAGGAACAACAAGACCTGGCCGGAAACTTCGTTGCGCGTAGAGCGCGTCGAGCGCGACGAAGGCGCGGTTTACTATGCCAACGCGGATTTTGTTCGACTGGAGGATCTCATCCCGTTCGAGCCCTGGTTGCCGGGCGACGAATTTCAGTACCGGCTGGGCGAGCGAAATCTCCGCGGTGACGTGCGCGGACTCAACGTCAATTATGTTGCCGGCAGTTCGGACAACTTCTCGATCAAGGCCAATATCCAGGATGTCGGTCTGGACCCCCTGGGCGACCAACCGGGCATCGACGGAGTTACGGCGGAACTTGCGGCGCAAAATGCCGGTGGGCGTGTGCTTTTGCAGAAGGTCGATTCGATCACCATCCCCGGTTTTTTCCGTGAGCCGATCAGTCTGGACGAGAGCGGGATCAACATCAGCTGGACCCGGTCTGCTCAAGGGGTTGAGGTGCGCGGCGAGGGTTTGCGGCTCGCAAACCCGGATCTCGCCATAACCGGCCAGCTCAATCTCAGTTTGCCGCAGAGTACCGACGGGTCTCCGTACCTTGATCTGAAGCTGGACATTCCGCGTTTCGATGCGGCCTCCAAAGGCCGGTATCTGCCACTGCCCGCGCTTTCCGAAAATCTCCTGGGCTGGCTGGATTCGGCGATTGTCGAGGGACAAGCCAGCGCTGGCAAAGCGGTCTGGCGAGGCGCCCTCGGTGACTTCCCATTCGAGGATGGCGGCGGCGAGTTCAAGGTCGAGTTCCTGATTGAAAATTGCACGTTGCAGTACGCCAACGGGTGGCCGCCGGCGGAAAATCTGCGGGCCCGGATTGCGTTCGTTAACGCCGGCATGGATGCGACCGTCATGGGTGGCACTATCAGTGGCAACGATTTTTCCGAAGGGCGTGCCGTGATCCCGGATCTACGGACACCTGTACTGGAACTTGATGCGAGAACATCCAGCCAGCTGGAGCGGATCCTCGGGTTTGCGGGCGACAGTCCGCTGATAGAGCAGTACGACTTTCTGCGCGATTTCGTGGTGGCGGGAGATGCCAGTGTGGACGTCACCATGAACATGCCTATTCGCGAGCGTGAAAAAACGGATGTTCGTCTGGTAATCGGTCTTGATGGTGCCGACGTCGGTACCGTTGCATTGCCGTATCGCTTTGAGAATCTGAGCGGCGATGTGGTGCTGGCGGACGGGACGCTGCAGGCCGACGACGTCAGCGGAATGCTGTTGGGCAAACCGGTCCGAATCGATATGGAAGCCGACAGTCGCGGCGCGGATCCGGCGACGCTGATGATAGTCAACAGCTGGGCGGATGCCCGGAGTATTGGCGTGATTGCCCCGCTCCTGGAAAGGCATGTAGAGGGAGAGACTGACTGGTATGCGGTTGCACGGTTTCCGGTCCGCGAAAGCGACGATCCGGTAACGATCAGGCTGCGTTCGGTACTCGGTGGCCTGGCGTTGAAGCTGCCTGAGCCGCTTGCGAAGTCAGCCGTTGACGTGCGCGATTTCGAAATTGCCCTGACCATGCACGATTCTGGTTTGCGCGAGTGGGATTTGCGTGTTGACGACAAATTCAACGCGATATTGCTTTATACCGGTGAGTTCGATAAGGCCGCGCGGGGAGCCGCAGTGTTTGGCGGCGCTCCGGCTAGTGTGACGAGTGAGCCGGGACTGCATGTGTCGGGGTCGGTTCCGCGCACCCGACTCGAGTCGTGGCTCGATCTCGGCGGGGACGGTGAGAGCGAATTCAGGTTGCAGGACTTTTTGCGCTCGGTAGACGTCCAGGTCGAGGACTTCGGCGCGTTCGGTTTGTTGCTCGGTCCAAGCCGGGTCGAACTGGAGCCTTCCTCGACAGGCTGGGCTGCGGAAATCGACAGCGAAAATGTGGCGGGGGTGATAGCGGTTCCGTACGATCTGGCCGATGGCAGCCCGCTGGTTCTGGACATGCAGCGCTTGCGCCTGGTCGACTGGGAAACGTCTGATGAGCCTGCGGAGCCGACCGATCCTTCGACGCTTCCGGCAATCACCGTCAATGCCGAAGAATTCGTGCTGCTCGACCGCCGCCTGGGTGTGCTCGACGCAAAATTCGAGAAGACGCCGAGCGGACTGCTGTTCCGCCGTTTTGACACCAACGCACCCGGTTTCTCGGTCCGCGCGACCGGAGCGTGGACGAACACCGCGGAAGGGCCCGGGACAACTGTCACGGGTGCCCTGAACAGCACCGATCTGGGCAGTACGCTCGAATGGCTCGGCCATGCGGGTTACATCGAGGGGGGGCGCGGCAACGGCACTTTTGACCTCAATTGGCGTGGCGGCCCGGATCGCCACTTCGCCAAGACGATTGCCGGTCGCATTTCCGTCCAGCTCAAGGATGGGGTGCTGCAGGATGTCAATCCGGGTGCGGGCCGCGCGGTCGGATTGCTCAGTGTCACCGCGTTGCCGCGCCGATTGTCGCTCGACTTTACCGATGTCTTTGGCAAGGGACTGGCCTTCGACAAGATCGAGGGCGACTTTACCTTGTCTGACGGTAACGCCTATACCAGTAATCTGATCATGGACGGTCCCGCTGCGGGCGTGAGGATTTCGGGGCGGGTCGGGATCGAGGCGGAAGATTACGACCAGACCGCTATCGTCCATGCAAAAGTGGGATCGTCACTACCGATTGTGGGCACCGTTCTCGGCGGCCCGCCTCTGGGTCTCGGGTTGTGGATTTTCAGTGAGGTATTCAAAGAACCCCTGAAAGGCATTGCTCGTGCGAAGTACAGCATTACCGGCAGCTGGATTGCACCGGTTGTCGAGCGCCAGTCTTTTTCTCCGGCGGCTGAAGAAGCGGTTGCCAGGCCGGGTCTTGCAAGCGGCGACGAAGGCTGAGAGCCGGGCAGCGGCTGAGTAAAAATGACTGTTGCCGCCGTGATCCAAATGACTTCCGGAGCGGATCGCGCTCGTAATCTGACGCGAGCTGCTGGCCTGATCGCTGAGGCAGCCGAGCACGGCGCGGTCCTGGCCGTCCTGCCTGAGAACTTCGCGTTCATGGGGTCGAGCGACCAGGAGCGCCTGGCGGCCGCCGAAGCGGATGGCTCTGGTCCGGTACAGGATTTTCTTGCCCGTGAGGCGGCTCATCGCGGTATCTGGCTGGTGGGAGGGACGCTGCCGTTGCTGGATGCGGACGCAACGCTCCCGGCCGCCGCCTGCCTGGTCTATGATCGGGCCGGCCGCCGGGTCGGTCGATACGACAAAATTCACCTGTTTGACGTTACGTTGCCCGGTGATGGCGAGTCCTATCGCGAATCAGCGACGATCCGTGCCGGCCGCGCACCCTTGCTCATCGACACCCCTTGCGGGCGGCTCGGTATCGCAGTCTGTTACGATTTGCGTTTCCCCGAGCTGTTTCGCGATTTACAGTCCGGCGGCGCAGACGGGTTCGCGGTTCCCGCAGCGTTTACCGCGCAGACCGGGCGGGCTCATTGGGAAATCCTCGTCCGCGCCCGGGCTATCGAAAACCTCGGCTATGTGCTTGCCGCGGCGCAGAGCGGGAACCATCCAGGCAGCCGACAAACTTATGGCAACAGTCTGATCGTCGATGCCTGGGGAGAAATTCTGGGACGTGCGCCGGACGGCGAGGGCGTAGTTCTGGCGCAACTGGATTTGCAGAAACAGATGCAAATACGAGAAAGATTTCCTGCGCTGGCTCATCGCATCGGCGGAGCCGGTCTGGCAACGAACAACGACCACGGTGAGAAGTGACAATTATGACGAATGACGTTCTCGAAATAGCTGAACACAGGATACTGGCGCCGGCCGGCCTCGACGAAGGTCACCTCGGTAAGGTCCTCGGCGGGATCATGGGCCGGGCGGTAGATAGCGCCGATTTGTATTTCCAGACCAGTCGCACGGAGGCCTGGTCGCTGGAGGACGGTATCGTCAGGGAGGGATCGCACAGCATCGAGCAGGGTGTGGGGGTGCGGGCGATGAGCGGTGAGAAGACCGGATTCGCCTATTCCGATGAGATACTGCTGCCGGCGCTGGAGCAGGCATCGATTGCAGCTCGTGCGATTGCCCGGGCCGGGCAGCAAGGCGCAGTGCAGGCGTGGTCACGGCCAACCGCGCGGGCGCTGTACCCTGCGCTGGATCCGCTGCCGTCCATGAGTGATGCCGACAAGGTTGCTTTGCTGCAGGGTATTGACCAGCAGGTCAGGGAAATCGACAACCGGGTTATTCAGGTAATGGCGAGCCTGGCCGGTGTCCACGAAGTTGTTCTCGTGGTTGCCAGTGACGGAACGTTGAGCGCGGATGTGCGGCCACTCGTTCGGCTGAACGTTGCTGTGATTTGCGAGGATGGCGAGCGCCGTGAGCAGGGCTACAGTGGCGGCGGAGGACGCTCCGGATACGAGTACTTCACGCCGGACCGGGTTCGGGAATATTGCTGCGAGGCGGTGCGCCAGGCGACCGTCAATCTCGAGGCAGTTGCGGCCCCGGCCGGCTCGATGAATGTCGTTCTGGGACCGGGATGGCCCGGGGTTTTGCTGCACGAGGCAATCGGTCACGGGCTCGAGGGCGATTTCAACCGCAAGGGCACCTCCGCGTTTAGTGGGCGAATTGGCGAGAAGGTCGCTTCCGAGCTGTGCACCGTTGTTGACGATGGCACATTGGAGGGCCGGCGCGGCTCGTTGAGTGTCGATGACGAAGGTACGCCCACCCAATGCACCACTCTTATCGAGAACGGTGTTCTGAAAGGGTATCTGCAGGACAAGCTAAACGCCCGGCTGATGGGTGTGCCGTGCACCGGCAATGGCAGGAGGGAGTCGTTCGCTCACCTGCCGATGCCGCGGATGACCAATACCTATATGTTGCCGGGACCGCACGATCCCGGAGAAATTATTGCCTCGGTTGACAAGGGTCTTTACGCGAAAAACTTCGGCGGTGGCCAGGTCGACATTACATCCGGAAAGTTCGTGTTTTCCGCTAGCGAAGCTTACCTGATCGAAAATGGACGGCTGACACATCCGGTCAAGGGTGCCACGTTGATCGGCGATGGACCTGATGTGCTGACCAGGGTTTCGATGGTGGGCACGGATCTCGAGCTGGACACCGGTGTCGGTGTCTGCGGTAAAGATGGCCAGAGTGTCCCCGTCGGAGTTGGTCAGCCGACTTTGCGAGTCGATGGGCTGACCGTTGGTGGAACGGGTTGAGTGGGTTCAGGCTCTAGCTGTAATAGAGCATCTGCAGATAAGCCGAACCGAACGTCGCGGTTCCCCAGATCAGCCATACCAGCCAGACGAAATCCGGGAGTCGCTGCCGCTGCCGCAGCTTGAACCACAGTGCCGGCAACAGGCTTGCGGTAACCGTGATGCCAAGAATGTAAGCGGCGTCTACAGCGATGTCGACAAAAAGCAACTCTTGAAGACCATGCCCCGCGGCTAGGTTTACGAAAACGGCGCCGGCCACGCTGGCGACGACGACAGCCACCGCCTGCGGCAGTGAATACCATGGTTTACCGGCGCGCGGATCGCCGCGTGTGGGTATGCGATTTGCTTCGACGGAGCTGGTCTCCTTAAAGAATGCGCGCTTGCTGCGCGCATTGCGTCCGAGCGTGTAAACAGACAGAGCGACAGCAAAAAATATCGCAACCCATTGCCCCGGTCGCGGTTGTGCGATTTGAGCCAGTTGACAGACGATGCCGAGCCCCGCGCCTGCCATCAGCAGTGCTATGCCGGCAAGTAATTCGGCAGGTTCCTGGCTTGCATAGGCACGCGCGTGAAGCCATTGGACAAGGACCGCCAAAGGCAGCGCCTCGAACGGCAAATGCGCCGCCGACGGTGACAGCAGCGTGTTCTCCAGCACCGTCGTCACGATGTAGAAGGTGGACAGCACTACGACGCTCGCTGCGTAGCGTCGGGTCGTGACACCCGGATGCAGCAATATGAAACGGCGCAACAAGCGAAAGATCACCATCGCGACGAGCCCGGTCGCAAGAACGAATGCGAAGCTGAAGCCAAACGCGGACCAGGAGAAATTTGCTTCGGGCACGGGCGTGAAAAGCGGGTCATTGGCTGCTTGCGCGGCGGGCGCGGATAGCAACGCGAGAAAAGCGTGGATACACGCTTTTTGAGATTTACCGACCATTGCCGGATTGTATCGGTGTGCGATATGTCAAACTGTGACCGAATTCTCCAACTGCGCAGCCCTGTCAGCCGTCGCCGAGACGGATAATGAGGCCGGCATCGGTCTTTCCGTCGTCGCGGTGACGGGCCGAGATATGGGTAATGCCGAGGTTCCGGATCGCCT
>Ga0102955_1000212_pt1 | contig 12927 bp, 6 predicted proteins | sample SalPonF2_A_D1_MG_FD_78512 | JGI IMG/M metagenome (GOLD analysis project Ga0102955, IMG submission 78512) | Salt pond soil microbial communities from South San Francisco under conditions of wetland restoration - Salt Pond MetaG SF2_A_D1_MG ... | reverse complement strand
CCGAAGTGAACGAGGTCGCCGCGAACTCGCTGTCCGTCGTTGCCGCTGAGTACAGCGGTCTGTCGGTAGCGCAGATGACCGACTTCCGCAAACAAGCGCGGGCGTCGGACGTTTATGTTCGCGTGGTCAAGAACACTTTGGCGAAAAGGGCGGTTGAAGGTACGGAGTTCGAGTGTCTTCAGGAAGCTCTCACGGGGCCGCTGGTACTGGCCTTCTCGCGCGAAGATCCGGGCGCCGCTGCACGCGTCGTCAAGACTTTCGCAAAAGAGAACGACAAACTGGTGACGACGGCGGTAGCGATCAGCGGTCAGCTGTATCCCGCCTCGGACCTGGACCGTCTGGCCAGCCTACCGACCCTTGATCAGGCACGGGCAATGCTGCTCGGCGTGCTGCATGCACCGCTGACGCAATTCGTCCGCACACTGGCAGAGCCACCGGCGATGCTGGCGCGCGTGATGCAGTCCCGGGCGGATCAGGAGCAGGCAGCCTGATACAGCGCTTTTTTGGTAATGAGCAAGTTTGGGTAGATTTTTTAAGGAGACATCAACATGGCACTTAGTAACGAAGAACTGATCGAGGAACTCTCCAGCAAACCGATCATGGAGGTCGTCGAACTGGTCAAGGCCCTGGAAGAAAAATGGGGCGTGTCCGCTGCAGCGCCTGTGGCCGTCGCTGCTGCCGGCGGCGCAGCCGGTGGCGAAGCTGCCGCAGCTGAAGAGCAGACCGAGTTTGACGTAGTAATGACGAGCTTCGGCTCCAACAAGGTTTCCGTCATCAAGGTAGTGCGCGCTATCACCGGTCTGGGCCTGAAAGAAGCCAAGGACCTGGTCGAGGGTGCACCTGCCTCGGTTAAGGAAGGCGTGTCGAAGGACGAAGCCGAAGACGTCAAGAAGCAGCTCGAAGAGGCCGGTGCCAGCGTCGAGGTCAAGTAAGACTTGGATGCAAGGCTTCGGCCCCTTTTACAGCTCCCGGCTGGTGGCGAAAGCCACCGGCCTGGTGCTGTTTTGATTTTGAGAGAACCTGCGCCTGGCGCAGGCCGGTGGGCGCGTCAGTGACGCGCTCCGTGTAGGAAATATAGCCGAGCTTCGGCGAGGAAATATCGATGGCGTACTCGTTTACAGAGAAAAAGCGAATCCGTAAGGACTTTGGCAAGCGCAGGGGCATTCTCGAAGTCCCGTATTTGTTGTCCATACAGCTCGCTTCCTATCGCAAGTTTTTGCAGACCGACGCGGCGCCGGACAACCGCGACGACATAGGACTGCATGCCGCATTTTCGTCGGTATTTCCGATCGTCAGCTATTCCGGCAATGCTCAGCTCGAATACGTCAGCTACCGTCTGGGTGAGCCGGTATTCGATGTCAAGGAATGCCAGGTCCGCGGTCTGACCTTTGCGGCTCCGTTGCGGGTTACCGTGCGCCTCGTGATTTTCGACAAGGAAGCGTCGGGCAGCAAGAAGCCGGTCAAGGACATCCGCGAGCAGGAGGTCTATCTCGGCGAGTTGCCGCTGATGACCGACAACGGCACATTTGTGATCAACGGCACCGAGCGCGTCATCGTTTCGCAGCTGCACCGCTCGCCCGGCGTGTTCTTCGATCACGACAAAGGCAAGACGCATTCTTCGGGCAAGTTGCTGTTTTCGGCCCGTGTGATCCCGTATCGCGGATCGTGGCTGGATTTCGAGTTCGATCCCAAGGATGCATTGTTTGCGCGAATCGATCGCCGCAGGAAACTGCCGGTCACGATCATTCTGCGTGCGCTCGGGTTTGAAAATCAGGAGATGCTCGCGCATTTTCACGACACTATCTCTTTTTACCTCTCTGACAAAAAGATCGAGATGGATCTGGTGCCGGAGCGGTTGCGCGGCGAAACCGCGACTTTCGACGTCAAGATCAAATCCAAGGTGCTGGTCGAGGAAGGCCGGCGCATTACCGCGCGCCATGTGCGTGACCTCGAGCAGTCGGGTGTCAAGAAGCTGGAAGTTCCCAGTATCTACCTCGAGGGCAAAATCCTGGCCCACGATATCGTCGACACGGATAGTGGCGAACTGTTGGCGTCGGCCAATGACGAACTGACGGCCGAGACCGTTGAAGCGTTGATCGAGGCCGGTGTCGAAAAGCTCGAAACGCTCTGGGTCAACGAACTCGATCGCGGTCCCTACATTTCGAACACGTTGCGAATCGATGCGACCACTAATCGTCTCGAGGCGCTGGTCGAAATCTATCGCATGATGCGTCCGGGCGAGCCGCCGACCAAGGATGCGGCGGAAAACCTTTTTCACAACCTGTTTTTCAACCCAGAGCGTTACGACCTGTCCGCGGTAGGCCGCATGAAATTCAACCGCAGGGTCGGACGCGATGGCGTCGAAGGCTCCGGCATTCTTTACGATGGCCGCTATTTCAGCAGCCGCAATGACGAAGAGTCGAAAAAGTACTTCGAGAAATACGGGCTCGACAATTCGGATATCGTCGATGCCCTGAATACCCTTATCGAGATTCGCAACGGCCGCGGCACTGTCGATGACATCGATCATCTCGGCAACCGGCGTGTCCGCAGTGTTGGCGAGATGGCCGAAAACGCGTTCCGCATTGGCCTCGTGCGGGTCGAGAGGGCGGTCAAGGAGCGTCTCACGCTGGCGGAGTCGGAAGGGCTCATGCCGCAGGAGATGATCAACGCCAAGCCTGTTGCCGCTGCGGTCAAGGAATTTTTTGGTTCATCGCAGCTGTCGCAGTTCATGGATCAGAACAATCCGCTGTCGGAAGTGACTCACAAGCGCCGCGTATCGGCGCTCGGCCCCGGCGGTCTTACCCGTGAGCGTGCCGGATTCGAGGTGCGTGATGTGCACCCGACCCATTACGGCCGCGTCTGCCCGATCGAGACCCCTGAAGGCCCGAATATCGGTCTGATCAACTCGCTCGCGGTTTATGCGCGAACCAATGATTACGGTTTCCTCGAGACTCCGTATCGCAAGGTCGAAAACGGTCGCGTTACCGATTCGATCGAGTATCTGTCGGCTATCGAGGAAGGTCACTACGTAATCGCCCAGGCAAACTCGGAGCTGGATGACAAGGGTACTTTTACCGACGACCTGATCTCCTGCCGCCATCAAAACGAGTTTACGCTGGCGACGTCGGAGCAGATCGAGTACATGGACGTCAGCCCGAAGCAGATCGTCTCCGTGGCTGCTTCGATGATTCCGTTCCTTGAGCACGATGATGCCAACCGCGCGCTGATGGGTTCGAACATGCAACGTCAGGCTGTGCCGACATTGCGTGCCGAGACGCCGGTGGTAGGCACCGGTATGGAGCGTGCCGTTGCGGTGGACTCCGGTGTAACGGTTGTCGCCCGACGCGGCGGAGTTGTCGATTCGGTCGATGCTTCGCGTATCGTCGTTCGCGTCGCGGACAACGAAACGACGCCGGACGAACCGGGCGTGGATATTTACAACCTGACCAAGTACACGCGTTCAAACCAGAACACCTGTATCAACCAGCGGCCGCTGGTAAAGGCGGGCGATGCGATTGCCCGCGGTGACGTGCTGGCCGACGGGCCGTCCACCCATCTGGGTGAACTGGCACTCGGGCAGAACTTGCTGGTCGCTTTCATGCCGTGGAACGGATACAACTTCGAGGATTCGATCCTGATATCCGAGGGGTTGGTGCACGAAGACCGGTTCACGACGATCCATATCGAGGAGCTGACGTGTGTCGCGCGCGACACCAAGCTTGGTCCGGAAGAGATCACCGCGGATATTCCGAACGTCGGCGACGCTGCATTGGCCAAACTGGACGAGTCCGGTATCGCGTTCATCGGCGCCGAGGTCAAGGCTGGCGACATTCTGGTTGGCAAGGTTACGCCCAAGGGCGAGACCCAGCTGACTCCGGAAGAGAAACTGTTGCGGGCGATTTTTGGTGAGAAAGCCTCCGACGTTAAAGACACGTCGTTGCGCGTGCCTCCCGGCATGGACGGAACGGTTATCGATGTCCGTGTGTTCACCCGCGACGGAGTCGAGAAAGACAGCCGCGCACTTTCGATCGAGACAATGGAGCTCGAGAGCGTTCGCAAGGACCTCGATGACACGTTACGTATTCTCGAAGAGGACGTGCTGCAGCGTGTCGAACGCATGTTGCTGGGTAAAGTCGCGGACGGCGGCCCGAACAAGCTGAAAGCCGGCAGCAAAATCACGAAGGCCTATCTCGACGAACTGGCGCAGGAAGACTGGTTCAAGATCCGATTGCACAGTGAGGACGCTCAGGACCAGCTGGAGAAAGCGGAAGAGCGCCTCAAGGTGCAGCGTGAGGAATTTGACCAGCGTTTTGACGAGAAAAAACGCAAGATCACGGCGGGCGACGAACTGGCGCCGGGCGTGCTGAAAATGGTCAAGGTCTACCTCGCGGTCAAGCGCCGCATCCAGCCGGGTGACAAGATGGCCGGCCGGCACGGTAACAAGGGCGTAATCTCCTCGATCGTACCGGTCGAGGATATGCCCTACCTGGAAGATGGAACGCCGGTGGATATCGTGCTCAACCCGCTTGGCGTGCCATCGCGAATGAATGTTGGCCAGGTTCTGGAGACCCACCTCGGGTGGGCCGCAAAGGGTCTTGGTCACCGTATCGGACGTATGCTCGATGAGCAGGCCAAGCTTACGGACGTTCGCAAGCTGCTTGACGAGATCTACAACAAATCCGGTGGTCAGGGTGCCGACATCAAGTCACTCAACGATGAGGAGGTAGCCGAGCTTGCCGGTAATCTGCGCGCCGGTGTGCCAATGGCGACGCCGGTTTTCGATGGTGCTAACGAGGATGAGATCAAGGGCATGCTGGAGCTGGCCGGGTTGCCGACTTCAGGGCAGACCACATTGTTCGACGGCCGCACAGGTGAATCATTCGATCGTCCGGTGACCGTCGGCTACATGTACATGCTCAAGCTCAATCACCTCGTGGATGACAAGATGCATGCGCGTTCCACTGGTCCGTACAGTCTCGTGACCCAGCAACCGCTGGGCGGCAAGGCGCAATTCGGCGGTCAGCGGTTCGGTGAGATGGAGGTGTGGGCGCTGGAAGCATATGGCGCTTCGTACACGCTGCAGGAAATGCTCACGGTCAAGTCCGACGATGTTCAGGGTCGTACCCGGATGTACAAGAACATTGTGGACGGCACGCACGAGATGCAGGCAGGCATGCCCGAGTCGTTCAATGTGCTCGTGAAGGAGATCCGCTCACTCGGCATCAATGTCGAGCTCGACCAGGACTGAAATCGGGACGGCTGAACAGACCCGTGTTTAGGCGACGAGCCCCAAGCAAACAGGTGGCAGGATGAAAGATCTACTCAAGCTCTTCAAACAACAGGTACCCGTCGAGGACTTCGACGCTATTCGCATTGGCCTGGCCTCGCCGGATATGATCCGGTCCTGGTCATTCGGCGAAGTGAAAAAGCCGGAGACCATTAACTATCGGACGTTCAAGCCCGAGAGAGACGGCCTGTTCTGTGCCAAGATCTTCGGTCCCGTCAAGGACTACGAATGTCTTTGTGGCAAGTACAAGCGGTTGAAGCACCGCGGAGTCGTCTGCGAAAAATGCGGCGTCGAGGTTACCCAGGCGAAGGTTCGCCGCGAACGCATGGGTCATATCGAGCTTGCCAGTCCGGTAGCGCATATCTGGTTCCTGAAATCGTTGCCCTCGCGCATCGGTCTGATGCTGGATATGACATTGCGCGAGATCGAGCGTGTGCTCTATTTCGAGGCCTTCGCCGTTGTAGAACCGGGAATGACGCCACTCGAGCGCGGTCAGCTGTTGTCGGATGAAACTTATCTCGAGGCGATCGAAGAGCACGGGGATGAGTTCGAGGCGAAGATGGGTGCGGAAGCGGTGTACGACATGCTGCGGACCATCGATCTCGATGCCGAAATTCTGAAGGTCCGCGAGGAGATCGCCGGCACCAATTCCGAAACCAAAATCCGCCGCCTGTCGAAGCGCCTGAAGCTGCTGGAATCTTTCCAGGAGTCCGGTAACAAGCCGGAGTGGATGGTGATGACCGTGCTGCCGGTTTTGCCGCCGGACCTGCGCCCGCTGGTGCCGCTCGATGGTGGCCGCTTCGCGACGTCGGATCTTAACGATCTGTACCGCCGGGTCATCAATCGCAACAATCGGCTGCGCCGTCTGCTCGAGCTGAATGCGCCGGATATCATCGTGCGCAACGAAAAGCGGATGCTGCAGGAAGCGGTAGACGCGTTACTCGATAACGGCCGCCGCGGTCGGGCGATAACCGGCACCAACAAACGTCCACTCAAGTCGCTCGCCGACATGATCAAGGGCAAGCAGGGCCGGTTCCGCCAAAACCTTCTCGGCAAGCGTGTCGATTACTCTGGTCGTTCGGTCATCGTGGTCGGGCCGACGCTGAAACTTCACCAGTGCGGTTTGCCGAAGAAGATGGCACTCGAACTCTTCAAGCCGTTTATTTTTTCCAAGCTGCAGTTGCGTGGCGAAGCGGCGACGATCAAGGCTGCGAAGCGCCTGGTCGAGCGCGAGGGTCCGGAAGTCTGGGATATCCTCGAGGAAGTCATTCGCGAGCATCCGGTGATGCTGAACCGCGCGCCGACCCTGCACAGACTCGGCATCCAGGCATTCGAGCCGGTGCTGGTCGAAGGTAAGGCGATCCAGTTGCACCCGCTGGTCTGCACCGCGTTCAACGCCGACTTTGACGGCGACCAGATGGCGGTCCATGTGCCGTTGTCTATCGAGGCTCAGCTCGAAGCGCGGGCGTTGATGATGGCGTCCAATAACATCCTGTCCCCGGCCAATGGCGATCCGATCATCGTGCCGTCGCAGGACGTTGTGCTCGGGCTTTACTTCATGACCCGCGAGCGCATCAACGCGAAAGGCGAAGGCATGTATTTCTCCGGTGTCGGCGAAGTGCACCGCGCCTATGAATCGCGCCAGATCGACTTGCAGGCCCGGGTCAAAGTCCGGATCGAGGACTCGTATCTCAACGAGGAAGGCGAAATCCAGCATAAGCGTCACGTCGTTGCCACCACCGTTGGGCGTGCGTTGCTCGCGGAAGTCATGCCGAAAGGTATGCCTTTCGAGCTGGTCAATCGCGATATGACCAAAAAGGCCATTTCGGGCCTGATTAACGCCTGCTACCGCACACTCGGACTGAAACGAACGGTCGTGTTTGCCGATCAGTTGATGTATACCGGGTTCCACTATGCGACCAAGGCGGGCGTTTCCATCGGCGTCAACGATATGGTCGTTCCGGAGGAGAAGGCCGGCATCCTGACCACCGCCGAAGACGAGGTCAAAGAGATCCAGGAACAGTACACCTCGGGTCTGATCACTAACGGCGAACGCTATAACAAAGTCGTCGATATCTGGTCACGGACGAACGAGGAAGTGGCCAAGGAGATGATGAACAAGCTGGGCGGGGAAAACGTTGTCGACTCGGCCGGTAAAGAGCAGCATCAGAAGTCGTTTAATTCGATCTTCATGATGGCCGATTCGGGCGCTCGTGGTTCGGCGGCCCAGATTCGTCAGCTCGCTGGTATGCGCGGCCTGATGGCCAAGCCGGACGGTTCGATTATCGAGACCCCGATCACTGCCAATTTCCGCGAGGGGCTGAATGTCCTGCAGTACTTCATCTCGACTCACGGCGCGCGTAAGGGTCTGGCGGATACGGCACTGAAAACTGCTAACTCGGGTTACCTGACCCGGCGCCTGGTCGACGTTGCCCAGGACCTTGTGGTCACGAAGGTCGATTGCGGTACCGAGCGCGGCCTGATGATGACTCCGCTGGTTGAGGGAGGCGATGTTGTCGAGCCGCTGCGTGAGCGCGTGCTTGGACGAGTCGTTGCCTCGCCGGTTCTGAAGCCGGGCAGCGAGGAAGAGATTGTCGAGGCCGGTACGCTGCTCGACGAGAAATGGGTCAATACCCTGGAAGAACTGTCTGTCGACCAGGTTCATGTTCGCTCGCCGATCACCTGCGAGACTCGCTACGGCGTGTGCGCGCAGTGCTACGGTCGCGACCTGGCCCGGGGTCACCGCATCAATATCGGTGAGGCCGTGGGTGTCATCGCGGCGCAGTCGATCGGTGAGCCGGGTACCCAGCTGACGATGCGTACGTTCCACATCGGTGGTGCCGCATCGCGTGCGGCCGCGGTCAACAGTGTCGAGATCAAGGGTGCCGGTGTCATCCGCCTCCACAACATCAAGACGGTGAAACACGAGCGCGGTCATTTTGTCGCCGTATCGCGTTCCGGTGAGATCGGTGTGATGGATGAGTTCGGGCGCGAGCGGGAACGCTACAAGATTCCCTACGGTGCGACGATTGCCGTTGACGAGGGTTCGCCGGTGGAATCCGGTCAGGTCGTTGCCAATTGGGACCCTCACACCCACCCGGTGGTATCCGAAGTGACGGGTAAGTTGCGTTTCGACGACTTCATCGATGGCGTGACCGTAACCCGCCAGGTTGACGAGATTACCGGTCTGGCCGCTATCGTGGTGCTTGATGTTCAGCAGCGTGGCGGGTCGAAGGACCTGCGGCCGACGGCGCGCCTGGTCGATGCCAAGGGCAAACCGGTGTGTTTTGCCAATACTGACATCCCGGCATCCTACGCGTTGCCATCTGGTGCCGTGGTCAATATGGACGATGGATCGAAGGTCGGAGTCGGCGACGTCATCGCACGTATCCCGCAGGAGAGCTCGAAGACCCGCGACATTACTGGTGGTCTGCCGCGTGTCGCCGATCTGTTCGAGGCGCGCAAGCCAAAAGATCCGGCGATTCTCGCCGAGTATTCCGGTACCGCCAGCTTCGGTAAGGAAACCAAGGGCAAACGTCGCCTGATCATCACCGACGACAGCGGTGAAAAGCACGAGACCCTGATTCCGAAATGGCGTCACCTGAACGTGTTCGAAGGCGAGCAGGTGTTGCGCGGCGAAGTGATTGCCGAGGGCGAGCCCGACCCGCACGACATCCTGCGCCTGCAGGGCGTCGAGCGGCTGGCGGACTACCTGGTGCGCGAAATCCAGGATGTCTACCGCCTCCAGGGTGTGAAGATCAATGACAAGCACATCGAGGTGATCATCCGCCAGATGCTGCGCAAGCTCGAGGTGGCCAAGTCTGGCGGCAGCAGGCTGTTGCGTGGCGAGCAGGTCGATCGTGCCCGGGCTCTCGAAGAGAACGAGGCCATGGCGGTCACCGGCAAGGAAGCGGCGGTATTCGATCCGATGCTGCTGGGTATCACCAAGGCCTCACTGGCTACCGAGTCGTTTATTTCGGCGGCCTCTTTCCAGGAGACCACTCGTGTTCTGACCGAGGCCGCGGTACGCGGCCTGCGCGACGATCTGCGCGGACTCAAGGAAAATGTCATCGTTGGCCGGTTGATTCCGGCCGGCACCGGTTTCGCCTACCACGCCGAGCGCAGGCGCAGCCACGAGGACCGCGCCAAGGAAGAGTTGCTGGCGCTGGAGCAGGCTCAGGCTGCCCTCGAGACGGTTCAGGACGATGATCAGCCGGCCGAGGAAGCGCCCGAGACGGCCGTCGAGGACTAGAAAGCAGCGCGGGGTGGCGGATTTTGCCGCCCCGCCTTTCTTGACACCGGATTGGGGCGAATCTAGAATGCCCGGCTTTACATCGGCAGCGTTTCCCAATCGCGCCGAATAAGGAATTCGACCCGGGCCGCCATGGTATGGCGGCCCGGTTCTACTCTGGGCGGCATACGCGGGTTCCGCGCACGCTACCACAAGCGAAATAGAGAATAGCGAATGTCTACGATCAATCAGCTGGTGCGCAAGTCGCGCAAGAGCAAAACGGCCAAAAGTAACGTCCCCGCGCTGGAGGCGTCACCGCAACGTCGCGGCGTTTGCACCCGCGTGTACACGACCACGCCGAAAAAGCCGAACTCGGCCTTGCGCAAAGTGGCACGTGTGCGACTCACGAATGGCTTCGAAGTCACCAGCTACATTGGCGGTGAAGGCCACAATCTCCAGGAGCACTCGGTGGTGATGCTGCGCGGCGGACGCGTCAAGGATCTCCCCGGTGTGCGTTATCACATCGTTCGCGGCACGCTGGATTGCGCAGGCGTCAACGAGCGTAAGCAGGGCCGTTCCAAATATGGAGCGAAGCGACCCAAATAGGGTCCAGCATCAGGACAGGTCTGACCAATGTCACGTAGAGCAAGAGCACCAAAACGCGCAGCACTGCCGGATCCGAAGTTCGGCAGCGATATGTTGGCGAAATTCATCAACATGATGATGAACCGCGGCAAGAAATCGGTCGCGGAGCGCATCGTGTATGGCGCGATCGACCGTATTTCGGACCGCAACAAGGTCAGTGATGAGCAGGCTCTCGAACTGCTTGCGCAGGCGCTTGATAACGTCAAACCGGCGGTCGAGGTGAAGTCGCGGCGCGTTGGCGGTGCTACTTATCAGGTTCCGGTCGAGGTGCGTCCGGCGCGACGGCAGACGCTGGCGATGCGCTGGGTCATCGATTCGGCGCGCAAGCGCAGCGAGAAGTCGATGGCCGCTCGGTTGGCGAATGAGTTGATCGATGCGGCGGAGAATCGTGGCGCGGCAGTGAAGAAGCGCGAAGACACGCACCGCATGGCTGAGGCCAACAAGGCTTTCTCACACTACCGCTGGTAATTCTCGCTTCCAGCAGTTGAACGAGATTCACATCGAGGACTAGTTCCGTGGCACGTACCACTCCCATTACCCGTTATCGAAATATCGGCATCATGGCCCATATCGATGCGGGCAAGACGACGACTACCGAGCGTGTGCTTTTTTATACCGGTGTATCGCACAAGATCGGTGAGGTTCACGACGGCGCCGCCGCTATGGACTGGATGGAGCAGGAGCAGGAGCGCGGTATCACGATCACCTCTGCTGCGACCACCTGTTTCTGGAGCGGTATGGAGCAGCAGTTCGACGAGCACCGCATCAATATCATCGACACCCCCGGGCACGTTGACTTTACGATTGAGGTAGAGCGCAGTCTGAGGGTTCTCGACAGCGCGGTCGCTGTTTTCTGTGCTGTTGGCGGTGTCGAGCCGCAGTCCGAGACGGTTTGGCGTCAGGCCAACAAGTATGCCGTGCCGCGGCTTGCGTTCGTCAACAAGATGGACCGCGCCGGTGCCGATTTCCTGCGTGTCGTAGGTCAGTTGAAGGATCGCCTCGGTGCCAATCCGGTGCCGCTGCAGCTGCCTATCGGAGCCGAAGAGAATTTCCTCGGCGTCGTCGACCTGATCCGGATGCAGGCGATCCTGTGGGATGAAGGCAGCCAGGGTATGACGTTCGAGGCGAAGGATATCCCCGCCGATATGCTGGAAGAATGCCAGCTGATGCGCGAGCAGATGGTCGAGGCGGCAGCCGAGGGCGACGAGGAACTCCTCGAGAAGTTCCTCGAGGATGGCGATCTCAGCAACGACGAAATCAAGCGCGGCATTCGTTTGCGGACGCTGAATAACGAAATCGTGCCGGTAATGTGCGGTTCCGCCTTCAAGAACAAGGGCGTGCAGGCAGTGCTGGACGCGGTGGTCGAGCTGATGCCGTCGCCGGTGGACGTGCCCGCGATCAAGGGAATCACCGAGGACGAGCAGGAAGCCGTTCGCAAGCCAGGTGACGATGAGCCGTTCGCCGCGCTGGCTTTCAAGATCATGACCGACCCGTTTGTCGGCACGTTGACGTTCTTCCGCGTTTATTCCGGCGTTCTTGCGACCGGAGATACGGTCTATAACCCGGTTAAGGGCAAGAAAGAGCGGATCGGGCGAATGCTGCAGATGCACGCGAATGACCGCAAGGAATTGAAAGAAGTCCGGGCTGGCGATATCGCCGCCGCCGTGGGTCTGAAAGACGTTACCACTGGTGACACGCTGTGTGATCTGAAGCAGGTCATAACCCTGGAGCGCATGGAGTTCCCGGAGCCGGTGATTGCGGTCGCGGTCGAGCCGAAGACCAAAGCCGACCAGGAAAAAATGGGCATGGCATTGTCCAAACTGGCCAAGGAAGACCCGTCGTTCCGGGTGCATACGGACGAGGAGTCGGGACAGACGATCATCTCCGGAATGGGTGAATTGCATCTCGAGATCATCGTTGACCGACTCAAGCGCGAGTTTAAAGTCGAGGCGAATGTCGGCAAGCCGCAGGTTGCCTATCGCGAGACCATCCGCAAGGCGGTGGAGCAGGAAGGCAAATTCGTGCGTCAGTCGGGCGGCCGCGGTCAGTACGGTCATGTCTGGCTGAAGATTGAGCCGCGCGAGCCGGGTGCCGGCTACGAGTTTGAAAACTCGATTGTCGGTGGTGTCGTGCCCCGCGAGTACATTCCTGCGGTGGATAAAGGCATTCAGGAACAGATGCAAAACGGCGTGATAGCGGGTTATCCGGTCGTGGACTTCAAGGTTACCTTGTTTGACGGCTCGTACCACGAGGTGGATTCGAGTGAGATGGCGTTCAAGATTGCCGGATCCATGGGCTTCCGGGAAGGCGCGCTGAAGGCCGATCCGGTATTGCTCGAGCCGATCATGAAGGTCGAGGTCGTAACTCCCGAGGACTACATGGGCGACGTGATGGGCGATCTCAACCGCCGCCGTGGTCTGCCTCAGGGGATGGACGATACTCCGGCCGGCAAGGTGATTCGCGCCGAAGTCCCGCTGGCGGAAATGTTCGGGTACGCGACCGATTTGCGTTCGATGAGCCAGGGTCGCGCGACCTACTCGATGGAGTTCCTCAAGTACCATGAAGTGCCCAACAGTGTCGCCGATTCGGTGATTAAGAAGGCATCCTGAGAATCTTGACATTTGCGAGGTAAAGACGGTGTCCAAGGAGAAATTTGAGCGTACGAAGCCACACGTAAACGTGGGCACGATCGGTCACGTAGACCATGGTAAGACGACGCTGACGGCGGCGCTGACCAAGTGCATGGCGGAGCGCCACGGTG
>Ga0102955_1000207_pt1 | contig 13108 bp, 14 predicted proteins | sample SalPonF2_A_D1_MG_FD_78512 | JGI IMG/M metagenome (GOLD analysis project Ga0102955, IMG submission 78512) | Salt pond soil microbial communities from South San Francisco under conditions of wetland restoration - Salt Pond MetaG SF2_A_D1_MG ... | reverse complement strand
TCAGCGTCCATATCGGCTTCTGTAAGCCCTTCAGCTTCAGTTAGTCCTAGCGCGTCTGAAAGTCCGTCAGTAAGTCCTAGCGCGTCTGAAAGTGCGTCAGTAAGCCCTAGTGCATCCGAAAGTCCATCTGTAAGTCCTAGCGCGTCTGAAAGTCCGTCAGTAAGCCCTAGTGCATCCGAAAGTCCATCTGTAAGTCCGTCAGCGTCTGAAAGTCCGTCAGTAAGTCCGAGTGCTTCAATATCGTCATCAGTTTCTCCGAGTTCATCCGTATCGGCATCAATTAGCCCTTCGGCATCAGTTTCGCCGAGTTCATCCATATCGGCATCAATTAGCCCTTCGGCTTCAGTTTCTCCGAGTTCATCCGTATCGGCATCAATTAGCCCTTCGGCTTCAGTTTCTCCGAGTGCATCTGTATCGTCATCAGTTTCACCGAGTTCATCCATATCGGCATCAATTAGCCCTTCGGCTTCAGTTTCTCCGAGTGCATCTGTATCGTCATCAGTTTCACCGAGTTCATCCATATCGGCATCAATTAGCCCTTCGGCTTCAGTTTCACCGAGTGCATCTGTATCGTCATCAGTTTCACCGAGTTCATCCGTATCGGCATCAATTAGCCCTTCGGCTTCAGTTTCACCGAGTGCGTCTATATCGTCTTCGGTTAGTCCTAGCGCATCTATATCGGCTTCTGTAAGCCCTTCGTCTTCGATTTCTTCATCTGTTAGCCCATCAGCGTCTATATCGGCCTCTGTAAGCCCTTCGGCTTCAGTTAGTCCTAGTGCTTCGATATCGTCTTCAGTAAGTCCTAGCGCATCTATATCGGCCTCTGTAAGCCCTTCGGCTTCAGTTAGTCCGAGTGCTTCGATTTCTGCATCAGTAAGCCCTTCGGCTTCAGTATCACCGAGTGCATCTATATCGTCTTCAGTTTCTCCGAGTGCTTCAGTTAGTCCTAGCGCATCTATATCGGCATCAGTAAGCCCTTCGGCTTCTCTTAGCCCTTCTAGTTCTGTCTCATCGTCAGTATCACCTAGTAGAGAACCAGAAATTCCGCCTGAATGGGTATTAAGCACTCCTTATATAGATAATATTACAGAAGATGGGGCTGACGTTAACGTTGCCATAGATGAAGATGGTAATGCATACATGGTTATCTTACCAGATGGAGCAGATGCTCCTACGTCTGAAGAAGTAAGAGATGGATATTGGACAACCGAAACGGTAGAAGGCGCAAATAATGGTGAATATATATCACTAGCTTTGGGTTCTGATGGTATACCTAGATTTGCTTATGAAGGTTCTGATGATAATGACTTAAGATATGCGGAATGGAATGGTAGTTCTTGGGTTAATACGAGTGTAGATGGAAGTCCACCTATTGATACTGGAAGATATACATCTATAGTGATGGATAGTAATGATTATGCACATATTAGTTATGAGTGTAGTTATTACAATACTCTAAAATACGCTGCGTGGAATGGAAGCTCATGGGATATAGAAACTGTTGATGCAACTGCTAATGTAGGACTCTATACATCATTAGCTTTAGACTCCAATGGATATCCTCATATCAGTTATTATTCCACCTCTAATGATGATCTAAAGTATGCTAAATGGAACGGAAGTTCTTGGGATATCGAAAATGTTGATCAAGTTAGTGGTCAGTTAGGATTATATACATCTCTAGCTTTAGATTCTAATGACTATCCTCGCATCAGTTATTATCATTATGGAAATGGTGATTTAAAGTATGCTTCATGGAACGGAAGTTCATGGGATACTGAGACGGTTGACTCAACGGGAGAGGTTGGTAGGTACACATCTATAGCTTTAGAATCAGTTAATGACTATCCATGTATTAGTTATACTGATTCAACGAATCAAAATTTAAAGTATGCTGCTTGGAATGGTACTTCATGGGATATTGAGACGGTTGACTCAATTGGTGTCGTTGCTGGAGAAACATCACTGGTTCTAGACTCTAATAACTATCCTAATATTAGTTATTATGACCAAACAACTAGTGCTTTAAAGTATGCTGTTTGGAACGGAAGTTCTTGGGATATAGAAACAATAGCGTCAACTGGTGATGTAGGCCGTTATTCATCTCTAGCTTTAGACTCTGCTGAAAACGCTCATATTGGTTATTGGGATTTTACAAATAAATATGCTAAATATGCTAAAGTCATAAAAACCACTGGTTTAGACCTTACAGCAAATATTTTAGATGAGTTTGTAATCACCGGATTGGAACCGGGTAATTATGATGTATATGTAGTAGCTGATGATGACTTAGGTTATTTACAAGAAAATCCCACTAAACTTGATTTAGAAATAGTATCAGGTTCACCTTCATCTTCAATTAGCCCATCGGCATCTCTAAGTCCGTCAAGTTCAGTTTCACCTTCGGTAAGCCCATCGGCATCTATAAGTCCGTCAAGTTCAGTTTCAAGTTCAGTTTCACCTTCGGTAAGTCCGTCAAGTTCAGTTTCAAGTTCAGTTTCACCTTCGGTTAGTCCATCAGCTTCTATTAGTCTATCAATAAGCCCTTCGGCATCTTTGAGTCCGTCAAGTTCAGTTTCACCTTCGGTTAGTCCATCAAGTTCAGTTTCATCTTCGGTTTCGCCTTCAATTAGCCCTAGTTCTTCAATTAGCCCTAGTCCAGAACCAGAAATCGACATAATTTTATTTAGAAGAAGAAGGGAATTAATAAATGCATTTTAGGAGTAAATTATGCCACAGAAAATTTTAAGAAAATATGGAATAGAAACCACTGTTAACTTTACGTTATTTGATACAGATGGTGTTGATTTTAAGGTAGATGCTGTACATGCGTCCGGTGATACCAAAATATCAAAGAATGAAGGAGCTGAGGCGAATACCACTTACGGTTTTACTGATGAAGGCACTGGATATTCTTTGGTTCTTACGGCAACGGAAATGGAAGCAGCCAGAATTGTTGTGTACATTGTAGATCAGGGTACCAAACAGTGGTTAGACGAATATTTGGTCATTGAGAGCTATGGAAGCGCATTCGCGCAGCATGAATTTGATTTAGATAATGCTATATCCGCATATGGTGGTATAGTCGAGTCCAATTTGAAGCAAATAGACGATAATTCAGTAAATGGTAACTTAGCTACACTTACATTAAAGAGTTTAAGTGTAATCAGCGATGTTGGCAGTGCTGCCGTTTTCCAGTCTACTTATTCTGGTGGAAGTGGTATTTATGTTCACGGAAGTAATGGTGGTTCTGGTATGCGTATTAGTTCATACAATAGATCAGCTTTGAAAATTGTAGGCCCAGCATCTGGTGATTATGCTGCACTTGAATGCGTTGGCGGCGACAACACGACGGGTGTTATAATAAGGGGTGGATATATTTCTGGTAAGGGAATGCATATTATGTCTCAGGCAAATAATGATAATGCCTTAGAGTTAAGCGCACATGGTACTGGTAAAGACATAGATGCAAAAGAAATAGATCAGATTATTGTAGACGTGGAAGGAACAATAGATGCCAATATTATCTCTATTGATGGCGATCTAACTAGTGGATATAACGCTACATTATATCTTAAACAATTGGATATTCAAAATAGTAGTGGTGTTGGTTTAAGTATTAGTGGTTCGGATGATGGTGTACAAATTTCTGGCGGTGGTGATGGTGTAACCATTGCTGCCACTAATGGACATGGTTTATATACCAGAGGTGGAGGAGCTGGAGCTGGTTTATATGCTGAAAGCGGAACTACATCAGGCGCTACTGGAATTAGGGCAACTTCTAACGCATCTGCTGTTGGATATGGATTTATTTGTAATGGCGTTGGTGCCGGAAAAGATATATCTGCAGATGAAATAGATAACATACAGACTGACGTTACTGCTATTAAAGCCAATACTGACAATTTACCAGATGGTATAAAAAAGAATACAAATCTTGATAATTTTGAGTTCTTAATGGTTGATAGTGCTAACCATATAACACCAGCAACGTCATTAACCATAACAGCTACCAGATCAATAGATGGTGGCAGTTTTGCGGCGTGTGCTAATTCTGTAACTGAATTATCAGATGGTATATATGTAATCGATTTAGATGCAACTGATTTAAATGGTGATGTTATAACATTCAAATTTGTCGCATCTGGCGCAGATACTAGGTATATAACGATAAAAACGGATGAATAATAATGATTTTAACTTGGAACTCATATCTATCTAATCCATATACAATTTTTAGAAGTTATACTTTTGATAATTATATATCTGGATTTTCTGCTAAGAAGGAATCTTGTGGAATTAACATGATGATTTCTCTTAATGCTGGTGATAAGATAAAAATGAGGGGTAAGTTAATAGGTGGTAGTTTTACTGAAACAACCCCAAATACAGCGAGATTAGGGGTAAGGAAATACTAAAATGGATTCTACATCAGCAGTAATATTAGGTGCTATTATAACATTGACAAATTCTCCGATTATGATAGCTGTTTATTCAGCTATATTCATGTTATTAATAACAATACTTAATCTGAGGTACAAAAAAAAATCACAAAATACAAAAGACTTACAGCTTATATTAGATAAGAAGGTGGATGTGCAACATTGTCAAAAAATACATAGTGATATACAACGCTTTAAAACGCGTATGGATGAAGAAACCGATAATCAAAAGAAAAGTATAGTCAGAATAGAAAAATATCTTATCTGGTTAGTTGAAAAACAGGGTGGAAGACCCAATAGTTTAATGGATAAATAAGGAGAAATATAATGGATCCTGTAACAATGTCAATGTTAATTATGGGAGGTTTGAACCTTCTTAATAATTTGAACTCAAGTGGTGCCGCATCCGGGGCGGCTGATACTCTAGCAGGCGGTAATCAGGCTGCTTTAGACGCTATAATGAAGATGTATCAGACAGACTTGCAGCAGCAACAGCCTTTTTTACAAGGTTCGCAAACAGCCTATGGTGCTCAACAGGCCGGTCTTTATGGTGGTTTATATGACACACCAATACAAGAATTTAATATGGCTAACTATGGTACGTGGTCTCCAGATAAACTAAAAGATGATCCCGGATATAATTTCCGTTTAAACGAAGGACTTAATGCTATAGAAGGCAGGGGTGCTGCTCGTGGTAATAGATTGAGTGGTTCAACTCTAAAAGATTTAACAGAATACGGTCAGGGATTTGCAAGTAATGAAGCAGATAAAGCATATCAAAGATATATAAAAGACAGGGGGTTTCAATACGGTGGAGAACAGGATTACACACGTAATATGCAAAATGAACTCGGTAGTCGCTGGAATAGACTCGATCAGCTTGCGGGAACGCCCGGTTCTGGATTGGGTTCTGCATATCAGAACCAGATTTCTAATCTTATGCAAAATATTGCCGGTTATACAGCTGCAGGTGATACGCAAGATCAAACAGGTACACTTAACTCAATAATTGAAGCTGTTAAAAGCATAATACCACTTCTTGGAGGAGAATAAACATGAATGATGTTGAAAGAATCTTAGCACAATTATCCCCTCAGGATAGATCTGTTATAATTGACCTTTTTACTACAAAAAGAGATATGACAGGTGAAGACATACGTATACTCAGACAATTATCAGAACCAGATAAGATAGCATCTATGGCTTATTATCAAAGTGAAGAATCTTTACCTGATGATTATAAATTTCAGTTTCCTTCAAAAGATTCATTTTCAAGAGATTCTTTAATTTCAAGTGATCCTTTGACGAATATTGTCATGGGAGGTGTAAACGGTGGGATGTCATATGTTCCGAGTGGTAATACCATGCGTGAAATTACTATGCAGAGTCCCGGTGGTGAAATTAATGAAACGAGAATAGAAAGGAATCCTGTAACTGGTATGGTTGTTGATCCTACAGAACTTGAAGATGATCCATACTTTCCATATTCAGGCCCAACGGTTCCGACTGAGTGGAAAAATTTCACGCTCGTACCAAGTGTTTTGGATAGGTATGAGAGAGATGGTGGTCGTTGGAATATGGGTAGACCAACTAATGAATCATTATTAGAACAGATTATTATGGAAGAAGGACAGGTTCCCGTAGCCAGTTTTCCATCAAATGAAGCTGATATGATTCAGTATGCGTTAACTCATGGAGAAATACCAATGATAACACCTGATGAAAAAAAGTCATTGGAATATTTTTCAGGTAATGGTATTAATAATAAAATTATACGAATGGATCCTAGTGCTGCTCCTACTATTAATACTAAAACTGTATATGCACCAACTGGTAACCGCGATGATATGGAAGCTATAAAGAAACGTTTCAGAGCAGGTGAAATTAGTTTACAGGATGCGTTGTTAGGTATGAAAGATATACCAATGGAATCTGGTGGAACGTTCGAAGCTCCTTATTTCCAGCCATATCCGGGTTATCAGACTAGTGAATTTTACAAGGGAAATAAACAGGAACCGGCTGTGTCTTCTAATCTTAATAATACTACATCTAACACCAGTAGTAATAACAATAGCGGATTTAATATACCGAATATTATAAAAAGTTTGTTACTTGGCACACAGGGTTCTGGAGCACTTACACTTTTGGATTTATTAAAAAAACAATAAGAGGAAAAAATGACAGATTTTAGCTATTTAACAAAATACAAACCAACTAGATCGGTTGATACGATGAATGAAGTGTTCACTATGCGAGATATGGTTGAAGGATATCACAAGAAGAAAAGAATTAAAGAAATTGCTAAAAGCAGCTTAAATCAGGACGGTACTTTTGATAGAAATAAGTTTTTGAACACTTTAATGTCAGAATTTCCAGATGAAGCCCTTAAATATCAGAATGGATTGGTGAAGGGTGCTAGTGGTTCTAATATTGTTGACACCAAATTAGGGCTATTTAGGATTCCTAAAGCTTCTGGTGCCAACCCAGAACCTATTATGTATAACAACGAACAATTAACAAAAAGATACAAACGCGATACATATAAAGATCCAGCTGGTAGAATATGGTTGATAAATGATGATAACACCAGAACTGAAATTGATGAATCTGGTAATCCCGTTGAATATTATACACAACAGCCGGAACAACAGTCCGCAGAGCAGCCTGCACAACAGACTGAACAACAGACTGAACAACAGCCCGTAGAACAGCCTATACAAAAACCTGTACAAAAACCTGTACAGCAGCCGGAACAACAGTCCGCAGAGCCTGCACAACAGCCTGTACAACAGCCTGTACAACAGCCTGTAGAACAGACCATACCTCAAGTAGACCCAAATGTATTTAAGCTTAAGTCCAGAGCACCAATAAATATAAGACCAGTGGAGCCACCATCATTAACAACTATAAACGGTCGTCCAAAAACACTCAAGGAGCGTGAGCTGGATCAAAAAATGTTCAAAGATAAAAAAACTTACGAACTCCATAGAGCTATGGCAATCCGAGAAGACGCTAGAAAAGAAGCAGAAGCGATGTTAAATTCTGCTGTAATATCAGAAGATCAGAGAAGAAAATTAATAAAAGAACGAGAGGAAATACGCGCTCATGTTCGCTTAGTTGCCACTAATGTAAATTCGCTGGATTCATATATAGAAGAATTAAAGTCTGTTAGGGATAACCCATATTTATCAAAAGTTACTGGAGTATTATCAGCCCAGCCAGATTTTCTTCGCTTGGGTAAACCTACAGTAGGATTAATAAACCAAATAGAAACCATAAAGGCAATGTCTGCTTTACATACGTTAAGTGAGGCCAGAAGAGGTTCTGCTGTTGGTGCTACTGGTTTCGGTGCATTGTCAGAGAAGGAATTACAGGTGATAATTGATGCGGTTGGAGCACTAAACCGCGAACAAAGTGCGGAAGCTTATAGAAAGTCACTCGATAAAATAATCGATAAAATTTCCGAGGCTCAAAGAATAATTAAGCTGGATGATATTTATAAAGATCCGGAATTTAGTGATTATTTTAAAACATCAAAAGAAAAAGAACAAGAACCTTTAAGTCCTGCTGATATGTCATTAGAACAAATTAATAATGAACTAAAAAAATTAGGTTATGAAGAAGCGGAATAGGAATGTAAATTATGGAAAATTTTATACAAGATTCTTCATCAGTAGAAACTGATAATACGTCATATATTGAGTCTCTTCTCGCAGAAAAAAAACGAAAAGAATCTGATAATGAACGTGATAGGTTTTCCGAGCTTCTAGAAATGAAAGCAAAAAGGGAAAAAGAAGAACAAGCTCAAAAATCAAAGAAGGAATATGAGCAAGCTGGGCCTATTGATAAATTAATGATGTCAACATTTCCTACGGCTTCTAAGATGGAAGTAACTGGAGTTGGATCTGGATTAAAAAAAGGAGCACTTGGGTTATTAGAACTTACAGAATTACCAGAGCGTTTTGGTGGTAAGATATTTACCGGACAACCTCTCTACGAACCCGGTGGTTATGCTCTCAAAAATAAAACTGAAAAGTTTTTAAATAATGTACAACCGCAGATTGTACAGTACCATAAATTACTTGATGGATTAGAAGCCGACGAAACAAAACTGAAAGAATATGGATTTAATAAAGATGATATTAATACGGCTAGGAAAGCTTTAAATCAGTACGACGATGGTATTAGAATTATTAGTAGAACAATATCAGATCCTACAATAGCGGTATCTGGTGTAAAATCTGTTGTAAAGGGAAGTTTAAACAAATTAGCAAAGTTAAAAAAACCGCTATCTAATATTTTATATAAACTAGACCCAAAAGTTATTGATCCAATAATCAAAACAGGTCAAAAAATAAAAGGATTTGGTAAAGAGTTAGGTCAGAGCGCCAATATCAAAAGACGTTTTTTAGATGCCGCATCACAAAAGCAGAATATACCCGCTGATGTATTAGAAGGTTACGGATTGGGTATTGGTAAAGAAGCTCGTAAAATTAGAGCAGCAGCTAAGTCTTCTGAACAGGTGGTTGATGAGGTATTTAATTTCGGGTTTAAACATAGGAATATGTTAGATTACAACAAAAAAATGATACAAAGAGTTTTAGATCAAGAAATTCCATTATATCATACTAAGAAATTAACAAATAGTTTATATGAGAGTGCTAACGATTTAGCTAAAAAATATAACAAAACGGAAAGCTCTTCTATAAATACGATTAGAAATCTGGCTAAAGACCTACAGGGAAGAGTAACAAAACGTAAACGTGGTGTTGTCACTGGTGGGGAACTTGTAGATATAAATAACAAAATTTCTGATATGATTAAAAAAGCAGAGAATAACAATAACGAATATCTTTTAAATTCGCTTATAAAGGTTAAAAACCAGATAAAAGATGATGTTGGTTTGGTACCTAATAGCAGTTCCTCTGCTTTATTAGACAGAAGTGAAAAATTGAAATATTTACTCGATGAATTTGGCAGAGACCCCGTGGCTGGTAAAAAGAAAATTAAGACAGTCTTAGAAGGTTCTGATAATGAAAAAAGAAAAGAAATGATAGATGCAATTAATCTATTTAACTACGGATCTTTAAGAGAACATTCGGATTATCTAAAGAAAGCAGACTATTTTGGGCCTACAGGACGGCCAAAATTACTTAGTGAAAAAGAATTTGGTTTTCTCAAACCTCTAGCCGTTTATACTTCTCCGCTACTTACCACTAAAGCGGTCGGTGCTGTGAATGCTGTGGAGAATCTCATAAAGGCCGGATTCAAGAACAGATTTTTAGGCCCTGCGGCAAAAACATTTACTATAGAAAAGATTATAAGCGAATTGACAAAACCACAACAAAATAAAGTTATTCTCTTATCTGAAAAATACGCGAATACAAAAGATCCTAAACGAAAGGCTTTAATAGAAAGAAATTTAAATAAATATTTAAGGAGCAAATAATGGCAAGACTATCACCAAATGGAAAAGCAACATACCTCGATAAAAACGGAAATCCGTTAGCCGGGGGTAAAATATATACATATATCAATGGAACAACAACACCCAAAGATACATATATAGATGAAGTGGAAAGCGACACTAACGCAAACCCTGTCATTCTTGACGCTAGGGGTCAAGCCGATATTTGGTACTCTGAAACAGGTGGTTATAAAGTTGCTGTGTATGATGCTAACGATAACCTGCAGTATGTAACTGATCGTATTTTTGAAAATCAGGAAGGGGCTGATACTACTGATGTAGTTATAGATGATAACACAGCTTCGGCATATAGAGTCCGTGAATCAACTAATAATTACATCAACATCGACACTACTGATGACTCAGAGGTTATGTCATTTGGTAACACGGTAACCAATCCAAATTTTAATTTTCTTGGATCTGGTGATGTAGATTTTTCTAATACTGGTGATGTTAGAATAGTTGCGGCTAATTTATTATTTGGTTCTGATGGTTCAGAGAAGGGACGGATAAAATTCGATACTGATTTATATATTGAGAATTTAAACACAGGTGGTAACGCTGACATATATATAACAACATTAACTGGTAACATTATTTGTGCCCCTATTGGTGAAGTGGATTTTAATTTTTCCAGCTCAACCGTGGCACAAGTTGATGATAATGGATTTGTGGCAACTAATAACAAAATTTCATTGGGTGCAGACGTTTCTCCGGCAACATTAATTCGTGTACCCGGAACGTCCGTAACACTACTCACAAATACCACAGAGAGTCTCGTATTGTCTACATCATCTGGTGTTGTTTATCTTTCTCCAAACGGGCAAGATACGGTTTATGTAGATCAACAGAGTTTTCGGATGGCTAGTGATACACACATCTGGTTGGGTAACACAGCTCAGTCAACTGGTGATGTAGCTATCAACGGGTATGTTCTCGTAAAAGATTATACCGGCGCTACAATTAAATTGGCTACTGTCGCCTAAAAAAGAATATATTATACATGTGAGAGTACGTGTATGTATACCATTTTATTCTGAGTTCGAAGCCTGTAAACCGGGTTTATTAGAACTAGAGCAATGTACAGAACATGAGTTCGTGATTGAACCGCGTCAAGGGACGTATCCACGAAGTCATGTTAGAAATACACTAGTAACAGATTCAATTGCGAACAAACGCAACGCTTTAATAACAGACGGTGGCGTAACACCGTTAGACTTTGATTATTTCATGTTTATAGACTCTGACGTGGCGTTTCGCGCTGAGGATGTCCTACGACTGCTATCACACGGAAAGGCCGTCACAGCTGCTCCCTATACGTCTCAAGGGGAACCAGATGCATACGAAGCCGGAACGTTTCTATATCCGGGACTTATTGCTGATAGATATGATAAAAACACAACCGGATTATTATCGGTTGATTTCGTCGGAGCTGGCTTTCTACTGGTGAAACGAGAAGTTTTTCTTCAACTGGAACATCCATGGTTTCGTCACACGATGATCGATATTGGCGGTAGAAAACAAGAAGCCGGTGAAGATTTGAGTTTCTGCATGTTATGCTCGGATGCTGGAATTGATATCTGGTGCGATTTTGATATAAAATTAAATCACAGGCTACGAACACAAAAAACTTTTAACTGGTCTCTAAAACCTAAAAAAACACAAATAACTAAAGGAGTAAATATGGCAAATGTACCGGGAAACTATAATAAAGAGTCAATCTCTATGTCTAAAGCTATTTTACAGATAGCTGAGGACTATGAATTGCTGGCAGTTCAGTGCAATAGTTTGCGCGAACAATTAGATCAAGTAAAAAAGGAAAAGGAGTTAGATCAAATAAAAAAGGAAAATGACACTAAAAGTCTCAAAAAAGCGGATTAAAGGAGTTCTGGTGGATATCCCAGTTCTACTAATTGCGAATCAATTTTAAGCAATTCTAATCTGATTTTAGCGCTTTTTTCCTCCGCTATTTTATCATTAACGCGTTTTATTTCTTTTTTAAGGCTTCTAATTTTATCCTTTTTTCTCTTTTTTTCAGTATCTGCATCTGTATCTGTATATGAATCTTCTAGTTTTTTCTCTAAACGTTTAATTGTAGTTTCGTCGCTAGTTACCATATCAATGATCGGCATAGATATATTACCAAGCGCGGATATCATATCAGAACAGCTGCTTATAAAAAGCACAGAAGTATATAAAAAGGCAACAGAAAAAGCGACTTTAAAAAACTCTTCAACTTTTTTCATGACTGGCTCCCATTAAATGCCCCGACACACATTAGGGAACCGAATGAGATCGTGTGCCGGGGTTTAATTACATAGATTATTGTAGTCGGTTCCATATCATGAATATAAATATTTAATTCATGATGTCAAGATTTTTTTTATACTTTATTTTGAGAATATCCAATAGACCTAGAATCTTTTATTTCATCCACAGCCAGCGTTTCTCCGTTTTTAACACATTCTTCGCGCTTCTCTGTACTACTATCCTCGTTATAACATTTTAGAAGATACTGAAAACCAGATTCTAGTTTCCAGTAGTCATGGTATAATCGTGAATAAAGATTGCATAATTCTTCCTTGCTTTTATTCATGAGATTTGAGTGTGACACAGGCATTGCCAGCGTTTCTCCGCGTTTAACGCATTCTATTAATTCCATCATTTATTATCCTTCCCTAGCTTTGTCCTTTAGTGCTGGTCGTGGTCTTTTGTCAATTATCTTTTGAAACTTCTTTTCTGCCTTAGAAATTTCCTTCATCATAAACTCGGCGTAATATTGACTAGAACGTTCACAGGTTGTCTGCTCTTGAACTATCCTTTTTAGTATAAGAGTCAAGTCAAAAAATAATCCGTCAAATTCCCTCATCCTTCCCTCCTGTTCTAGTGGCTTATCTCAATAAATGCTGGTTTCCAGTTTTTTCTAATTTTCTTCAAATCTTTGTCTGACACGCCATATAGTCCATTTCCATCACGGTCAACACCAAGCGTAGAATAAGAAACATCTTCACCACATTGACAATAACCCTCTTTTTTAAACATAAAGTTTGGGTTTCCACTGTCAGCGCACTTTGTACACCAGTATCCAATTATCTGCTTCTTCATCTCTTCCCATCCCTGATTACCTCATTCATTATCCTTCCCTCCTTTTGCCTTCCTCTGCGGTCTGGGTGGGGGTGTTTGTTTCTGCAACCTTCTG
>Ga0102955_1000206_pt1 | contig 13154 bp, 10 predicted proteins | sample SalPonF2_A_D1_MG_FD_78512 | JGI IMG/M metagenome (GOLD analysis project Ga0102955, IMG submission 78512) | Salt pond soil microbial communities from South San Francisco under conditions of wetland restoration - Salt Pond MetaG SF2_A_D1_MG ... | reverse complement strand
TGCATGGTCTCGTCGGACATCGAGCCATCGAGATCAACAAGGGTATAGGCAATCTCGCCGCGAGACTTGTTCAACATGTCGTGGATGTTCAGGCCGGCATCGGCGAGGCAGGTCGAGATCTGGCCGACCATGTTTGGCACGTTCAAGTTCGCAATCGTCAGTCGATTGTCTCCCTCACGCGGCATCTGCGCCTCCGGGAAATTGACAGAGTGACGAATATTGCCGTTTTCTAGATAGTCGCGAACGTTGTTCGCAACCATAATCGCGCAGTTCTCTTCCGCCTCCGCGGTGGACGCGCCGAGATGCGGCAATGCCACGACGCGCGGATGATCTTTCAGACCTGCCACCGGGAAGTCCGTCACGTAAGCAGCGAGCCTGTTGCCTGCAAGCGCCGACTCAACCGCTTCGTCATCCACGATTCCGCCGCGGGCAAAATTAAGCAGCACAGAGCCCTCCGGCATTAGTGCGATTCGCTCGGCGTTGGCAAGATTGCGCGTCGCATCGTTCAGCGGCACATGAAACGACACGATGTCAGCGCGACTGAACAGGTCATCGAGACTACGTGCCTGTTCGATTCCCGATGACAGTTGCCAGGCACGCTCAACGGTAAGCTGCGGGTCAAAACCGATTACCCGCATGCCCAGCGAATGCGCCGCATTGGCTACCTCACCACCAATTGCGCCAAGCCCAACCACCCCGAGCGTACGAGCCGGCAATTCGAATCCGACAAATTTCTTCTTTCCCGCTTCGACGAGTTCATTGAGCGACGCACCCTCCGCTTCGAGGTCCTGGACGTAACGCCACGCGGGACAGATGTTGCGCGCTGCGAGCAGCATACCGGCGATAACCAGTTCCTTGACCGCGTTCGCGTTCGCGCCCGGCGCATTGAAAACCGGTACGCCGCGATGAGTCATTGCATCGATCGGAATGTTGTTCACGCCCGCGCCGGCCCGGCCGATCGCCTGAACAGTGGCCGGAATTTCCATGTCATGCATGTTGTAGGAACGCAAAAGGATTGCATCCGGGTGGCCGATTTCGGATGCAACCTCGAAGGTATCGCGCGGCAGCCGGCGCAAGCCCTTCACAGAAATATTGTTAAGAGTCAGTATCTTATAACTCACTTCTCAAGTCCTTTGTGTTTATTTTGTGTTCAGCCGTGAACCTTCTCGAACTCAGCCATGAACTCCACGAGGGCGTCTATCCCCGCTTCTGGCATCGCGTTATATATGCTGGCGCGCATTCCTCCGACGGAGCGATGACCCTTCAGGTTGCAGAGCCCGCGCATTTCGGCCTCGCTCAGAAATTTCACGTCGAGCGAATCGTCGGCAAGAGTGAACGGGACATTCATCCATGACCGGCACTCGGGGTGAACCGGGTTGGAGTAAAACGCCGAATTGTCTATTGCGGCGTAGAGTTTGCCCGCCTTTTGCGAATTGCGCTGCGCCATGCCTTCAAGCCCGCCGCTGTGTTTGATCCAGGCAAACACCAGCCCCGCCATGTACCAGGCAAATGTCGGCGGTGTGTTGGACATAGAGCCACTTTTCGCCATTACGTCATAGTCGAGCAATGTCGGCGTACCGGCACGCGCGCTGCCAAGCAAGTCTTCCCGAACAATGACGATAGTCAAACCTGCCGGGCCGATATTTTTCTGAGCGCCGGCATAAATGACACCGAACTTCTCGATATCTACCGGCCGCGACAAAAGGGTCGAAGACATGTCACTGACAATTGGCACGGCGCCGTTTTCAGGTACAAACGGGAACTCTATCCCGGCGATCGTCTCGTTCGCACAGTAGTGGAGGTAGGCGGCTCCGTCCGAAAGCGCCCAGTCTGCAACTGGCGGGATCGGACCCCATGGGGCATCCGATTCCGGCATGTTCAACGCGGCATTGACGGTCGCATAACGGCGCGCTTCCGCTATCGCCTTTTTCGACCAACTACCGGTTACTGCGTAATCGACGACGCTGTCCTGCGTGGCGAGATTCAACGCCACCGAGGAGAATTGCAGAGTCGCCCCACCTTGCAGGAACAGTACTTTGTAATGGCCGGGGATACCCAGAAGCTCGCGCAGGTCGACCTCCGCCTGCTCGGCGACGGCGATAAATGCCTTGCTGCGATGACTGACTTCCATCACCGACATGCCCGAACCCGCCCAATCGAGCAGATCGTCTTTCGCCCGCGCCAGCACTTCGTCGGGCAAAGCCGCCGGACCGGCACTGAAATTGAAGACTCGGGACATGACTAACGCCTCTCTCGGATCGATGACAAGATCAGCGATTGTGCAATGCAAAAAAGCTCATGTCGATAGGGAATTTCCGTCGCTTTCGGCCGCCTCTTCCGCGCTCTCTTCACCTGCGAGCATTTCGATACGCTGCATACCGACGAGGTGATCGCCGCTGTCGAGACGAATCAGTCGAACACCTTGCGCGCTCCGTCCCATCTCCGAAATCTCGCTGGCGGCCGTGCGCACCAGCGTGCCGTTGCTGGTAATCAGCATGACCTCGTGTTCGTCGTCAACCTGAAGCGCGCCAACCATGCGGCCGTTGCGTTCGGACGTGCGAACAGCGATTACGCCCTGCCCGCCCCGGCCCTGGACCGGGAACTCTTCGGGCTTGCTGCGCTTGCCGAATCCGTTCTCGGTAGCCGTCAGAATGCTGCCGCCTTCAAGAGTGAGCAACGCAATTACCTCGTGCCCCTTGCCCACGCGGATACCGCGAACGCCTGCCGCGGTACGTCCCATCGGCCTCACGTCCGACTCGCGGAAGCGTATCGATTTGCCCTCGCTGGTACACAGCATGATCTCGCGATTACCGTCTGTGATCGTCGCTCCGACAAGGTAGTCGTCGCCGCGCAGATCTATGGCAATGATCCCGTTGCTTCGGGGACGCGAGTATGCCGAAAGAGCAGTCTTCTTAACGGTACCGGCGCTGGTCGCCATCAAGATGTACTTGTCGTCCTCGTACTCGCGAATTGGCAGCACGGTATTGATCCGCTCACCCGGTTCGAGCGCCAGTAAATTCACGATTGGCTTGCCGCGCGAGCCACGTCCGGCCTGCGGCAGCTCGTAGACCTTCATCCAATAGAGCTTGCCGCGACTGGAAAAACACAAAAGCGTGTCGTGCGTGTTGACTACCCACAACTGGTCGACAAAATCCGCTTCTTTAACCTTTGTCGCCGAGCGCCCCCGGCCACCGCGGCGCTGCGCCTGATAGTCGGTCACCGGCTGCGATTTTGCGTAACCCTCACGCGACAGCGTGACGACTACATCCTCTTCCGAGATCAGATCCTCGAGACTGAGGCCCTTGTGATCGATCATGATCTCTGTACGGCGCTCGTCACCGTATTCGTCAAGCACCGCGATCAATTCATCGCGGATCACCTGCAGCAATACTGCCGGGTTTTCGAGAATCTCAATAAATCTTTTAATATTCTCTAGCAATTCTTTGTATTCATTAACGATTTTGTCCTGCTCAAGCCCGGTCAGTCGTTGCAGGCGGAGATCCAGGATCGCTTGCGCCTGAACCGGCGACAAGTGATAGCCATCGTCCAGGAGGCCATATTCCGCGTCGATGTTTTCGGGTCGCGTCGCTTCTGCGCCGGAACGCGCCAGCAGATCGGTCACCACACCAGGCTCCCATGCCCGCGCAGTCAGCGCCTCCTTGGCTTCGGCCGGCGACGGTGACGTTTTGATGAGCTGAATGACCGGATCGATATTGGCCAGCGCCACCGCCTGCCCTTCCAGAACGTGGGCCCTTTCACGCGCCTTGCGCAGATCGAAAATTGTGCGCCGGGTGACAACTTCACGACGATGACGCAAAAACGCATCCAGCATCTCGCGCAGATTGAGCAGCCGAGGGCGGCCATCCACCAGCGCCACCATGTTTATTCCAAATACGCTCTGCAATGGCGTGTGCTGATAGAGATTGTTCAGGACGACCTCGGGAACCTCGCCGCGACGCAGTTCGATCACGACACGCATGCCATCCTTGTCGGATTCGTCGCGTAACTCTGTAATGCCTTCGATTTTTCGGTCGCGTACGAGCTCGGCGATCCGCTCGAGGAGTCGCGCCTTGTTGACCTGGTACGGCAGCTCGGTGATGACGATAGCCTGCTTGCCTGAAGCTTCGTTCAGTAGCTCGACGTGGCTTCGCGCGCGCATGTAGATTTTGCCGCGTCCCGTCCGGTATGCGTCGTAGATACCGCTGGCACCATTGATAAATGCAGCAGTGGGGAAATCCGGGCCAGGAATAATCCCAATCAGATCTTCTGCCGACAGATCGGGATTATCGATCAGCGCGATGCAGGCGTTGACCACCTCGGTCAGGTTGTGCGGCGGGATATTGGTCGCCATACCGACCGCGATTCCGGCCGAGCCATTGATCAGGAGATTCGGTATGCGCGTCGGTAAAACCGTCGGCTCGCTTTCGGAACCGTCGTAATTCTCGGCGAAATCGACGGTTTCTTTTTCGATATCCGAAAGCAGTTCATGCGCAATCTTGGCCATGCGGACTTCGGTATAGCGCATGGCCGCCGGGGCATCGCCGTCAACCGAACCGAAGTTGCCCTGACCGTCGACAAGCATGTAACGCAATGCAAACGGCTGCGCCATTCGGACGATGGTGTCGTAAACCGCGGTGTCGCCATGCGGATGGTATTTACCAATGACGTCACCAACGACGCGTGCGGATTTCTTGTATGCCTTGTTGTAGTCGTTGCCAAGTTCGCGCATGGCGAAAAGAACGCGCCGATGGACCGGTTTCAACCCGTCTCTGACATCTGGCAGAGCCCGTCCCACGATCACGCTCATTGCGTAATCGAGATAGGACTGACGCATTTCGTCTTCTAAATTGACAGCTACTATTTCACGCGCGATTTCGGCCATAAGCTACCCGGAAGCAAGCCGACTAAAGTCGGTCGCAACACCATGAAAAAATTAAATATTGGATGCGGATTAACGACCCCGATTAAGCGCGCTATTCTAGCATATTCACGAGCTATTCCGCAGAAGCTGCAGCCGATTCGCAGGCCTCGGCCAGGCTGACCGCAAACGGCGGGCGGTGGACGCCCTGTTCGGTGACAATGCAGTCGATCAATTGAGCCGGGGTTACGTCGAAAACAGGGTTATGAGTACCGATACCGGGCGGCAGCTGCCAGGCCTGCCCGGCGGTCAATTCCGCACCGTCACGCTGCTCAATCGGAATGGCCGAGCCTTGTGCTGTCCCGAGGTCCACAGTGGACGTCGGCGCCGCTACCATGAAACCGAAGCCGTGGAATCTGGCCTGCACCGCCAGCGCATAGGTTCCGATTTTGTTGGCGACATCGCCGTTGGCTGCAATCCGGTCGGCGCCAACTAATGCCCAGCCGCGCCGCGCCTCGCGCATGACCGAAGCCGCAGCGCCATCAACGATAACCCGGGCCGGCACGTTGCACCTGGAGAGTTCCCATGCTGTCAGGCGCGAGCCCTGCAGCCACGGCCGCGTCTCGTCCACATAGATACTGGCGACGCGGCCATCTTCCCATGCGGCTCGTATCACCGACATCGCCGTACCGAATCCACCCGTCGCCAAAGACCCGGTATTGCAATGGGTGACAATTGTGCTCCCGTGCTCGATCACGGGTGCGCCGTTCAGACCGATACGGCGATTCCGAAATTTGTCCTGCTCATGAATTTCTATTGCTTCGGCGAGCGCCGCGGCGACGGGTTCGTGCTCCACTGTCTGCAGACGGCGCTCCATACGATCCAGGCTCCAGCCGAGATTGATGGCTGTAGGCCGGGCCACGCGCAAGACCTGCAGGAGTGGGCCAAGGACTTCGCGCCAGCCAACGGGATCATTTTTGACTGCTTCCCTGACCGCCAGCACCGCACCGTAAGCTGCGGTCACCCCTATTGCCGGAGCGCCTCTGACTACCATGTCGCGGATCGCTGCTGCTGTGTCGGTAGCGCTTTCCAGACGCAACCAGGACTCGCGAGCAGGAAGCACGCGTTGATCGAGGAGTTCAAGCCCATCGTCTTTCCAGCGGATCGCCGCGACGGGATCGTGAGCGAGTAGCTCGGTGTGGGGGCCGGTCATAAGGGCACGATTACCTCGGGGATGCAGGACTCTAGTATACAATTGCGCGCGTTTATCTGGTCCACACAAAAAGCCCTCGGCTTACCGGGAGACGGTTCGTACAATGCGTAACGTCGATGCAATGATTTTCCCGCGCTGGATCGCGCCGGTCCAGCCGGCGGGCGTCGTATACCGCGAGCACGCGCTGGTCATTGACCGCGGCAAAATTGTTGACTGCTGTCCCGCCACCACGGCCCGCCAGACCTATTCCGCCAGCGCCACTTATGAACGGCCGGATCATCTGCTAATACCGGGACTGGTCAATGCTCACACTCACGCCGCAATGTCACTGATGCGTGGAATGGCCGACGACCTGGAACTGATGGAATGGCTGCAGGCGCATGTATGGCCTGCGGAAAAGCAATGGGTCAGTCGCGACTTCGTTCGTGACGGGACAACTCTCGCAGTCGCAGAAATGCTGACCGGCGGTACAACTTGCTGCAATGATATGTATTTCTTCCCCGATGTCGCGGCGCAGACCGCCGCCGATCTCGGAATGCGTTTTGTCACCGGCATCATTGTTCTCGATGGGCCAAGCCCGTGGGCGGCCGACCTCGAGGAATATCTGGTCAAGGGTCTCGAAATGCGAGACAGTTTTCGCGGCACTCCACTTGTCCACACGATATTTGCCCCACACTCGCCTTACACCGTCGGCGATGAGGCATTGCTGCGAGTGCGCAAACTCGCCGACGAGCTTGACGCACCGGTACACATACACCTCCATGAAAGCGCCGAGGAAATTGAGCAAAGCGTGGCGCGTTTTGGCAAGCGGCCGATTGCACGGCTCGACGATCTTGGCCTGATCAACCCGCAACTGCTCGCGGTGCATCTGACCCAGGTCACCGAAGAAGAAATAGAGTGCCTTGCCCGCGGTGGCGCGCGGGTCGTGCACTGCCCGGAATCGAATATGAAACTGGCAAGCGGTTTTTGCCCGGTCGTCGATTTAGTCGATCACGGAATCACTGTCGCACTTGGCACCGATGGCGCAGCGAGCAACAACGATCTGTGCATGCTGGGCGAGATGCGAACTGCGTCGCTGCTCGGCAAGGTCGTATCCGGACGCGCCGATGCGCTGTCAGCTCACGAAACATTGCAAATGGCTACGCTCGCGGGCGCTCGCGCGCTGGGTCTCGATGAGCAAATCGGATCGCTGGAACCTGGCAAGTGGGCCGATACCGTGGCGATCGATCTCGCTGCGTTAAATACTCAACCCGTTTATGACCCGGTTTCTCAGCTGGTGTACGCTGCCTCCCGTGACTGCGTCGGTGACGTATGGGTGGCAGGACGCCATCTGGTCGTAGACGGCCGCCTTGTCGATGTCGATACAGAGGATCTGCGAGAACTGTCCGCTCGGTGGCAGAAGAGGTTGCAGCCATTTGCGCGCCGCCCGGAGAATAATGGTGAGTGAGTTAGGAAACAACGTCGACTCGAACGAAGTCGGCCACTTCGACGCGCTTGCGTCGCAATGGTGGGACCCGCACGGTCCGATGCGCTCACTACATGAGATCAATGCGCTCCGTGTTGGCTATATTGATGAACACTGCAAACTCGCTGATCGCGCCGTTCTCGATGTCGGCTGCGGCGGTGGCCTGCTGTCGGAGGCCATGGCCGGGTTAGGAGCGAAAGTGACCGCAATCGACATGAGCGCGGAAGCCTTGCAGGTAGCGCGCGCGCATCTGCTGGAATCAGGGCTCGACGTCGACTACCAGCATCAGACTGCCGAAGGAATGGCCGAGGTGGCACCCGCCACCTTCGACTGCGTCGTATGCATGGAGATGCTTGAACACGTGCCGCAACCGCAGTCGGTCGTTGCTGCGTGTGCCAGCCTGCTACGCCCCGGCGGAAAACTGATCATGTCGACGCTGAATCGGAACCCGAAGTCCTACCTGATGGCAATCGTTGGCGCCGAGTATTTGCTAAAACTGATTCCGGCCGGCACCCATGAATACGGTCAGTTCATCAAACCGGCGGAACTCGCCGCATGGGCGCGCTCAGCACAACTGGAGATTGATGACATCACCGGACTGCATTACAACCCGTTGACCGGGATTCACCGACTCGGCGGAAACGTCGATGTGAACTACCTGATGACCTGCAGCGACCGCGGTGGCGACTTATGAACGCCCCCGTTATCACCGCCGTACTACTCGACCTTGACGGGACACTGGTCGATACAGCTCCCGATATGGGCGCAGCACTCAATGAGTTGCTGAGCGACTACGACCTTTCCCCGGTCGACTATGAGACCTATCGCAGCCGGGTATCGCATGGCGCAAAAGGACTGATTGATCTCGGTTTCGGAACTGAATTCGCCGAGCAGAATTTCACGACTCTGCGGCACCGGTTTCTGCAGTTATATGCCCAGCGACTGTGCCGGGAAACACGCGTTTTCGACGGATTTTTGCAAGTCCTGGATATTCTGGAGGCGCGCGGCGTCCCGTGGGGAATCGTCACCAACAAGCCAGCCGGACTAACGGAGCCGCTGGTCGAGCAACTGGGGTTGATGAAACGTGCAACCTGTGTTGTCAGCGGTGATACCTGTGCACGCGCCAAACCCGATCCGATGTCGCTGCTTCATGCCGCCGAAATTTTGCAGCGATCGCCAGCTTCGTGCCTCTATGTGGGCGATGCCGAACGCGACATCCAGGCGGCGACCGCAGCGGGCATGCGATCCCTTGTCGCAAGTTACGGTTATCTCGATGCTGCGGATCGGCCCAATGCGTGGCGCGCCGATGGATTGGTGGAGAGCCCGGGCGAAATTCTGGATTGGATAGATGCCTGGCATTCCCGATCTCGGTATTGATCCCGGCGTAGCACTGCTCGGTGCGTTCGTCGTGGGAATTCTGCTCGGCGCTCTCGTCTGCGCGATACCGTTGACTCTCCGCATCGGTCGGCTGCGTACCCGCAATGCGCTGCTCGACTCCGAGGTCCGCAATCAGCAAGAGCTTGAGGCAGAACGCGAAGACCTGCTGCGCGTGACAGCCGAGAATTTGTCGGTAGGCCTCGAACGGACTGCGGCGCGATCGATGCGCACACAGGGGGAAATGCTGCTGCAGTTGGCAGAGGCGCAACTGCAAAGACACCAGGACAAGGCGCAGAGCGGAATGCGCGAACGGCAGCAGGCTATCCAGTCCCTGGTTCAGCCGCTGGCGGATACGCTACAGCAAACGCGGGAACAGATCGCGAAAATCGAGAACGAGCGCAGGGAAGCGTTCGGCAGCTTGCAACAACACCTGACTGTCGTTGCGGAAGGACAAAAGGACTTGCAGACCGAGACCCGCAACCTGGTTGGCGCCCTGCGCCGCCCTGAGGTGCGTGGCCGGTGGGGCGAAATCACACTGCGCCGGGTGGTCGAATTGGCAGGCATGAAGGAACACTGCGATTTCGATACGCAAACCCAGGTTAGCGGACCCGGTGGGCGACTGCGCCCCGATATGATCGTGCGCCTGCCAGACGAGCGCATTCTCGTCATAGACGTCAAGACACCGCTCGATGCCTATCTCGACGCCAATGCCGCTACCGATGAGGATACGCGGGCCAATGCCATGGCTCGGCACCTGAAGATCATTCGGGAACGCATCCGCGAACTGTCCGGCAAGGAGTACTGGTCGCAATTTCGTCATAGCCCGGAGTTTGTCGTCATGTTCGTCCCCGGCGACCAGTTCCTGTCAGCGGCGCTGGACCTGGATAACAGCTTGCAGGAGAACGCCATGCGCCGGCGGGTGTTGATGGCGACACCTACCACGCTGGTTGGATTGCTCAAGGTGATCGCTTACGGCTGGGGTGAGGTGACGCTGGCAAAAAATGCCGAGACGATACGCGAACTTGCGGAACAGCTTCATCGGCGCCTCGGAACGTTCACGGCGCATCTGGAGCGAGTCGGTCGTCACCTCGGCAACAGCGTGGATGCCTACAACCGTGCGGTCGGGTCCTTTGAGCGCAATGTAATGCCGGGCGCCAGGCGTTTCGGTGAGCTCGGTGTCCCGGTAGCCGACGAGCCGGACAGTCCATTGGTGCTGCAGGAGCAGGTGCGGCGTCCGCAGGGTAATACCGACGAGCAGGGCCCGGACCGCGCCGAGGCCGATGAATCAGCGGAAGACGAGCCGCCGGCAACGGAGCCGGCGGGCGGCAAATGACCGGTAACGAACTCTCGGCGAGCCCGGTCGTTGCGGACGGCTCGGCGCTGCACTATGCGCTGCTTTTTGCCAGTCCGCAGGTCCGGGATATTCAGACCGCCATGCTTGAACTGGCATTCGAACTTGGCCGGGCCGCGCGATCGCCAAACACACCAGAGGTCGCATACACACGGCTAAACTGGTGGGGCGAAGAACTGGCCCGACTGATGAATGCCACACCGCGGCATCCTTTGACAAAGCGTCTTTCCGCCCTGTGTGACTGGACATGCGCTGACAGCGATCTTCTCGAGCAGATGTTAACCGGAGCGAGAAACGAGATCGGTATTGGTCGAATCGAAACCGACGAGCAACTTGCGCTGCACTGCTTTCGCAATGACGGCTGCGCAATGGCTCTTGGCGTGAGTAAATCGTTCGGGTCCAACAGCGTTGAGGAGCTGGTTCTCGCCGGCATTTGGCTTGGCCGGGGGATTCGGTTGACCGAGATCGTCAGACGTTTCAACCAGGACCTGATCGACGGTCGTATTCTCATACCGCAGGCTGTCTTCCAGTCGTCCGGTGCCAGCCTGCCGATCGGGCCAACCGTACCGGTCGACGAGAACGTAAGACCCGCGTTGGTGGAAATCCTCAATCGGTCCGATGAACATTTGGCACGGGCGCGCCAACTGTGGCTGGGGCGTCCCATGGAAAAGATGATCCCGTATTGGGTTGCGCTCGGCCTGTACGAGGCTCTTAACCAGAAAATACGCGAGCGCCTGAAGACATTACCGCCAGAGCAAATCAGACTCTCGCAAGCAGTTATGCTGTGGCGCGCATGGCGTTGCGCCCGAAGTGCTCAAGGCCTGATCAAGACAAACGATGGGGATTTATCGTGACCACCGAACCGATCGACGTGAATGTTCTACGCGATTATCGTCCACAGCCGGGAGAGCTGGAGGGACGAATCATTCTTATTACCGGCGCCGGCGATGGCATAGGTGCCGCGCTGGCACGGGCAATCGGCGCACTGGGTGCCACTGTGATTCTGACCGGTCGCAAAGTAAGTAAGCTGGAAAAAGTCTATGACATCATTGTGGAGAACGGCGGACCGACCCCGGCAATCGCCCCGTTCGACCTCGAGCGTGCCCAGGGACCGGACTACGACGCACTGATCGACAATCTGGAGAAGGAGTATGGGCGCCTCGACGGCCTGGTGAACAATGCAGGGATACTCGGTGAGCGAAGTCCGATCGAACATTACGATCAGGTCCTGTGGCAACGCGTATTGCACATAAATCTGACCGGTTCATTTCTGATGACTCAGGCCTGCATGCCTTTGATTCGGCGGTCGGAAGATGCGTCGGTGATTTTCACCTCCAGCGGTGTGGGACGTCGCGGCAAGGCATACTGGGGCGCGTATTCCGTGTCGAAGTTCGGCGTGGAGGGTCTCGCCCAGGTACTTGCGGATGAACTCGGCAACAACGAAAACATCAGGGTAAATTGCTTAAACCCCGGACCGACCCGGACCGCTATGCGGAGCCAGGCATACCCAGCCGAGTCTGCCGAATCGAATCCCCTGCCGGAGACGATTCTCGGACCATACCTGTATCTGCTCGGTGCGCGTGGCCGGGAGCTATCCGGCCTCAGTCTGGATTGCCAGTAAAGCGGCAGCAAGCGGCGGCGAAACACGTCTCGCAACGTGGGCGTCTCCGACAGTGGCTTTTGCCATGCTCGACCAGCAACGCGTGAAATTCATTCAGCTCGGCGTGACTGAAATCACATGACTCGACCCGGGCGCGGTAGAAATCGTAATTTTGCGGACCGCTATCCGGCTCAAATGCCAGCACGCGCCTCAATACTCTCCTTGAGTAGCTGTCGGCGACGAACACTCTGCGCTCAAAGGCATAAAGAAGAATGGCATCGGCGCTCTCGGGACCGATGCCGACAATCGACAAGAGCCGCTCTCTCAGCGTTTTCGTGGAGCACCTCTGCAGCTGTCCCAATCCGCCACTGTCTACGACAAAACCGGCAAGTGCCTTCAGCGTTCGCGCCTTCAACCTGAATGTGCCGGACGGCCGCACCATCTCGGCCAACTCCTCCGGGCAACATTTGCAGATGGCATCCGCGCTTAGGAAACCGCGCTGTCGCAGCGCCGCGATCGCGCGTTCAGCCTGGCGCCAGGATGTATTTTGTACCAGGACGGCTCCGGCCATCACCTCGAAGGGTGTATCGGCCGGCCACCAGAATTGCGGGCCATAATGCGCAAGAAGAGTCCGGAACAGGCGCTCTGTCCGAGTCACTTCGTCCGGGTGCCGCGCCTGCGCCGTGGGACGGTATTGTAGCGTCGCTTTTTGCCCTCTGGAGCAACCGGCGATTGCATTCCAACGCAATCGTAGAGCAGACGAATTTCCTTTTCGCTGAGATCCCTGAAAAAACCCTGCCGTAAATCGCGCCCGAGCGATATTGGTCCGTAAGCCAGCCTGATCAGCCGACTCACCTCATAGCCGAAGTGCTGCCACAGACGGCGCACTTCGCGTTTACGTCCCTCCTTGAGCGTCACCTGGAACCAATGATTCAGGCCTTGCCCGCCCGACGCCTCGATTGATTCGAAACTCGCCTGACCGTCTTCGAGCGCAACGCCCTGCTGAAGTGCGAGAATTTCTTCGTCGCTGGGATCGCCGGCCACGCGCACTGCGTAGGTGCGCAGAACTTCACGGCTGGGGTGCATCAACGCATTCGCAAGCTGACCATCCGTCGTAAACAACATCAGCCCGGAAGAATTGATATCGAGCCGCCCGACCGCAACCCACCTGGAGCCCTTGATTCGTGGCAGCGCTGCAAACACCGTGGTGCGCCCTTCCGGATCCGAACGCGTACAGATCTGGCCGACAGGCTTGTTGTATGCCAGGTAACGTGGGCGCGCCGGTTTGTG